>Ga0265797_10007389_pt1 | contig 15076 bp, 8 predicted proteins | sample P2T30metagenome_FD_192433 | JGI IMG/M metagenome (GOLD analysis project Ga0265797, IMG submission 192433) | Plant litter microbial communities from East Loma Ridge, Irvine, California - P2 T30 | ecosystem: Environmental > Terrestrial > Plant litter > Unclassified | place: USA: California... | reverse complement strand
ACAAGTCTGCTCTCACAATCAGCTCTCTGCTCGACCGCTCCGAGCTGCTTTCGTGCACCCACGAGGTGCAGGAGCAGCTTTGCCACATGTACACCGACCTGCTTACTCTGGTCGTTGAAGTAGCAGTCTACTTCTACAAGACTGTGCAGAGTATGACCGATGGCGAGGTCAGCTTAGATCTCTACGAAGTCTTCGGCGAGACTCTTGAAGCGACGACGAGCCGCCGCGCTCACATCTCCGACCTCATCTGGAGCTACCAGATTGAGTCCGAAGCCGATACGACAGAGGATGCCCTCAGCATCGACGTTCTCACGAAGTGGCTTTCGCCGCAAGATCGTGTACTCGAGATGCTCGGCAGCGATCACACCACATTCACCGACCAGCTCGCCGAGCGCACCGGTCTCTGGTTCCAGGAGAACTTGACCAACTTCATCAAAGGCAGCAACGAGTGCTTGCTACTGACAGCTCCTACGGGCTCTGGTAAGACTACATTGTCCGCTGCCATCGCCGAGAGGCTGCAGCGTCCAGTTGCTCGCCAGAGTCTCCAGACTACCTATGTCTCGATTGGTGCCGTTCCGTCCGAGGCCACCAGCCTTCACGTTGTGAAGAGCATTCTTTATCAGATGCTGCAGAACCGTGTTGGTAACCTTGCATTGTGAGTACTCCCCGTCTTGTTGAGTGCCACCGCTATGAAGAGGCAATGCTGACTTAGATTTTCAGGTACCACTCACTTGTCAACGCATATCACGAAGCAAGCCGCACGGCCGACCCTAAGGCATACGAAGAACATCTGTGGACTGCTTTGATCGAGGTTTTGCAGCGTCCTCTCGAGGGCGCGAATAGCAGCGTCATCATCGTCGACGGCATCGACGAGGTCCACGGTGGCCAACAGGCTGGCCAGCAGCTCCTTGAGAGGCTCACCAAGGCCGTCGGTCGCGGCAAGAGGACGAAGCTTGTGGCTCTCGCTCAGTCTCTGTCCCTGCCTAATGGAGCGCGTGGTCAAACATACAAGATTAGCCCAGAGGACACCCGCGATGATATCCATGCAGTCGCGATCAGAGCTCTGGCTCATGTTCCGTTCTTTGTCAAGAAGCCTGGTCATGAGCAGGAAACCATCATTGCCAGCATTCTTGATGCTGCCAAAGGCTCTTTCCTCTGGACGATCATGTTCAGTGAGTCCCTACGCTCGGAGAAAAGCCCGGAGTCGTTCGACAAGACTTTGCAGACTCTTAAGAGCTCGCCGCCTCCAGTCACCAACTTGGTTAGCAAGCTCCTGGACACACTGCAAGCGAGTCGAGAGTCGATACTTCTGCTCTCCTGGCTGACTGTCAGTGCTCGTCCTCTCACTGTCGACGAGATCGCGTGTCTTTTGACCGTCAAGCCGGAGACCGCAGAGATCACTGCTGCTCCGGCGAACGTCACGTCCATTGTTGACTCGATCCTGCCGCTCTTGTCTGTCAAGCGTGATGTGATCAGACCCCGTCACAGTGTGATTACATCTGTTCTCCAGACCGTTCTCCAGCCGCTCGTCGAACAGGGCAAAATCCCCCTTGTTTTGAAGAACAGGCAGGTTGACTTCCTTCTGAGGAACTTGACCTACGCGAAGAATGTCTTGCCTAAGGATGGCATGCCGACCCTGGACAATTCTGACTCTGGTTTGCCGTCCAGGCTCTTTGCCAAACACCCTCTTCTGGAATACACTGTCCGTTACTGGACTAGTCACTTCCAGCAATCTCCATTCGCCCCCACTGGTAACGCTGCTCCCAAGCTTCCTGAGGAGCTGAAGAAGGCCTTCCCCAGCTCGACCACTTTCCCGGTGCTTGAATGGATCTGCTGGGACGACCAGTTCCCCGGCTCGCAGGAGGTCGACCTTCATGCAATGGTCGGTCGTGTCCGCACCGAGATCTTCACACAGAACCACCCGACAGTCATGCAATCTTACATCAACACCGCCGCCTACTATGTTCCCATGGGCAACGATCGTGAAGCGACTAAGTCTTACTACTACGCCACCACCGTTGGCCAGAACATCCTCGGCCACAGCAACCCGGTCACTATCGAGTGCGGAAACCGCTTCCTGACGTTGTCGTCGCAGATGACTTCTACTACTCGCACAGAGATCATGACTCAGCGTGAGACCATCTTGCAGATTCTGATCACTGCTTACGAAAAGCAGTTCGGTGCGACGTCCGAGCTTGTTATCAACACTCGTCAGCAGCTGATCAACCTTTACACCGAGCTGAAGGAGCATGAGAACATTAGCAAGTACACCGAGAAGCAACAGCATGTTCACCGTGACAATTTCCCCCACGATGGAGGTGTTGGCGGCGGTCTGAAAGATAGCCTCGGCGGCAAGCTTCGCAAGAAGTCGGACAAAGAGCTAGGTCCTGGCAGGAATCTCTTCGATCCGAAAGCTGACCAGGAGGAGTCTGATGAGATACTTGACCTGGCTGGCGCTCTCGCACTGTACAAAAAGGCAAAGTCTTTGCATGCTGAGAAAGACTACGAGGCCGCCGAGGAGCTTTACGTTGAGCTCTGGAACCAGCTGTCCACCATCTGCCGCAGCACACTCAACACGGACTTCCATGAGCTCAAACTGGAGACCGTCAACTCCTACGCCGAGACACTCAAGACGCAGAAGCGCGAGTCCGAGGCTGCTGGTGTTCTCGTCCTGGTCTCTGAGGAGTACCGCCACCACGAACTTTCCTTCAGTGAGAAGGTCATCAACAAGCTGGTCCAGTCTGCCCACACGCTCAGCTCTTTCGGTCACAAGAGTGCTGCCCTCAGTATTTACCGTCAGGCCCACTCTTACCAGAAGCACTTCAAGAAGGACTCTTCTAGCACCGCCAGCAGGTTCGAAGAGTGGATCGAGCAGACGACCAGCGAGCTGCTCCAGAGCAACAATAACAGCACTGAGAGCTCCACGTCGACTAGGTCTCAGCAGCTTCTGCTCAAGGAACAGCTCTTGAGTCAGTCCAAGACCATCGATGCTTCGACTATCTCCCGCGTCCAGCAGGAGACCGGTAAGTACATCGAGCACCGTCAGTACGAGGAGGCTATCGAGATGATCAGCCTCACTCTCCAGCGCACTTGGTCTTCGTTCTTGTCGGAGTCCGTCTCCAGCATTACCCTGTCATCCACTCTCCTGCAGGAGAACCTTGTGCTTATCGAGCAGCTGGCCCAGGTCTACCTTGCGCAGAGGAAGATCGAAAAGGCAATCGACATCTACCACCGCCTTTTCCGTGCAGCTCTCACCGCACCGAAAGATCGCAAGGATCTTCTCGAGAAGACCAAGATCCAGCTCATCAACATCTACGACAAGTATGGCTACCCTGCCAAGTCGATTGGCGTGCTGCAGGAGGTTGTTGCTGTTTACACCCGTGTCTATGGCCCAACCCACGATGTGACCATCGCGACGCTCTACGAGCTCGGATCGAGGTGTCGCCAGAACGCTCGTACTCACCCGTACTGGATCGAGTACTACCAGCAGATCGTCACTGCTCTAAGCAAGGAGTCTAAGGAGGTCACCAACACTTCTTTCGAGGCCGCCAACGTTGTTGCCAACACGTACTGGCAAGAGCGCCGTTCCGTCGATGCTGTGTCTGTCTTTGCGCTGCTCTGGGCAACCTTTGTCAACAAGACGAAGTCGCAGAAGGAGTTTTCCGACGCGGTCTTTGTGCAGAACCTCTACGACCGCTACCGCCAGTCCCTAGAGGCTACTCAGGTCGACCAACAAGCAATCTACAAGGTTACTGAAGAGTTTGCAGCCACGAGCAAGGCTCAGTTCGGTGCCGAGTCCACTGTCGCCCAACAGGCGATCTCGACCTTGACCCAGGTTTCCGAACACCTAGCGAGGTCTGACTCCAAGTACGAGAGCAGGCAGCTCCAGCTCATTCAAGAGCAATTGCAACACGCTTCGAAGAACTCTGCCGAAAGCCGCAGCCTCAGGTCGCAAAAGACCAACATCTTCCGCAGGAGGTTCGTTGAGCAGAAGGATGTCTCATCGGAGACCCTCAACGAAGCTCGCTCGCTGTTCACCGAGGAACTCAACGAGTCTCATTCTTCTTACGGATACGCTCACGAGTCGACCTTGAACAGTCTGCGTGAGGTCACAATGCTCGAATTCCGCCAGAAGAAGACCGAGGAGGCCATGAAGTCCATCAATGCCGCCGTTTCCGAGATCAGCTCCAGCGAGACCGTCTCCCAGGAGCAGGCGATGCAGTCTGCCCAGTCGATCGCCCAGATCTTCCAGGCCAGCCAGCAGACTGAGCGTGCGCAGGAGCTCATCCAGGACCTCCGCATGCAGGTCATCGCCAAGGAGAAGCGTGCGGGCTCTCGTTCGACCTTCGACATCACTCAGAAGGACGGCAGTGCTGCTCTCATCTTCCTTGCTTCGCTTGAGTTCCACATACGTAGCGACCTGTCTATCACCTGGTCCGAGATCTTTGCCGAGCTCCAGGCTGAGCGCATGTACTACGCCAACTTCAAGAAGGTCACGTCCGGCCGTAGCGGCCTTGACAAGATTGTCGTCGCTGCCGCACCGCTGCGCTTCTTCCTGTTGAAGCGCAACCGTAAGGAGCAGGCTCACTCTCTCGAACAGCAGATCGTCACCTTGTTTGTCCAGCGTGACCTGTCTGGCTTCACTCTCGAGGACAAGAACACGTCTCCGACAGTGTTCATCACCGGCATCCTCGACTACCTTGGCAAGAGAAAGAGCCCCGACTTCGTGCGCGCTGTCATCATCGCCACCAACCGCAACCTCAGCAAGCTTATTGGGTCCAACAAGTTCGCCGCCGCCTACGACGTCGCCAACGTCGGCTTCAAGTACGCTCAAGTCCACAAGGGCTACGAGAAGCCCGGCGCCATCAGCATGGGCTTCGAACTAGCCTCCCAACTCGACGGCCGCGGCGAGAACAAGTGCCCCGAAGAAGGTCTCCGCCAGAAGTTGCTGCAGCTGTCCAACCGCATCGTCAAGGAAATCCTCGCAATCTGCGAAGACCGGGACATCAACCTCGCCCAGGTCCACCTCACCGAGCTCAACGAGCTCATCGCCCTCCTCGGCGAGCAAGGCGACTGGGAAACCCTCGAATCCCTCCTCACCTCCCTCTGGAACACGCGCGAAGCCCAGCGCACCTGGCCCGCCGAGGCCCTGCTCAACCTGGGCCAGCGCCTGGTGTGCGCGCGCTACCTGGCCGGCCACCCGGTCAAAGCCATCCGCCTGTGCGAGGATATCTCCTACAACCTGCGCCGCGCCCACGGCATCTCGCACCCGGCGACGCTGGAGGCCTTCCAGATCCTGTCGCAGCTGTACACGAGCGCGGGTCTGTCGTTCCAGAAGAAGGCCTCGAGCGACAAGAGCGCGGGCGCCATCGCGGCCGACTACCTGAAGAAAGCGGTCATCATTGAAGAGGACATCCTGCGCTGGTTCGTCAGCGAGGGCGCGGGCACCAACGACGACGAGGACGACACCGCGGCCGCCATCCTGGCCGAGCACGGCGTGCAGCTCAGCTCGCCTGCCGATGAGGACGCCGAGAAGAGCTCCGTGGACCGCAGCGCCGAGGTCAACACGCACATGCGTCTGCTCAAGCTGGCGTTCCAGCGCTACGGCCAGTGGCCCAAGTCTTACGGCGTGTACGAGCAGCTGAACGCGGATGTGTTTGCTAACTATGGCAGTGCCCTCAAGGGTGCTGAGGGCGTGGAGAAGTGGAGTGCGAAGGGCTTTGGTGCCGGCAAGGCGGAGAGTGATGAGGGTGCTTTCACTGCGCCTAAGCAGTGGGACATCTTGGTCGTTTAAAGTCGACGTTGACGGTCGTGTTGGTTTTGGTGTTTGATGACGATGGCGGGTGATGTGCCACTGATGCTTCAAGTGGTCGTTGCCGACTTTACTTTCTCTCGGGCGGGCTCTGCCTGATCTTCTTCCTTCTTCTTGTGTCTTTTCCTACTGTTCCTTTCGCATTGGTCTAGAAGTTTCTCCTCTTCTGTTCGATACCATTCTCTCGGCGCCATCTAATCTCTCTTGTGTCTGGCGTTATCAAAATCCATATCTCATTTATTACCATCGATACTTATCCATTTTTCATCATCAAAAGAAAAAGCTCGTCCGATTGATATATACGATTGTCTTCTCTTCGAGACTAACACACGTCTTGGAAATCCATCACAGCAAATTCCATATAGGCGTAAGGTATCATGTTGGCCATTCTAATTGCACACAAACAATCATACTTTCATATCTCATCAACCAAATATATATCCACCCTCCCTTCCACCTACAACTGGACCGGATAGTCGACCGTCTCGATCTTCTCCGGGTACTGCATATCATTCTGCTTGCGCACCTCGTCCATAACCCGCATGATAACAAGACTCTCCTCCAGACTCTCATACTGGCCCTCCTTCCTACCCTCGCGGATCGCATTCGCGCACTCGTCCGCTTCCCAGTACATACCCTGGCCCTCGCCCTCGTGCTGCCAGCCGCCACCGAACCCGTTCTTCCACCCACTGCCCTCACCGGGCCCGGGGAACTCCCAGTTCTTCTCCTCGACGGTGCCATCCTTGAGCACGAGCTTGGTGCGCGAAGGCCGGTACGCCGGGTGGAAGATCTGCACCTCGCCTTCGGAGCCTTGCACGCGGATCGCGGGGCCTGCGGTTCCCTTGCCGTCCGGGTCGGCCGCCACGCGCATGCTGGTGGTGGCGATGCCGTGGGCGTCACCGCCTTGCTCGCGCGGGAAAGTCAGCAGCATGCTGGTGTGCTCGTCGGCGCCGGTTTTGTATTTCCTGATGGCGCCGAGGACGCTGCTGGGAGGTTGCGGATTCTTTTGCGTCGTGTAGAGGGTTTGGAAGACCCAGGTTAGGGCGTAGATTCCGAGGTCGAGCAGGGCGCCGCCGGCCAGGTCTGGGTTTACCATGCGGTGCGAGTCGGCGAAGGTGTCTTCAGGAGCCATGGCCTGGCTGAGGTCGGCGGAGGTGCGGTAGACGGTGCCGATTTTGCCCGAGGTGACGATGTCGCGGACGTAGATTGAGAGGGGGAAGTAGCGGGTCCAGACCTTTGATGGTGAATGTGTCAGTGAGGTTTCGTTCATGGACATGTGGAGGATCACTCTAGAATCCAGGAACTGATAAAACATACCGCCTCCATCAAGAAAACGCCCTTCTCCCTAGCAATCTTGACCAAAACCTCCAACTGTTTGGCATTGGTCGTGAAAGCCTTCTCGCACAACACATTCTTGCCAGCCTCAAGACACAGGCGTGCGTTTTGGTAGTGGTGGCTGTGAGGAGTCGCGACATAAATGATGTCAACGTTGGGGTCTTCCACAAGCTCCTTGTAAGAGCCGTATGCTTTGGCTCCCTCAGGGGCGCGGACTTCTTTAAGGAAATCCTCGGCGCGCTTTGCGGATGAAGAAGAGGCGGCTGCGACGACCTTGTGCTCGATGTCGTTGACGCCGCGGGTCTCTGGGTTGGGCCAGAGGTCGCGGGCGAAGCTCTCTGCGATGCCGCCGGTCGCGAGGATGCCCCACTTGAGTTGGAATTTGGACATGATGGTGTTGTTTGTTGTTGGGTGTGAGTTGGTGTAGAAAGGAAGAGAGGGTGGTAGGAAAGGGAACAATGGAGAGGCAGTATTCCAATGTTAGATGTTAGGGCAGATAAAAGGAAATGGTGTTACGTTTGAGGCCGTCAGTCGGTGCAGGTCCAAGCGAAGTCGCTCTGAGAGCTTCACGAGCTTATCCAATCTTTTATGTATCTAGCTGCCGGCAAAAGTAGTAGATGTATTACAAAAGAAGAAGTCATGGATTTTACTTTACCCGGTTGAGCTTCAGAAGACAGATCTCAAGGAAGAACGGCATCTTTTTCCGTCGTTTCACTTGCACACAGCTTACCAATTAGGAAGGTGGGCCCTCGAGATACGTCATGGAGGGGCTACACACGGGAAGGCGCGAAGGCGGGGCTCGTTTGTCCGGTGTTTGTTTCCTCTTGATTCTTGAGTGTTGCAAGAGATCGAATGAGAGAGAGCATCGATGGATGGTTTTGGATGGCATGAAGTCAATTTAGCGATGGCTTGGGGTTACATCTATCTTGCTGTAGAGCAATTGCATGAATACATGCCTGTAGTTAGACGACGATTACAACAGTCCGAGACATCGTTCTGGCAATTAGAGCCAAAGGTAGAACCAAACATCGAGTCTGGATGTCGAAGATGAGATTGTTCACAGCGATGACGAGATTCAAACAAGAGTGCATACGACGTCAAATAACTTCAAGTCACGAAACTTGCTCATTATCCATCAAGGTACTAGAGTATGTAAGCTCATAAAGTAGACAGAAACCATCTCTCGCCTTTCAACACCGCTCTCACCCATTTTTATTCATCCTTTTCCTACCCCATTTCCCGGAAACAAAAAGAGAAAAGAGAAAACTTGCGTTGGTATCAAAGAAGCACTCATAGCTCAATCGTCGACACGCCTCGTTCGTTCACGTCGTCAGTAGTCAGATGACACGGCGCAAGCCAATGCATCTATGAGGCCTTGGAGCATCCACTGCAAGCGCACTTGCCGGGTTCACAAGGGCACTTCTCGTCAGTGCCGCCGCAGTTGCACTTGGTCTTCTTCTGGCCGTCGACCTCGACGAACTCCATCTCAGCCTCCTCGGCGGTGCGGGTGGTGGACTTGACGTCGCTGTTCTTGGGGCAGCTAGAGCAGTCGCACTTGCCAGGGGCGCACTGGCAGATCTTGCCCTGAGCGCCGCAGTTGCAAGCAGTGCGGTTGGTGCCCTCAACATTGTGCAGGCCCAAGTCGCCACCCTTGCCGCTCTTGAGGCTGGCAAGGCGCTTCGCCTCCTTGTGCACATCTAGCACCTGCTTCTCGCCTTGTTCGTAGAAAGCAAGCAACTTCTGGCCGGTGGGAGTCTCGGCGGCCTTCTCGAAGTAGGAGGACAGACCTCTCCATCCCTGGTTGGCCTTCTGGGAAAGACCGTACTGGGAGTCGATGGCCTGTGCCTTCTCGGTCGCCCTGTACTTGGCGTCGAACTGCTGCAGGGCGGTGGTGAAGCGCTGGGAGACGCCGTGCTGCTTGTCAAGAGTGAGAGCCTGCTCGACAGCCTTATCGGAGATCACGTAACCGTGAGCGAGATACTCGGCCAAGATACGGCTCCTGGGCTTGTCCTCCTGTGCGAGATCTTCCGGAGCATCGTCCTCGGAGTGACCGGCGGTCTTGCCTGGGGCGACGGAGTCGAGGTCGATGTCTGAGGCCAAGGTCACGTTGACTTGGTTGGCGCCCAGCTGGGTGTTGTCGAGCAGGAGAGCAGTCTTAGCGGCGGTGGGCTTCTCGAAGCTCACGGAGTATGACTTGCTGGTGGAGTCCTGGGACTTGGGTGTGAGGGTGAGGTCGGAGATCTTGCCGCTGGTGAGGGTTAGTATGTACATGCTTATACTGATGTGCTTATAGCAACTCGAGAGACTTACCAGAAGCTGAAGAAGTCCCTGACCTCTTTCTCAGTGGTCTCGTGGCTGATGCCCTTGACGTTGACGGTGTTGCCTCCGGAAGACATGATTGCGATGTATTCGAGAGGGTGATGTGTGTGTGTGGTATGGGAAGTGTTGTTACGTTTGGTGTGTGAAGTAATCGGAGTGTGAGGGTGGTGTGAGTGTTTGTAGGTAGTTTTTTTTTTTTTGAAAGAGGCAATGGTGTCTTATAAACAAGCTTGCGGTGTTTCTGCGTGCGTGTTCCCTTCCTTTCTTGCCCCTCCACCCTCGATGAGTGACGCCCTTGCCAGTTCGCTCACGCGCAAAACCCGCAATACGTCACCGCTTGTGGCTGTGGCGTGGAGTTTCAATCACAAGCCGTTGATCGACTTCTAGAAGCCACCGCCAACTTCTGCCTATATCGTGGTACTGTATCATGTATGACGGTGTCTCACAACTGAGAGTTTTGACCCTTTCCATGCGCAATGAGATGTTGGCACAGTTTCGCTCTCATGAAGTCCGACTGTTATGTTGCGACTGTTGCTGTTATCTTGAGACATAGCGGTGAATACTGCTGTGCTGCATCTTCCTCCTTCGAAATCAGACTGCCACTCAACATCCTTTGTTGCAACTTATTGTGGAGATACCTACAGCTGCACGCACGAGCCTACAGACCAAGCAATAAGCCTGCCGCCTATCTCGAACCTTGGAAGGCTATCGCTGGCATGATCGGCAAGGGCACAGTATCTGGCACATGCAGATGTTGGTGTAGATCAAACGAATTTCAATTGTTATCTTAGATTCCCAAATGCCATGACATGTCACAGTGTACATGCAATGTCCGTTTTCTATGCCACGCCTCGCGTAGTCCGTTGCTCTCGTGTACCATCCCTCTTTTTATTCATACCGTTCAAATCCACGCAACGCCTCATGCCATCATATGTCTTGCAATGCAGCTTCCAGCTTCCCTAATTTCTAGTTGCCGTTGGTCTGCTTGCTCTTGAGCTCTCTCCTCGTCCTGACCGCCTCGGCCAGTTGCTCAAGAACGTCGACAGTGGTGTCCCAGTCGATGCAAGCGTCAGTGATGCTGACGCCCTTCTTCAAGCCTGCGGGTCCCTCAGCGGGAACCTTCTGTGCGCCTTCGTTGATGTTGCTCTCGATCATGACACCGACAATGCCATCCTGACCCTCGCGGAGCTGGTCGCCAATGACCTTGGCAACCTTGGGCTGGTTCTTGTGGTCCTTGAGCGAGTTGCCGTGCGAGCAGTCGATCATCATGACAGGGCGTTGGCCCTTGGACTCGAGTGCCTTGCGCGTGGCGGCAACGCTCTCAGGGTCGAAGTTGGTGCCCTTGGTACCACCGCGGAGGATGATGAAGCAGTCGGGGTTACCGCCGGTGCGGGTGATAGCAGCAAGACCCTGCTTGGTGACACCCATGAAGTGGTGCTTGGCGGCGGCGGATCCAATGGCGTCCACCGCGACAGTAAGACCACCGTCGGTGCCGTTCTTGAAGCCCATGGGGAAAGACAGACCAGAGGCCAGCTCGCGGTGGAGCTGCGACTCGGTGGTGCGAGCGCCAATGGCACCAAGGGAAATGAGGTCTGCGAGGAACTGAGGAGAGATGGTGTCCAGCATTTCCGAAGCAATGGGCATGCCCTGGCCGGTAAGGTCGCAGAAGAGCTGGCGAGAGACGCGCAGACCCTTGTTGATCTTGAAGGACTCGTCGATGTCCGGGTCGTTAATCAGGCCCTTCCAGCCGACAGTTGTGCGAGGCTTCTCGAGGTAGGCGCGCATGATGATGCACAAGTCGCCGCGCAGCTTGTCGGCAAGCTTGACAAGGCGCGAGCAGTACTCGACGGCGGTCTCTGGGTCGTGCATGGAGCAAGGGCCGACAACGACGAGGAGGCGGTCATCGCGTTGCTTGATGATCTCAATGGCCTCTTTGCGGCCTTTGAGGACTGTAGGGATGGAGTTGGCGGGAGCAGGAATCTCGGAGGTGAGGAGTTGAGGCTGGATGAGAGGGTCGTAGCCGAGGACTGTAGAGATGGGCAAGTCATGGTCAGCGGGTTGTATGTTTGATGGAGGAGTGCGACGAGGGCCGGAGCATACCCCTCGCGTCGTCGACGACTTCGTGCGTGCTGACGCTCATTGTGTGTGGATGTGGATGTGTATGTATTATGTAGCAAAAAGAGTGAGTTCTGCACAAGACAATTGTCCAGGAAAGTGAAGTGAAGTGTTATGTCTTGCGTATGAGATGCAAGTCGGGCGGTCAATAACATAAGGTAGGCGAACCCTTTGTGACTGCAACTTTTTTGCTGAGATGGCGGGGCTTCTGGCTGTGACCAAGTCCACTAACTTAATCCACCGTTACCGGCAGCAAAGCACAAGCAAAGCACATCACCGCAAGTCAGCACACAGACAACGACCGGGCATCAGGGTCCGGGATCTCAAAGTCCAAAAGATCGGCCCAGCCCCACTCGCCCGTCCTCGCTCTTGTTGCAGGGCTCGACCACTTCCAGTTCCAGCTCCAGCTCACGCACCTCATCCGCTGCTCCCCGTGTGCATATCCCTTTCACGTGCATCACCTGTTGTCCCGCAGTAGTGACAACTTGGAAGACAACACTGGTCGACGAAGACTCAGCGACCAACTTCACTGCCCATCACCTGCTGTTCCGCATGTTTGCCGTGCCACTGCTGGCTTTGTGAGCCGGCCGCTCCCACTTGTAGTCTGCCACTCTGCTTCTCGTCATCACATCACAATCCTCACAAGACATCATCTCCCCATCCTTCCAGCCTCGCCACGTTCACGCAGTCCGCTCTCGGCACGATGCAGGCTGCACTGGTGAGCACCAAGAAACGCAGGCGTGGTAACGATGATGATACAGATGGGCAGCCCGAGCCTGTCGACAAGGTATACGAGATCGACACCCTGAAGACTCTCATAATCAGATTCACTGACACCAAACTCAGAAAGCACGTCCCACCCTGGGCTTATCCTCGAACTCGGACTCTCTATGGCAACCACAAGACTTCTACAGCAGTCCATCTCGGTCTTATAACTCTCAGCAATACAAGTACGACAGCGATGACCACTCCTCTATGCTCTCTGAGCCTGGTAGCCCGCAAGTTCTCTCGGCCGACGAAGAAGACGTCGACATGATGTACGACGACGACTCGGATTCAGCTGCATACTCACAACCCACCACCCGCACTCGTAGCCCCAGGTTCTCTGACAGTCCTCTTCGTGCGCCGTGGAAGACCAAAGCTCAATCTGGAAATCGCATTCCAACCCCCATGAACCCAAGGCCCAAGACCAGCCCTGTGCAAACTCATGTTCGCCGTCGCCACCCGCAGGAGAACCACGCCGGTGATCGTCTTGATGTGCCCTCACCCATAGACGAGGACGAAGTCCCTACACCACCTTCCGCTGCTGAAGCTGCCGGCTCGCAGCTCCAGCTCCTCAGCGTTAGCGACGTTGATATGCAAGGTGTTGAGCACGGCGATGAGTACAGTCAATCAGCTGAGCATATCCCCCAAATTGCCGGATCGCCGTCTCACAGCGATGCGAGCCAGGTTCCGCACTCGCCATTCGCTAATGCGCCTGGTTCCATGATGGTACGGAAGCAAAGGCAGCGCAGCGGAGCATTGAGTGCAGCCGGCTACGGCTCACCAATGCGAGACGCCAGTTCCTACCTACCCACCGCAAACCAAGGGGATCCAAATGCTGCAGCCAATAAGCGTGGAATCAGCATGGGCTATCGACCGGACTGTGAGAAATGCAGGCTCAAGGTTCCCGGGCACATGAACCACTTCTTCTAGACCTGCGAGCGACAAAAGACCTCCGACACACGCCATGCTTGATTGGCAACTCTCCTTTGCAACATGGCGAACCTTTCCTCTCCTTTGACGTTTCTTATTTCCTTTTGCATTATTATCGGAGCGTGTAAGAGGATACAGCACAGACTTTATACTCATAGCTTTGACTTGCGAAGCGACGGCGCTCTTTTTGTCTTTCTTCACAGGACTCGGATGGAGTGTCATAAGACTGCACAGGATGTAGTTTCTTGTCAGGAATTGCGGGAATGGCGTTGAGCGTTTGATTTGATTTTAGCGACGAGAGTGATGAGAGAGAATGATCATACCAAGATCGTGCAAAGGATTCCAACTTGTATACCCGCAGAAGAGACCACGGTGCGCCACAGCAAGTGACGAAGAATTTGGAGGAGCATCCTGATTTCGCTGCCAACTCCTACTGCTCGACAGACATGGGTTCAGTTTTAATGCTTGAGCATGCCTCTTAAGCTTTCACGACCAAGGCAATCGCAAGCACCGTCGGCAATCTCGCTGATTTGATATTTATGCTTTCCGCAATACCCGACCAACACGTGATCGAAGCCGCCGCTCAAACGGGTCGGTAATAATCTAATCGGCTGCCATTGGTTGATGCACAGACAGTGGAGTCAGAGATATCGGGGTAAAGAGGGGCGAGGCGAATGGGGAAGAAGGATGGCTTTTGGTATCGAACGGCATCCGGGGCATCTCAGCAAGCATACTGCGGCAAAGCGTGTCGGATGGGCTACTACTAGACTTGTGCTCTGGCAGATCTGATAGTTATTAGTGTTTCCTCTTGCTTTCTTCTTCCTCCTCATCTCTCGGTCTACTTTTTTTTCGAGCTACTGCGACAGCTGATCACTTAGACGTCGAACGGCATCTCCATCCAGAGCCGCCAGCAGGCCGATACACGACTACACTACATACACGGCGGCAGAGTCTCAAGAGGCTATTCCCTGCTAATCTACGTCGCCACATAGGCAATCGCCAAAATGAACCGCGACAGCAACAACAAACAGCAAGTCAAGCTCACGGGCGAGGAGGTCGCAAAGCATGTCACCAAAGACGACTGCTGGGTCATTGTTCATGGCAAAGGCAAGTGCACCAAGCATCCAATGTCTGCGCAGAGTAACCATCTAACATCTCTCGCCCTCCAGCATACGATGTAACAGAGTTCATGCCCGAGCATCCCGGCGGCCCCAAAATTATCCTCAAGTACGCCGGCAAGGACGCCACAGAAGAGTACGAGCCCATCCACCCGCCCGACACCCTGGATAAGTTCCTCGACAAGAGCAAGCACTTGGGGGAAGTGGACATGCAGACTGTGGAGAAGGAAGAGAAGGCTGAGGATCCCGAAGAGGTTGAGAGGTTGAAGAGGGTTGAGGTCATGCCGATTTTGGAGCAGTGCTACAATTTGATGGACTTTGAAGCCGTGGCGAAGAGGGTGATGAAGAAGACTGCTTGGGCATACTATTCTAGCGGTGCTGATGATGAGATTGTGAGTGTTGGACCTGGCTTCACATTCCATGCAATTATATTTACTGACATAGGCAGACCCTCCGCGAGAACCACTCTGCTTTCCACAAGATCTGGTTCCGGCCCCGAATCCTCGAAGATGTCGAGCACATCGATACCTCAACGACAATGCTCGGAACGAAAGTCTCGATCCCCTTCTACGTGACAGCCACCGCCCTGGGCAAACTCGGCAACCCCGAAGGAGAAGTCGTCCTAACCCGCGGCGCCCGCAAACACAATGTAGTCCAAATGATTCCGACCCTCGCCTCCTGC
>Ga0265797_10007387_pt1 | contig 15083 bp, 16 predicted proteins | sample P2T30metagenome_FD_192433 | JGI IMG/M metagenome (GOLD analysis project Ga0265797, IMG submission 192433) | Plant litter microbial communities from East Loma Ridge, Irvine, California - P2 T30 | ecosystem: Environmental > Terrestrial > Plant litter > Unclassified | place: USA: California... | reverse complement strand
GTCGCAGACTACTTCTTTGACAGAAGTAGAGGTATTGGGCTCAGACGGCACATCGGATTGAAGTTTTTGGACAGCCTTTAGGAGCACGTCATGTCGGCGACCAAGGATATAGATCTTCTCGGCACCATTCTGATAGAGAGTAGAGGCAATGGCAAGGTCCAGACCTGTAATGGTAAGTCTTTTTTGTTTGCAAACATTCAAGCTCACGTCCAGCCGCGGGGCATGGTGGGGTAGCTCGAAGCTTGGTTGACGTACCACTGCCGCCGCCAGTAATAACCACAACCAGGCCTTTTGCCGAGAAGAGATCCGTTGGTTTGATGGGTGCTGCAACGTCCATGGTAATAGATTTGGTGCAGATAGGGTGGCAGAAATTCGAGTCCTTGGACGACGGCAGCTTCTACGGAAACAAGGTACGAGTTGGTGGTTTGCTATGCCGAATTCAAGCGACACGATTGCGTCACGGGCGGGACGTGGACGGCGGTAGATGGACGGAGAAGCGTGGGATTCGAAATCAACGGGTATCATATGTGCATGGGCAGGTTCTTTCTTCTGTAAAGCGCTTGGTCAACCCATGGCTCCTATAATCTTCAATCCCTGGTTGTCCGCCGAGTAGGCTAGTGTGTATCGACACGGGTGCCATGCGACATGCGCCGATGGTGTTGCGACATCGATGCTGCACACAATCTCTCCAGTCTCGACATGTGCAATGCGTATCTTCTTTTCTTCCTTGTCGTCGGAGCCGGCCGTGATGTAGCTTCCATCAAAGGAAAAATCGACCGTCTTGACGAGCCCTCCTGTCAGCTCTAGCGTCCGTACGCATATCCACTCTTGCGTGTCCCACAGCGAAACGAGCGCGTCGCCGCCGCCAGCTGCCAGGTACTCGCCACTCGGTGACATGGATACGGCGTAGCAGGCCGAGGTGTGGGCATTGAGTGTAAGCGCATTCTCAAACGAGGGATAGCGGAGAACCCTGACGCTCCCATCGCCAGCGGTCGAGTAGAGATGGCCACCAGACCAGTCAAAGACGCACTGGTTCGTCTGCAGCGGTTGGCGATGTTCAGACACGACGCTGAGCGCTGCCCGATCAATTCTAACTAGGAGGTTGTCCTGAAAACAAGTCAGCCTCTCGCCCATAAAACTTTACAATGGGCCTGTTGTCACCTTTCTTCCCGCCACAATCTCGCTGCCATCTGGCGTCCAAGCCAGAGTAAATGGCATCTCGCCAACCTCGACACCGCCTACACTCGCCTTGGTGCGTATATCCCAGAACCTGACCATACCATCTGTGCCGCAGCTGGCCAGCTCATTCTCGTTGACCGGGTGGAATGCCACGCGCTCGAGACTGCTTCCGGCGGTTGCGCCAGGCGCACGCAGCTCGGTCGAGTTCTTTACGTTTGTCTTCTCGGGGTTCCAAATCCGCAGCGTCTTATCTGCCGCGCCCGTTGCGATAAACGTGCCCGACGCGTTCCACGATATTGAGCGGATGTAGTGCGACGACGACACGGCGGCTGGTCGCAAGCTGTCCTGGTATACGGACGTTTTGAGCTTAAGGAATTGCTCTGCAAAGTGCTCCCTCTTAGTCGAGCGCGCGCGAATCGGAGGCGCCATGTCGATTGTCCAGTGATTTCTTCGCGTGGTAGTTGGTTGTATGGTAGCGACAGCGATGCGAGGGTCATGTATATGCACGCAGTACCTTGTCCCGACCTCGCAAGACCTTGTTCTGTCTGGCACGGGCCGTGCTCATCCCGGCTCTCTTCCCCCTCCGAACCAAGCACTCTCACAATCCAACCCTGCGCGTACCTGCATCAGACAAGCACAGCTGACATGGGTTGCGTCTTGTCACTTCGTAATCGCTCTTGTATGTCATAGATGTAAAGCACTACCTCCAAATATGAAATACACAGTAACCACCATATACGCCTACTGCTTCTTGCTCTCGGCACCCTCTTTCTGCATGCCCTCACATCCCACCAAATTCCCCGCCTTCTCCTCAATACCGCCCATCCCCTGCTGGCTCGGGTCGCGGTTCGCTGATGCCGCCTTCATCGCGTCCACAGCCTGCTCTTTGTCCTGTACACCAGAAGATTTCCACGGCTCGCTGCCAGTCACATTGCCAATCGTTTCCTACAAGACCGTCAATACATGTTTCCTAGTGCAGCAACCATATTCTAGTATAGTAGGGCTGGTACTCACCTCAGCAGCGCCCTTGACGTACTGAGCGTGACTAGCGACGAGGCCGGGCTGGTTTGGTGCGGCGGACATGATGTAAAGTATTTAACACTATGTGGCTATTTCTTGGGTGTTTATGTATGCAGGTAGTTTAGAATGAGGTTTGGAAGAGTGTAGTGTAGATGGATGCTGATGAGTGCCACTGGAGCGTTTGGCTACTTTATGGTACGGCAACATTGAATGACGTCACAAACAGCACATGACATCTGAGACGCGCCCACGCCTGGGTAAGCATTCCATGGACCGTTTTACTATCATGCCTAGAGTGTCAGTGAGAATATCCAAGCATGCCGACTCCAACATCGCCGTCGTATTGAGGAAGCTTTGACGAGGCATACACAAGAGTTTGTCTCCACTATTGACCCGCAATCCAGATTCGAGACGAATGGATGCTAGCAACTAACCTAGAGAAGAACAGGCAGTTGTACTCACTTACCTTTAACCTTCAGATGCTTTAGAAGATCATCATACCTCTATACCCCGAAAAAGACAGTGGCACTTGCTCATTCAGGCAAGTGGAAATGTATGCTATACCTCGGCAAATTACCGTATCTAATCCACAATTGGGTACCTACTTACAAATCAACGACAAACTCCATGCATTATCAATCCAGTCTCACATGCTCAGGCTAAAAAAAATGACACCTATATAAAGCCCAAGTCTCCTCTATGAGCAAATCTCGCCACACAATTCCTCCTAAGAACCGCCAACAATGCCATCAGAAGCCTACAACCACGGCGTCCCTGACATACCCTACTACACCCCCAAACACATCACCAGCCCCGGCACCCCAACAGCCACCAACCCCCAAAATGCCGTACCTACACTCTTCACCCCGCTCACCATCCGCGGCACCACGCTCCGCAACCGCATCCAAGTAGCGCCCATGTGCCAATACAGCACCGCCTCCTCAGGTCCCACCACAGGCGCCCTAACAGACTACCACATTGCAACCCTCGGCCACTACGCGCTCAAAGGTGCAGGCCTTGTCTTCATCGAAGCGACCGGTGTCCAAGCAAACGGGCGCATATCGCCAAACTGCCCTGGACTATGGACTGATGCGCAAATCCCCGCCCTTGCTCGCGTCGCAGACTTCATAAAGAGTCAGGGTGCGCAGTGCGGGATTCAATTAGCGCATGCTGGGCGTAAGGCGAGTACGTGCGCGCCGTGGGTTGCCGGCGCGCAAAAGACACAGGACGGAAAGCGCAAGGTGAGCGTCAAGGCGGATGAGGGCGCGGACGGATGGCCCGAGAATGTTGTGGGGCCCATGGGCGGGCAGGAGTGGGCGTGGGATGGAAAGGCGGCAGAGGACGAGAGCAGCGGGTATTGGGCGCCGCGCGCTCTCAGTGAAAAGGAGATTGAAGACTTGGTGCGGGATTGGGCGGCTGCGGCATACAGAGCCGTTAGAGCGGGTGTGGATGTGATTGAGATTCATGCCGCGCATGGTTATTTGATCCATCAGTTCCTCAGCCCGGTGAGTAACCAGCGGAACGACAAGTATGGCGGTTCGTTTGAGAACCGAATCCGCATCCTCGTCGACATCATCACTGCTATTCGAGCCGTCATCCCGGAGAGCATGCCACTGTACCTCCGCATCAGCTCCACGGAATGGATGGAAGAGACGGACAGGGGAAAGAAATACGGATCCTGGGATGTTGAGAGCTCCATTCGTCTCGCAAAGCTGCTTCCGGGCTTGGGTGTAGACCTCCTGGACGTGAGCAGTGGAGGCAACAATCCCGACCAGCGGATCAACATGTTTGAATCCAAAGACTATCAGATTAAGATCGCTGCTCAGATCCGTGCTGCCATCAAGCAGGATAACCAGAGTTTATTCATTGGCGCTGTGGGCCTCATCACTGAAGCCGAGCAAGCGCGGGATATTGTCCAAGCGGGTGGTGCGGAACTCGCAAAGGAAGCCGAAGCTGCAGTCAAGCTCACAGAGGGAAAGGAACCCATGGCCGATGTGGTTTTGGTCGCAAGACAATTCTTGAGAGAGCCTGAATGGGTGCTCAAGGTGGCATGGCAGTTGGGCCTTGATGTTGCCTGGCCGAACCAGTTCTTAAGGGTCAGGTTCCCAAAGTTGTAAAAAAAAGCTTACAATAAATCACGGATGCACTGATGTTTTGGTGCTAAGATGTATAAATCATGTCTTTTGCTATTCGTAGTGATTCTTGAACATTAACCACATACACATATCTCCTCTGCATCAAAGCCTATCAGGGCCATGCCGGGTCCTCGACCCGACGAAAGCATGCCACAAACTTCAACCCTTTATTCCTCTCCACCTTCTTCCCCTCTTCAGTCTCTACCCTCATCGCCTTAACACACTCATCCATGCCCTCGCCATCCTCGCCAATCCCCTCCTCAAACTCCCTCTCCACCCGTTCAAAACTGGGATGCTTCTCAAAATGCCCCTTCATCCACTCGTGCAGATCTTGCACGTCGGTAATCGTATACACGACACCGCCCGGCCGGAGTACGTATGCATACTCCGAGTTGAGCGTGTACGACACGATGCGCGCTTTGTGCTTGCGCTGCTTGAAGTGCGGGTCTGGGAAGCAGAGAAAGATTTTGGAGAGTTGGCCCTTTTGGAAGAAGTTGGGAAGGAATTTCATCGTGTTGGCGCGAATGCAGGATGCATTTTGGAAGCCTTGTGTTGCTGCGTTTTGGACGCGGAGCGCGCGGACTTTTTCTTGTACGTACTCTGTAACAGAGGTACGGATTTCCATGCCTGGCACAAGGTTAGTGGTGCGGGATTGGGATTTTGGATCGATGCCATAGTTTGATGACAACGCACCGAGCATCAATGTATCGGGGAACTTGGGGGCCAGTGCGAAGAGCAACCCACCAAACCCACATCCGATATCTGCAATCTCAACATTCTTCGAGATGGCTTTCGTGTCCCGTTGCTCTTTCTCGTTTGCGTCATGTGACTTATTCTGTGCATCTCCCGACTCTTGCTGCTGGCGCTTGGCGTACATTGGGTATAGACTGGCCCAGTCCATGTCTGCAGGACTCCTTGGGCTGCTTCGTTTTAGTAAACCCCCTCCCTGGGATACAGGTAACAGCATCTTACTATGTGAGAGAGTGGTCCGAAAAGGGATTAGCATGGGCGCGCTGCCTGTAGAATTTCTTCTTTGGTAGTGCCGCATTTTGCTCGTCCGTTTGCAAAGACTTCTTGTACTCTTCGCGCCTTGTGCGCTTTGCGGGTTCGCCGGGCATCGTGCCTTGGATACGTATGCAGTGCAAGGGTTGAGAAAACAAAGTTCAGAGCCAAGGGTCTGGGAGATGCAGGTGCTGAGGTAATGGTACAGTAGGTTTGGTATCACGAAGCGAGGCTGATGTGGATCAAGCTTTTTCACTAGCTCCAGGGCTGCTGGTCCACGAGATGTGGAGGAGCACAGCCGTCGCGCAACGGTGCACACATGTGAGATACGGGCCACGAAATGACGTAATAGCCTGAATGTCTCAGGAACCTTGGTCCATCTATTCCTACAGCCTCATCGCACACTGCATATGGAAGAATATACGATACGAATAACTCAATCCCTGCCTGGTTGCGCCCAAATGCTAAGTCCTTACAGTATGCCAAATCGTGCAATCATCAATATTATCGAAATTCAATCGCGCCCTGACACCCAAAGTCCTGGACGTGTTCTAGCTCTAGCTTCTGGAACCTGAACCCAAGTTAGTACATTCATTGGCATGCACAGGGCGCCACACTCACTTCTCGCTTTTGGCGTGAAAATAGATGCCTTCAATGCCACCAGAGACCTGGTTGAAGCAAATGTAGTAAAAGCCCTCGAAGCTTGCCCCGCTTATTGTGCGGACGCGGTGGTCTGGCACCAGAAAATACTCTTTCCAGCGCATGAAGAGATGCTCCTTCTGCATCCAGTCCTTGGTTACCAGTTCCGGACGCGACGAGTATTTTGACAGCGGCTTGTATGCAGGGAATCTGGCCCAGTGTTGCCGGTCGACCTTCTCGTTGGAGCCCCATTCCGGATGTTGTGTAATGAAGGTGTATTTGCTTCCGATGATCTCGCCCTCGAAATATGTCGTCAGACTTGGGTGATCTTCTGTTAATCCTGTAAGAGCTTTAGTCTGCTGCGTTCAAAGATGGCTGTATCGCAAACAAGTGCACACACCTTTGATGCGCAGGAATCCGCACATGAAGGATTCGCGCATGTCCACATTCTTGATCTCCACCTCAACTTCGTATTTTTGGCGGTCCGAGGTTTGAGTGCCTACAAAGCGGCTGCCGGGTCGTAGGAGGGACGAAGACGAACTTGGCAGAAACTAAATTACTGTCAGCAAAACTCATGGCGCATGTTGTGTGGCATGAGCCTTGCAATAACGTACCCTGTGCGCCGGGAAGGGTGACGATAGGTGATGGGCAAGTAGCGAAACTGGTGCAGTCGCGGTGAGCGGCGAGGCCTGGGATGTGCGCTGCTCCTCGGTACCGTCGTCTGTCGCGGTCATGGGCGTAGGAATGTCCCTGTTCGGCGTTTCTATGTCGGCACCCGAGGGTTTGGTGTGGCTATCGGCGGGTGTCTGCGCGTGCTCTGGACAGTCTTGGGGCGGTGGAGTTGGCAGCTGCGTAGGGACATGGGCCACATGGGTGGCATTGCTGTCGTGGCTGGAATGCCGCAGCTCGTTCAATGCGCGTCCATCACCACTGCGCGACTCGTCTGGCGGGCAAGTTGTACGGGCATTCATGTCCTCATGCTCCACTGGCGAGACAATGGCATCATCGGGCGTCGGCATGGTCGGTGGGTCGGTGTGGGGAAATCACCAGGAAGGTGCGGGTTGATTACACATGGGACGAAACGAAGGATAAAGGGACAGTTACAGCAAGAGTCAAGGGGTCAAAAGTGGTGGCGGTAAGATGTATGCATGTTGGAAGGATGGTTTGGACTCGGCGGCGGTGTCGAGGCCTTGAGTGGGTCGCTGAGGGCTGCACTTACGCGGGGAAAGACGCTAGCCTCACGTGGTATGACACGGGGGGCTGACAGATGAGAAGCTCATGGCCGATATGGTCTCACTGACTGCTTAGCCCGAACTGGTATGGATATATTGATAGATTCGAGGACATGCCCTGTCTTCCATGGTTGATCCTCGACTGCTCGAGACTCCAAACGGCTGTTGCTGGCTGCCTTTGATTAGAATGCTCCGATCCCCGCTTATGCGTTTAGCACGTCGACTTTCGGCCGCCACCGGCGCTTTGATAGATGGAGTGGCACCCGCTGTAGGAAGGATTTTGTTCCTCCAGCATACTCTGGACGCCGTGCTTTTGCATCTTTCCACCACGAAACTACCATGGTGCTGTGGCTGCGCCGACGTTCTTTTCGTCAAGGTAGTTTTCCCGCATGGCGCCACTCTCGGTTACGTATAATTTAGATTGGCTTGATCTGGACGACAATAAGTATGACCAACGTGGCATATATGAAACGCGCACTTGCCTTGAAGTGAAGTGAAATTAGGGAAAAGACCAAAGCTTTCAGGTCCTGGACGAGGTAGTAGAAAACGCGAAGGCCTTCTGGGTCGGCCGAGTCTGATACGTCCTGTAGCGAGCCGATCTTTGCAGTCTGATACTGTGAGTAGGACAAAAACGAAAAGCACGGTGAAGAGCCTACCTCAAACGAGATGTGCTCGCTGCCCAACCGGATCTCGAGCTCCTGACGGCCATCCTTGTTCTTCTGGGGCCATTTGGTGTCGTCCTCCCTGGATGGGGTTAGTAGAGAGTTCGTCGAGGAACTCGTACTTGGGGACATACTTAAGGATTTCACTCTCCTTGACAATGCGCTTGATTTCGGCTACCAAGACATCGCTGACGCACACTGAATCCGTTAGTAGTGTAGGACATCATGCGAACAAGCTTCGTACTCTCTTTCCGGATGAGCGAGTCGTTGCGGTAGTTGGAGTTGTTTGCATAACGGGCAGATGCGCTGCGGCCATCTCCCAGAACACGAAAGTCGAATTCTGCTCTGGAGTCAGATATTCTGGCCGTTTTCTAATTCTTCACGATTTCAATGTCACTGACCCAAGAACTCGTGTCCGAACCGACCCTGGTGACCGGAGCTGCGCTCATGTCAGTTACAAGCACGTGCTGGAGCGCCAATAGGTCTTCATACTAGTATCGCAGGTAAAACGGCTCGTTGGTACTCATGGTGAAGAATACGTGTCGCCTATGCTCAGCGGCGTGATGGTGGTAGTCGAGTGATTGATCGCGTACGCGTTGATAATGCCAATGTCAAGGTCAATGTTAATGTTCAGGCGGCCGTGAGTTCACGATCTTCGGCGGTAGACCCCTGCAGGCTTAGCGAGAGCGGTCCTGGGCAGGGCCATTTCTCGAGCAGACACCTGGACATAAACACGATCAAGTCGGCGCCCGACCACCACCAAAGCAAAGAAGCCAGCTCTCCGCCTAGGACACCCGTGTCCCATTCTTCCACCTCTACCGGGCTGCCACTGCACCCAAGCCCCGAAACCTCGCAACCGCCCACCTCGGTCACACTACACGTAGCATCCCACTTATTCTGGACACGACGGGCATTGAGGGCTCCCGGCCGTCGCGCGACCCACGCCATTGCGGCTGGATAGAATATAGCCCGAGCAAGCTGCATACCTGACATAGACGGCCATCATGGCGACTTTCCTCGAGAACTCGTACAGTCTGGTACGGACACCTGGCAGTGTCGAGAGAGCTGCAGGAGGCTGACGGGGACCAACAGGTGCACCAGGACAATGCGGCCGACATACCAGCACAGAACGATTTGAAGAATGCTCTGGAAAAGGGTAGCGATGAGCAAAAGATTGAGACCATGGTGCGCTCCAGCAATTGCAACTGCCCCGCCTTGGTGCCAGTGGACGTCTGACAGCTCTGCAGAAGAAGATCCTCTCGATTATGCTCAATGGCGACCCCCAGACCGGCCTGCTCATGCACATTATCCGATTTGTCATGCCCAGCAAGTCCAAGCCCTTGAAGAAGCTCATGTACTTCTTCTTCGAGGTGTGCCCCAAGCACGACTCCCAAGGCAAGCTGCGCCAGGAGTGGATATTGGTTTGGTAAGCACACAACATGCCATCACCAAGCATTTCCACTAATATTGCTATAGTAATGCGATTCGTTTCGACTTGCAGGCGCCAAATGAATACGTTCGGGGAAACACATTGCGCTTCGTGTAGGATATTATCCCCCCAACACCATCATCTAACTATCACTGACAACCAAAAAGCACCAAACTTCGGGATGCAGAGCTCGTAGAGCCACTACTACGTATGTTAGATGAAAACACCCTTCTCACGACTTATTCTGACACTCGCAGAACCGGTGCGCCAATGCCTCACACACCGACACGCATACGTCCGAAAGAACGCAACTTTCGCCATCGCATCCATCTTTACACATCTCCCCGAGCTTATGCCAGATGCGCCCGACCTTTTGGTGTCATTCCTCGACGACGAGAATGACCCAACGTGCAAGCGCAACGCATTCGCTGCCCTCGTCTCGGTGAGCCACGAAAAGGCCCTGGAATACTTAAGCACTGTTTTCGACGCCATACCCAACCACGAAGAGCTTCTTCTCCTCGCAGAGCTTGAGTTCATCCGCAAGGATGCCATTGTAAACCCCTCGAACAAGGCACGATACCTCCGCCTCATTTTCGATCTCCTCGAATCGCAGGTGTCTACCGTCATCTACGAAGCCGCACATGCACTCACTACCCTTACAAGCAACCCAGTCGCTGTCAAAGCAGCCGCAGCAAAGTTTGTAGAGCTGGCCATCAAGGAGCCGGATAACAATGTTAAGCTGATAGTCCTGGAGCGGGTTGACCAACTACGGCATAAGAATGAAGGCGTCCTTGATGATTTGACAATGGAGATTCTTCGTGTTCTGTCGAGTACCGACTTGGATGTACGCAAAAAGTCACTTGGCATCGCAATGGAAATGATCTCGAGCAGGAATGTTGAAGAGGTCGTCCTGCTCCTGAAAAAAGAGCTGATGAAGACGGTAGACGAGCAGTACGAGAAGAACCCCGAATACAGGTCGCTACTCATCTCTTCTATACACTCTGCAGCCATCAAGTTCCCTGAAGTCGCCGCAAGCGTTGTTGGATCGCTCATGGACTTCATCTCCGATGTTAGCAGTAACGCATCTGCAGTCGATGTCATTTCCTTCGTCAAAGAGGTGGTAGAGCGCTTCCCCGATCTCCGGGCCTCCATCATCGAGCGCCTGGTTTCGACTCTTGGTGAGGTGCGCGCTGGCAAGGTTTACCGAGGAGTACTTTGGATCATTGGAGAGTTTTCGCTAGAGGCCAAGGACATTCGGGACGCATGGAAGGGCATCCGATCATCACTTGGCGAGATCCCCATACTAGCCTCTGAGCAAAGGTTACTTGACGATGCATCAGAGGGCAAGGATGCTGCTGAGCAAGTCAACGGACACGCAAAGGCAGCAGCTCCCACTGGATCCCGAAAAGTCCTCGCCGACGGTACCTACGCAACAGAAAGCGCCCTCACATCGTCTGCTGCCGCCAAAGCGAAGCTGGAAGCAGTCAAGAACTCCCAGAAGCCCCCACTACGACAACTTCTTCTCGATGGTGACTACTACCTTGCCACCGTTCTATCTAGCACTCTTACGAAGCTTGTCATGCGACACGGGGAGATCTCGCAGGATGCGGCACGCACGAATGCTCTTCGCGCCGAGGCGATGCTCATCATGATTTCCATCATCCGTGTTGGTCAGTCGCAGTTTGTCAAGACGTTCATCGATGAGGATTCGGTTGACCGTATCATGTCTTGTGTTCGCTCGCTGTCCGAGTTTTCGCACAGAAAAGAGCTCGAGACTGTATTCCTAGAGGACACCCGGAAGTCTTTCCGGACCATGGTTCAGACGGAAGAGAAGAAGCGAGCGGCCAAGGAAGCGTCTGAGAAGGCAAAGTCAGCTGTCAATGTCGATGACTCGTTCAACATCCGCCAGTTGAAGAAGAAGGACTCAGATGGCAGTGATGAGATTGAACTGGATCTGGAAAGGGCTACTGGAGGCGATACGGCGACCGAAGATCTCACATCCAAACTGAGCCGCGTGGTACAGCTAACCGGATTTTCGGATTCAGTATATGCTGAAGCTTACGTCAAGGTGTGTTATTCTCGATTACTGTCCCAGACATGTACTGACTTGATAGGTTCACCAATTCGACATTGTACTTGACGTGCTCCTCGTAAATCAAACAACAGAGACGTTACAAAACCTCACGATTGAGTTTGCGACGCTTGGAGATCTCAAGGTAGTAGAGCGCCCTTCAACACAAAACGTTGGCCCCCACGACTTTATCAACATTCAGGCGACAATCAAGGGTAAGTGTCTTTTGTTGTTGTTGTTGTTGCATGCTGGCTCCGTAAGCTAACTTGTATAGTCTCATCTACCGATACTGGTGTCATCTTCGGCAACATCATTTACGAAGGGTAAGGCTCCTGTATCAAAAGATCAAATCCAGACTTGGCTAACGAAAATGCAGTGAGAAGGGTGTGGATTCCAACGTAGTCATCCTCAACGATGTCCACGTGGATATCATGGACTACATCAAGCCGGCACAATGCACAGAGACGCAATTCCGAACAATGTGGACCGAGTTTGAATGGGAGAACAAGGTCAACATCAACTCAAAGGCCAAGACGTTGCGAGAGTTCCTGAAGCAACTCATGGCATGCACAAACATGAGCTGCTTGACTCCAGAAGCGTCGATGAAGGGCGACTGCCAGTTCTTGTCGGCGAATCTGTATGCCAGGAGTGTTTTTGGTAAGCGACAGGTGTCGGCGTAGTAATTTTGCACCACTAACAAGACGTAGGTGAGGATGCGCTTGCCAACTTGAGCATAGAAAAGGAAGGAGACAATGGACCGATCACGGGATTTGTACGTATACGAAGTCGGTCGCAGGGCCTGGCACTGAGTTTGGGTTCATTGAAGGGTCTGAACAAGGTTGGGGTAGCATGAGCAGGTGTTTGATGAGCAGTGGACAGGCGTTCATTGGGGAAGCGTAGGAAAAGGAAGGGAATGTTGGCTGATTGATTGCTGGCCCAGGGATGTCTGGACGGCAGGGCAGGAACTGGATGCGCGGGACGAATGATAATGTAGCAGGCAAATACCGAATGCGGGGGATGAACCGTTTCAAGTAAAAGCCAATACAGCCATGGGATTGCCAAGCATCAAGTGACAATCTGACAGATATCGATGTGGTCGGAAAAGCAGCCTCGGCTCGGATGCCTCTTCGGAGCCAGGGTCCGAGCTGGCTCCTGTTTGTTTATACAGACTGATTCCGTCATAGCCGCACGCAGGTACGCTTTGTGCCTGTCTACCTGCCTGCCTGTCTGCCTACAGTCACTTCTTCACATTCTTTCCATTTCACGTGGCCGTTGGTTCGTAAATCGCGGCATGCCGTGGTAATATTAGCGTGTTTTTGCTTCAAAAAGAATGATATGATGCCTTCAGCCGCAGGCCCAGACAATCCGTTTCGAGACGTTAGCGACTCTCTAGTCGCCTCTGCTGCGCCCTCGCAGTCCCCGTCGCCGGCGTTGCATTTGCCCGAAGGTGCTCGGGAGACGACAAGTGTGGCCGATACACTCAATGTAGGCTCAACCGCGTCGCTGACACTCGGTACCGACTCGCTGGTGGTCCTGGGTATGCAATTTACAAGCGCGACACCAATTGGCCAACGCTCACATGTACTACAGACGAGACGCTCGTAGACAACAAAGGCATTGGCTGCTGTGGCCCATCTCTTGCTGGCAGTAAGCATCCACAAGGACGTCTGTCGAGGCGTGCGCCGCCCGCTGACGCGACACAGAGAACAACAGGTCCACTCGTTCAATCCCGTTTTACAATATCCTTTGGGCCGAACATGCAAACGACGGCAACATTATTATCGAGTATGCGCAAACCACTTCCAAGACGAGCGTGCGGCCCGCCATCATCAGCTATCCCTTGGACAAGCCGGGCAGTGTGGTCGCGGCAGCTTGGATAGAGAAGCTACTAGACCGCGCATATGGCGCCTCGCAACGAAACAAGCGAATCAAGGTGCTCATCAACCCATTTGGAGGACCGGGCGGCGCGGAGAAGACGTATTACAAGCAGATTGCCCCTATCTTCGCCTCGGCGAGGTGTGAGCTGAGCGTGGAAAAGACACAATACAACGGCCATGCCGTCGAGATTGGCCAGAACCTAGATATTGACACGTACGATGTCGTGGCCTGTTGTTCTGGAGATGGGGTACCACACGAAGTCTGGAATGGATTGGGCAAGCGACAAGACGCAGCGCGAGCTCTCTACAAGACAGCCGTCGTGCAACTCCCATGCGGGTCCGGCAACGCCCTGAGCTGGAACTTCAACGGCACGAACGACGCCAGCTCAGCCGCCCTCGCCGTCGTAAAGGGCCTACGTACACCGCTAGATCTGGCATCCATAACCCAAGGCGACCAGCGCATCCTCTCCTTCCTCTCGCAAACCCTCGGCATCATCGCCGAAGCCGATCTCTCAACAGAGCACCTCCGTTGGATGGGCGGCCACCGCTTCACCTGGGGCATCCTCGTCCGGCTCATCAACAAGAAAATGTACCCTGCTGACATTGCCGTCAAAGTCGAATACGACACCAAACCCGCCATCCGCGCTGTCTATCGCGCCGAAGCGGCAAGAAAATCCCCAGTCGACGACCGCCCTTTACCACCCACAGACCAGCCTTTACCCCCACTGAAATACGGCACCAGCAAAGACCCCCTCCCCGACCAATGGACACTTATCCCCCACGATCATCTCGGAAATTTCTACGCAGGAAACATTGCCTACATGTCTGCAAACGCCAATTTCTTCCCTGCCTCACTCCCCGCCGACGGCTGTCTCGACCTTGTTCGCATGCGCGGCGATATCCCCCGCCACCGAGCCATCAAGACTTTCCAGGCCGTTGAAAACAATACATTTTTCGATCTCGAAGACGTCGACTACCAGAAAATCAGCGCCTATCGCATCATCCCCAAGATGCAGAAACACGGCGATATCAGTATTGATGGGGAGAGAATCCCATTTGAGGGCTTCCAGGTTGAGGTGCATAAAGGGTTAGGAACTACGTTGAGTAAGAGTGGGCATTTGTGTGAGGCAAAGGGTGTGTAGATGGATTGGGAGAATGGCCTGAGATGAAATTCCCTCTTGAGTGGTTTTTTTCTAGTTGGATTGTATGGTTGGTTGGTAATGAGCGCTGTCTGGATAGACTGAGTAAAGATGAAATGGACGTCCTTGTTGTTTCTTTTTTTTCAATAAATATACCACGCTGTCCTTGTTAACAATATCCATCCATCTATAGGCTACGAACGCAACTTGTTGCTTGTTAAACTTTAGATATGTTACTACTTTATTCGTTACCCAACTATCAACATAATCCATTCAATCTACCTCGTCAAAAAGATAGGAGGGAACAACTACCGCATGCATTAACATCTCTCTCCGTCTTCTAATTGCTTGCTTGATCCATGAACCAAAAAGGATAAATGGCATGGAAAAGGCAAAAAAAGAAATCACATTCAAAGCTAGCTGCTCTCGGTTTCGATCCGAGGTCCTCCGGGTTATGAGCCCGGCGCGCTTCCGCTGCGCCAAGCAGCTTTTATTGCTTGAATGTATTGTACATTGATGGAGAAAAGTCAATTTGCAAAACATATTTACTCAAACTTTGAATAGGAGGGTCATGAAAAAGATGCAAAAGGCTGCGGGATTGCAATAATCAGCTGAGGTGGATGAGGGGTAAGCTGAGGTGGGGTAGGGTAAGCGAACTCCAGTGGGCGTGTGGAAAACTGAAGAAAATGACTCTAGGA
>Ga0265797_10007386_pt1 | contig 15083 bp, 7 predicted proteins | sample P2T30metagenome_FD_192433 | JGI IMG/M metagenome (GOLD analysis project Ga0265797, IMG submission 192433) | Plant litter microbial communities from East Loma Ridge, Irvine, California - P2 T30 | ecosystem: Environmental > Terrestrial > Plant litter > Unclassified | place: USA: California... | reverse complement strand
GAGGAGGGACATTGTGTACATATGAGGTGGGGAGGGTGTTGTTGGTGAAGGGAGAGTGATTGGTGTTGTCTGGTAAATACATACAGCTAAGGTATACTTGAGCGCGTCGGAGGTTCTGGCGATGACGTAGGCGTTTGTGAACGACTCCTTCCAATGCCGTTGCCGAAGGCACGAGTCCGAGTGCACGGGTCCGATTGGAGGTATCGATCAATGTCCATAGTTGCACTGTTTAATTAAAACAACTGATGCTCGATGGTATCTCATAGCTGTTCTTACATATCAAATTCTTTGTTTTCTCTCTGGGTGTCTTCATTAGGTAGAAATAGAACAGTGTCTTACGAGTCAAGTTTCTTGTGCTATCGTCCAGCCGTCCCTCAACCGGACTATCTCTCGACCCGCAGCCTTTCTATAATCTATCATCGGAGCTACCATCCACGTGGCATACGACTCGTGGTCCGCTAGGTATCTCCTACTGTATCTATCTCGCATGCCGGAAGGAGCATGGGCATCTCTTGCGATTGGATCCTGCTCCACAATATCGTCCCGGTGTCGGATAAAATAAGCAATGATATGATTAGGGCACAGAGCGAGGTCAACCTCACTCCATATATAAGCTGTCTTTGTGTTGTGATTATTTCACTTTTTCTTTTCCTGACCTACTGTGTTCCCTATGAACGAGTCCTTCTCTATCTGAAGCGTATACTAAGGTTCAGCTAGAGGCACTCCCAACGCCAAGTCCCTCAACCTCTCCTCCGATTGAGGCATGCAGCACCTAATCGTCAGATCGTCATTCCCAACTGCTAACAGCATCGGACGGACATCTCAATCGGCTTCAAATCTCCGAGGTAGTGACCAACACATCAACATACCTCTAACAAACATGACAAAGCCTGGAGCTTGGACCGCAAGCTCTCAACACGAAGTTATGAAGTTCTTTCGACGCCCCCCGGATTTCGGCATTTGCATCGAAGCTTTCTGGAAGAAGACCGAGATATTTTCGCGTAATATTTGCCTGCTTTTCAAGCACGCAATCGACTTGCGCCGCTCAATCCGGTATAGCGAGTGCCAAAAAGCTTCCTTCGGGTGGCACCTCGGCGTGCAACATCAAGCACGCTGAGCACGCATGCTTGACCTTGCCAAGCTTCGTGAGTTCGTTCGCTGAGGTGTAGACAGCCTCTCTTGTTAATGCATTTTTAGTAGCCGTTTTGTACACGTGGTTAACCGTTTTGTTTGGTTTCGATATATTGTTGCAGCGTCGAGAAGTGTGGCCGGTCGAAAGCTAGGGACGTCAACGTTCTTCCTCCACTATGGCTTCAAGCAGCAACCAAGACTATGGAGTGTCAGCTGCGAGATGGGACGACAGCGAGCAAGGCAAGAAAGAACTCACAGAGGTAGACATGCGCGGTGTCTCGCCTTCAGAACACGGCGTCGCGACAGAGACACTGGCTCGAAAGCTGTCTGCGCGTCAAGTACAGATGATCGCGATTGGTGGTGAGTATACTACAGCCTACTTGTTGACTAGCTATTCGAGATCGGCGCTCACTATGAGACAGGTACAATCGGCACTGGTCTGTTCTTGGGCACGGGAAAGAGTCTTGCCACAGGCGGTCCAGCATCTATGTTGATCTCCTACGCCATCGTTGGCGCCATCGTGTTCACTACTATGCTGTCTCTTGGTGAGATGGCTGCTTTCATTCCCGTTGCCGGTTCCTTCTGTACTTTCGCTGGGTAAGTGATTGCATTTTTTAATTTCTTGGATTCGGTGGCTAACAATAATCATACAGACGCTTCGTGGACGATTCTTTCGGCTTTGCTTTGACTTGGAACTACTGGTTCAACGACGCAGTATCGACCGCGGCGGATCTCGTCGCCCTTCAGCTTCTCTTGCAGTACTGGACTGACAATTTTCCCGGCTGGGCTTTGAGTATCATCTTCCTTGCGGTTTTGATCGGACTGAACATTGTCTCGGTCAGAGCGTATGGTGAGATGGAGTACTGGCTGTCATTCTTGAAGATCGTCACGATTGTGGTATGTTGAACAACCAACACCCTAAGATGAATTGCGATACTGACAATATTCCTAGATATTCATCATCCTCGGCATCGCCGTGAACTGCGGTGGCAACACCACCAACGAATACATCGGCGGCAAGAACTGGCACATCGGCGACGCGCCCTTCGTCGGCGGAATTGGCGGCTTCGCATCTGTCTTTGTAACAGCCTCATTCGCATACGGCGGCACAGAATCGATCGCCATCACCGCCGGGGAGACGAAAAACCCCTCTCAAACCCTCCCACGCGTCGTCCGCAACGTCTTCTGGCGCATCCTGATCTTCTACATCCTCTCCATCCTGATCATCGGTCTGAACGTCCCCTACACCTACGAAGGCCTCTCCACCAAAGACAGCCACACTTCGCCCTTCACCATCGTCTTCATGATGGCCGGCAGCAAAGTCGCGGGCTCCTTCGGCAAGTTTTAGGACAGATACACCATTGGTCATATGAGACATTTGCTAACAATCTCGCAGTATGTCTTACCCTCCTCCCTTGCGAAGGAATACCGATGGGAGGTTTTCTCCTACTGTGTTAGCAAGCTTTGTTTGAGGCCTTGAGGGTCCTATTACAAGAGCTAAGTAAAGTTTGCAAGTGACAACGGTGTGACTGACCTAGATTTTGAACAGATCAACGCCGTGGTGATGACCTCGGTGATCTCCGCCGGCAACCACGCCCTCTTCGCCGGCTCGCGCCTCATGTATTCGCTCGGCGTCAACGGGCACGCGCCCAAGTTCTTCGCAAAGCTCAATCGCAATCAAGTCCCCTGGGTCGCCGTCCTGCTTACCTCTTCCATCTCCGGCCTCTGCTTCGGCGCCAGCTACATCGGCGCCGGCCAGCTGTGGACCTGGCTGCAGAACATCGTCGGCGTGTCCAACCAGCTCTCCTGGATCGCCATCGGGATCGCATCGCTGCGCTTCCGCGCGGGCCTCAAAGCTCAAGGCCTCGAACACCTGCTCCCATTCAAGAATTGGACGTACCCCTACGGCCCGATCTTCTCCGTCGTGCTGAACAGCGTGTTGGTTTTGGTGCAGGGCTGGTCGTGCTTCTCGCCGAGTTTCCAGGCCGTGGATTTCGTGAGTTTCTACATCGAGCTGCCGGTCATGCTGGTGATGTTCGTGGCGTGGAAGGTTGTCAAGAAGACGAAGTGGGTGAAGCTGGAGGAGATGGATCTGGTGACGGATCGGTACGATGCTGGGATGACGCTGGAGGAGCGCGAGGAGGCGATGGACAAGGCGAAGATGGGGCAGTGGAGGGCGGAGGAGGGGTGGAAGGGGAAGATGAAGTGTGTTGGGCAGTGGTTGTTTGCGTAGAAGAGTGTGTTGTTGGAAAGCTATCATAATCTTCAAGAGCTAGTCTTGCTCAATTGCCGAGAACGAACTCTTCACTTATCATCTTGTGACGTTTTGCCCACATGGCATCAACCGATCTGACAACAACAGCGTCAGATATTGGAAGGCCTAAGCACAATCACTGCGCAGCTGTACAAGCTCTGTACAACGTGAAGGATCAGTGGAGGTCATGTAATTAGCATATTGCCACAATGTTGTTTCCCATTGCCCCCTCAGACAATGGCAGACCATGATCACTCCCCTTGGACTTTGCTCAAGCCACAACCACCGCACTGCGTGAAAAACTCTTGATGATGGCATTACGAAACTAGAAGCTGGCATGTCGCAGAAATCGGATGATCTTAAATCGTTGGCATGTGGGGCCAAACGCTGTCTATGTAACAAGATATACCCATACCGGGGGGAGTTAAATGCCATTCCGCGCCCTTCCAGCGGACAGAAACCCAATAATCTAGAGTCCAGCGCCGTGTCGCTCGCACTGCAGGCCAGCCTTGCAAACGCGTGAGTAAACAGATAACAAAAAAAAATCGTAAGACGTTAATGCGAAGCCCTCGTCCTCCACGGCTAGCCAGCCAGCCGCTCGTAGCACCACCTCAAGGCAACTGGTATATCCTCTCCCAAAGTCTCTTATCCAAATTCCCCGCAAGCCAATATCCACCTTCAGGACCTTGCCAACAGATTGGCGTCTGATGAAGCTGCGCGCCCGGAATCGGCAAAGACTGAATGTAATTCAGCCCCGGCTGCACCAGCGCAGGCTCAAGCGAGCCCTCCTTCGAGACCATCGACGGCAGAGCCGAGAACGGCGCCTCGCTCCAAGACGTCAGTTTGATCGTGGGAGGGCTGTTTCCTCCCTGCCCTCGGAATTGTGATGATTTGCCAGGGAGGTGGTCTGAGATTCTCATGAGATCCGCGTCGTATTCTGGGCTTCGCGCTTCGAAGATGGCTTTTCGGATTTGCGTTGCGCCTTGAATTAGGCGTTCTGCGGCGTTTGGGTGTGAGCGGTCGAGGGGTTCGATGAAGACTGGGCTGAGGGGGTTCCAGAGTTCTGTGCCGGATTGTTGGGGGTCGCGGAAGGACTTTTTCATGTTCATGATGATGATGAAGCGCGCTTTGGTCGTGGGGTCGAGGTTGGCGGCGTGGTCTGCGAGACACTGTGTTTCTTCCAGTCAGCGATTGATGTCTTGTTGAATCGTCTCAATAGAGCACATCGATCTTGTCAGGGACACTTACAACATGTAGCCACGACGCGAGCAGGTCAAACCTCGACACCTTAGCCCCAGCCTCAGCAGCAAGGTCCTTCCACCTCACGATTGTTTCTTTCGGTATGTGTATCATCTGCTGGCGCGTAGGGACAGTCCATTGATTCCACCACTCTCTACCAGCAACAGCCAGAGGAAACAGCCCATTGGGGTCGTAGTTCTCAAGCCAATCGCGCGCAATCGATGTTGATACTGAGTCTTTTAGGAACGAGATCTTCGCCTTGCCGTGCTCCACGTCCCGTTTGATGTTGTCGCACTGGAAGATGTACCTCCGGTCTAGGTTGTTCGATCGCTTTGCGACTGGCCCTGTGAGGCCTTCGAAGAATGCTTCCGCTGCTTTGTAGAGACCTGTCAAGCGGTTAGTTTCCCATCGTTAGAACATTTCACACACGATGCGGTCAAGAGATACCTAGCACATCCGCAGCAACATGCTGCATTGTGAACTTGAACACCGTGTCGTTTGGCGTCGACACGACCTGGATCCTAAAAATATGAGGGTGAAAGATGTTGGCCCATGTCTTCTTTTGTCGACGGAATAAGCGACCCAGGACCGTAGAGTTATAGATCTCAACACCGTTGACCACAGAATGATCACTGGGACCCAAGCCGGGACAATGATCGACGGTGCTCAAGGTGAAGAAGCCATCGTCTATAGATTTCGCTGGCACTTCTGTGGCGGTGGTGTGCTGTGCGGTAACAAGTTAACATCCTGCTGGTGTTACCAACAACGGATTCGGGGGTGGTATTTACAGCACGGTTGAGCCGATATGAGAGCATTGGCCATGATTGCAGCAAGCGGAAAGCTGCAAGTCTGAGATCGTCTGCATGGATGGGATTCCTGATAGCGATGATAATACTGGCTTCGAGCGCCGCATACGTGAGATCGTAGGGCTGGAAATGCATGATCTAGGTCTTGAAGTAGTCTTGAGCTAAGACTTGGAAGCAAGCAATGATGATTGATTACAATACAAGGGGGTAGAGATTGATGAGTGGGGGTGAGATTGAAGCAGTTCTGACCTACAAGTATATGGACTCGACCGTTGGAAACATCCCTAGCCTGAGTAGCCTGAGACATACCTCCAGACGGAGGAAGTCGCACATACAGTGCTAGATGTCGTTCGCCTTAGCGTGACACGCATGTTCTACTAACTCGTTAGTGCGACGAAAATCCGATGTGCTAGGCATTGTCAGTGGCGTGCAGCAGTCTGCCCTACAACATATGGACTCGACCGTTGGCCCAGCCCTAGCCTGAAACCTGCCTTCCGATTGTCGCACATACCAGATGGTCGTTCGGCTAGCGTAGCACGCATGTTCTACTTAAGCGTTGGTGTAACATGGTTTCGTCTGCTTGGCATTCTTAGTGGCGTAGAGGGCGTGGAACGTGCTCGTTCCTGTACCATGTCATCCATCTATCACATGGCCATATCAACATCGCGTTGCTCTCTCGCGTTTCTTATGATATGGGCTGTCATGCCGCCAAATAACTTGTTGTTACTCTTGCTTTTGCGTTTCCTTCACTACTGCTCGGTTGTACGACAACGCCGCCGTTATACTATCATTGCTGTCTTCGCATTGCATGAGCGGTAGCAGCAAACCTTCAAAGACGAGGAGTCAGAGGTTGAGGATCCGGAAGGGCGCATATGCTACAGCTGCATCTGCGTAAGGAACCTTTGCATCAAGAGCACTTAGGATCTTGACCATCAGTCAGACATTGAAGATGAACTGTTCATGCAATACTCTATCAACAAAGTGAACATGCTTACCATCTCTTCAAACCTTGACGATCGTGCTTCTGCGGGAAGCGTAACCCGGCACCGCGACTCACGCTCGTGCCACGACTCGTGCCCGTCTTACTAATAAGGAGGATTCTAGCGCCAAGTCAGTCAAAGGTTTCATGCGTATTCGCTCGAGCACGCTGTACCTTAACCTAAAACAGCACTGTTTAGGTATTGAGTCGGATCAACGCTAGACGGAGGGACAAGTCAAAACGTGAAGACTTGGCTCTTCCAAGCTGCCAGGAAGCGAGTCTTAACCCAGAGGGATACATTGGCGATGATCAGCCTCGCTTGATGATGCCGCGTTGTAGTAGCATCTTTGCCTCTAATGTGGCACGATGCAGAAGCAGTCTCGTGTGCTCTGAGCAAGGGCTTACCTACAAGTCAATCTGGTATTTGTCGATAGTCTCGCACCTTGTCCATAACAGTGTTAGGATCGAGAGTGGCCCAGCGGACGACATCTCCTTCATATCAAATACAGTTCAGGTTGCAGATTCCCTCCGCCCATGGTAAAGGGGTCGATGATCTCTTCACATCTCAGCGGAGGAGGTGCTCTTGCTCCCCCGCTCTGATTGGCCTACGACTTTTAGGGTTAAATGTTGCCCCAAAATCTTAAACCACCAACGAAACATGAAACGACACGCACCCCTTACTAACAACAAACTTGGCCCATATGGCGCCAGAGATCGCCCGAGAGGTCGTTGAGCGTGACTCGATCGCGGATCATAACCCAAACGCGTGGTCTGCGCATCGAAGAGCGGACATGTCCCGCAACAACCCAAACGTGTGGTCTGAGCATTCGAGGGCTGAGTGGAGGAATGGAGGATGTGCAGCACTTGGCAGAATGAAGATCCGTTGATCCGGAGAGCTTTCTACGATCGTCCGTCTTGAAGAGAGGCAAGATCTACCATTTACAGTATTGCGATATTATAATGGCTGTGAACAAGCAGCGAAGGAAAGGCGAGTTGTTTCAACACAAGGTATCAGTAAATGCGCCCAAGGGAGTCCGCACGCGACTTCGGGCACACAACAATACTGCTGTAAGATTGAGAATATATTGCTATACATCCAGGTTGCCAAAAGCAAGACCCTTAAGTCCTGTAGTCGCCGTTGATAGTCACATACTCGTGACTGAAATCACAAGTCCAGAACACCTCCTCAACATTCGGCGGCCCCTGCGCAACCCCCTTATCATTAAGCTTGACCAAGATCTCGAGATCCTCCATCTCCAGAATCTGCTTGGCGCGCTCCTCGTCGACCTGCTCCGGCTCGCCGCGGACCAAGAGCTTCAACTCCTCGCTGCCATCGGCGGGAACGAAAGAGACGCTCGTCTCCTGGGGCTTGACGGGGTTGTACGCCGGTCTGCTGGTACGCGAGTAGCCCTCGGGGATACCATTCGCGATTGCAAAGTCGAGAGGGACTTCGCGAGACTGCATGATACCGGGAGCGTAGCCGATGGCGCAAAGGATTCGGCCCCAGTTGGCGTCTTTGCCATAGAGGGCTGTCTTGACCAGGGCGCTGGTGGCGATGCTGACGGCGGCGCGGCGGGCGTTTGCGGCGTTCCAATCGGCTTGCACGCGGATTGTGACAAACTTCGTGGCGCCTTCGCCGTCGCGGACTACGAGCTTTGCGAGGTCGACCATGAAGCTCTTGAGAACTTCTTCGAAGGCCTCGAGATCTGGGTGAGGCTTGCGGGCCTGTGAGCGCGGGTCCTTTGTGCGTCTGTAGATGGGAGTGGTTCCCGGTGGAGCGGCGGCGCCGTTGGCGAAAAGAGCCACGGTGTCGTTGGTGCTGGTGTCTCCGTCAATCGAGATGCAGTTGAAGCTTCGGTTGCTGGCAGTGCGAAGCAGTGCGCGCAAGGAGCGTGGCTCGATAGCCACGTCAGTGCAGACAATGCCCAAGAGAGTTGCCATGTTAGGGTGAATCATGCCGGCACCTTTGGTCATGCCTGCAATGCTGTAGGTAGTGTCGGGCTGAGAAGGTAGAGTGAAAGTTCGGGAGATGAGCTTGGGGAAAGTGTCAGTGGTGCAGATGGCATTGGCAGCACCGAGCCAGTGCTCGTGTGTGTTGCCCAAAGAGGCTTTCAGAGCAGGAATCTGATCGGTGATTTTCTTGATTGGCAGCCTTTGGCCGATGACTCCAGTGCTCATGACGAGTGTAGAGGGCAGTTCGTCAGGGTTCGCACCGAGTGCCTTGTCAGTGGCACTTGCCATTGCCACAGCGTCCTCCATACCGCCAGTGCCGGTGACTGCATTGGCACATCCGGAGTTGACGACAACACCGCGGAAGCCAGCGCTGCGGCGGTCCATCAGGAAGTTTCTGGAAACATTGACCGGCGCTGCCTTGAAGATATTTTGGGTAAAGACTGCTGATGCTGCACATGGCTTTTCGGACGTGACCAAAGCTAAGTCATCGTACTTGGTGTTGCTAGCTTTGACGCCGGCATGTGCGCTTCCAACGAGGAAGCCTTTGGGATAGGTGCCTGTGGTAGGAATGTACTTTTGCTTTGCCGCAGGAATGGAGCGGTCTGCGGGAGCGGAGTACTGTCGAACCTGGAAGATGGCCTTGAAGGCCTGCTTGGTGCTGACAGTCTTGGGAGCCATGTTGATAGTGTTCTGTGCTCTATCCTGCACGTGGAATCCTTTTAATACCGCTCAATGGTGTCGAACGGGCCAATGGTCGCGCGTGTTGAGGGTGCTGTATACAAGCCCGCTGGGCCGTAAGAGGGGAGTCTTCTTGTCGAGTGCTCTGACTCAATTCATCTGATGCCACTTCTACCGCCCTGTATGGAATTGCACCTGGAGAGGCGACGCGGTGATGTGACGCAGAGATAAAGATAGGGAGCGTGCCATCCCGTCTGAAAGCTTGTTGTCGTCCGCCGCTGTCGGCGACTCATACAGCTCTGAGGTATAAGTTTGCGTACTGGAATCAGCTTGACGTCGTGCTTGACTGTATCTCACGCTCGCAGTATAATTCACCATGCCTATCAGTGAAATGCAAGGAGCGAGTAGTTATCTTTCAACTTTCTTCATACCACATACCATGGTTGAGATAGCGGAAACCACAGACACGGTATGTATACTCGTATGTAGATATTCGAAAACACCTCATCGCACCCTAACCCTCGAAACAAACGCCGACGCATCACGCTTAGAGTGCTGCTGGCCCACTTTGGTGCATGTAGGCGCAGGTGTCCAGATACAATCGCGCAAGCTGTATATATACGCCCTATCTATCTCATGTTCAGGAGCTTCACCCGTCTAGTCGCCAACTCTACACGAGTCCCGGTCCGCACATTCACCACATCGTCAACTCTTCGAAGCAAAGTCGAGATGGAACAAGTCAACACAACCGCGCGTTTGCAGCGCCTGCGGGAGCTCATGACCCAGCAGAAGGTAGATATCTACAGTACGGTGCAAACAACACAGCCGCGCATGACTGCTGACTGACGATTCCCCCTAGTCGTGCCCTCCGAAGACTCACATCAGTCCGAGTACATAGCTCCCAGCGATGCGCGCCGCGAGTTCATCTCCGGCTTCTCTGGATCCGCTGGGACTGCCGTCATTACACATGATAAGGCCGCCCTGGCTACGGACGGACGATACTTCAACCAGGCCAGCAAGCAACTCGATGGCAACTGGACGCTCCTTAAGCAGGGCCTTCAAGATGTGCCGACGTGGCAGGACTGGGCCGCAGAGCAGGCCGCTGAGGGTGCGGGCAAGAAAGTCGTCGGCACCGATCCTACAACTATCACCGCGCCTGATGCCAGGAAACTGACAGAGAAGATCAAGAAGAAGGGAGGCAAGGACTTGGTAGCCGTTACTGAGAACCTCGTGGATCAAGTTTGGGGCAGCGAGAGACCAGCACGACCGAACGAGCTGGTCAAGGTACATGGCCAGGACTTCGCGGGCAAGGGCTTCGAGGAGAAGATCGAGGACTTGAGGAAAGAGCTGGAGAAGAAGAAGGCTGCGGGCTTCGTTGTCAGCATGCTTGATGAGGTCGCCTGGCTGTTCAACCTCCGTGGCAACGACATCCCGTACAACCCTGTCTTCTTCGCATACGCCGTCATCACACCCACGACAACTACCCTTTACGTCGACGAGTCCAAGCTTCCCGAAGATGCCAAGTCACATCTATCCAGCGTCACGATTCGCCCATACGAGTCGATTTTCTCGGACATTGCTGCACTCTCATCTGCCGCCAGCTCAGACTCCAAGCCCAGAAAGTACCTCATCTCAACAAAGGCATCTTGGGCATTGTCACAGTCTCTTGGAGGCGAAGAAAAGGTCGATGAGGTCCGCTCACCCGTCGGCGACTCCAAAGCAGTCAAGAACGAGACCGAGCTCGAAGGCATGCGCCAGTGCCACATCCGTGATGGTGCAGCTCTTAGCGAGTACTTCGCATGGCTCGAACACGAGCTCATCGAGAAGAAGACCATGCTAGACGAGGTGCAGGGCTCCGACAAGCTCGAAGCCATCCGCAGCAAGCACGACAAGTTCGCCGGCCTCAGCTTCGACACCATCTCATCCACCGGCCCCAACGCAGCAGTAATCCACTACAAGGCCGAGCCCGGCAACTGCTCCGTCATCGACCCTGCCAAAATCTACCTCTGCGACTCCGGCGCCCAATACTTCGACGGCACCACCGACACGACCCGCACCCTGCATTTCGGCGAACCTTCTCCCCAGGAACGCGAAGCCTACACCCTCGTCCTTAAAGGCAACATCGCCCTCGAGCAAATCCGCTTCCCCAAAGGCACCTCCGGCTTCGCAATCGACGCTATGGCCCGCCAGTACCTCTGGCAATACGGCCTTGACTACCGCCACGGCACAGGCCACGGCGTCGGCTCCTTCCTGAACGTCCACGAAGGTCCCATCGGCATCGGCACCCGCGTGCAGTACTCCGAAGTACCCCTCGCCGTCGGCAACGTGATCAGCAACGAGCCGGGCTACTACGAAGACGGCAACTACGGCATTCGCATCGAGAATGTGATCATGGTGAAGGAGGCCGAGACTAAGTACAAGTTTGGCGATAAGCCTTACTTGGGCTTTGAGCATGTTACTATGGTGCCGATGTGTAGGAAGTTGATCGATGTGGAGCTGTTGAGCAGTGGGGAGAAGGAGTGGTTGAATGCGTACCATAAGGAGGTGTTGGAGAAGACGGGTCACTTCTTTAAGGAGGACGAGAGGACGCGGAAGTGGTTGGAGAGGGAGTGTGCGCCTTATTGAATGCGAGCTGGCTTCTTGGCAACCTGGAAATGAAGATATATGTGCTGTAGTTATGTGGTCACAAGCTCGAATTTTCCCTGCTGCGATGAATTCAAGTAGATCGCATATGATAAAAGAGACACGTCGAATCATCACAAGGCCAGCTGCTCAAAGCCACTCCACTCAGGAATTTCGTGAACTTGTTCGAACGCAGTGCAGGTGGTTAGCAAGGCCACATCACCCGCTGTCTCCCAGGCGGATCCGTCTCCCCCAACTTCACGCCACCATCGACTTCCAGGCGCCAACCACTCCAGGTAGCCTCATTACCTGTCACTCAGCAGCCATCAATTGTCTCGCTCGCTATTGTATGAGCGACCTAGCAACATCCACAGTCACAATGAGCTTTTCCAAGCCCTATCTGGATTCCTGCAGTGACTCCGCCCACGAACTATCCGCCGCGCTGCACACCCACAGATGGTTCGGCTTTGATCTCGACGACACACTTCACGAATTCCGCAAAGCGTCCAAAGCTGCCGCCGCAGAAGTCTTCAAATACATCTCCTGCCACAGCGACGTTTCAGCGACCGAGCTTGCAAAAAGCTATTCTGAGATTCTCGCACAGAAGACTGCGAGCGCTTTCACCGACGGCAGGACGTCGGACGACTATCGGAAAGAGCGCCCCGGTGCCTTGCTGGACAAGCATGGTCTCGATGCTGATGAGAATGTCCTTGTCGTTCTCGCCGCCTTGTACAAGAATGCATTGGCCAATGCGCTTGAGACCAAGGTTGGAGCCCTGACATTACTCCCTTACCTTCGCAGCATCGGCAAGAAAGTTGTCATCATAACCGAGGGTCCGCAAGATGCGCAAGAATGGACGATCAAGAAACTTGGCCTGTCCGAGCATATGGGCGAGCTCGTGACTACCAACAAATTCGGCAAGTCGAAGACTGACGGATTGTTCGAGTGTGTCCTTGAATCTCTCGGGATCGAGGGAAAAGACATAGTGTATATCGGAGACAATTACGCTCGCGATGTCGTTCCGGCGCAAGAACAGGGGATTACTACTATATATTTGAGTGAGGCGGAGGATGAGGTCCTTAGTCGGCAAGGCACAAGGGTCGATTCTCTGCTTAAGATCGAGCAGGTCCTGAGACTGAGGGAACGCGAGGTAATGGGTACTTGAGCATAGCCTAGTGCATATTCCATAGCGCTCTGGGCCCAAGGTTTGATTAAATTTGCCTGTACAAGAGGTACGGTTACATTTAGCGTCGACAGACGATTTTAATGACTAGCAACTTTGCGTCCAGTTAGACCACCAAGATTAGTTGGAGTTGCTTGCCATGAGCCGCAAGAGCCTCGGGAACAGTGTCGCATCTGGATGAGCGATACGTGTACTACTCTTAGATCATGGACCGCAGGACGTGACGTGACCCCTCGTTCGAGTCTTTGATCCCGTGCGATCGATGCTTTCGTTCGAATAGTATAGCGGTAAGCCACGCGGTCCTTCTGCTGATCTCGGATAAAATGGGGTTATTATATAACGCATCGAGACTCGTAGCAGTGCATATACCTTTCGCAAGCCTATAGTCAAAAAAGTTATCGATCTTGTTGCTCTTACAGCATCGCCAACACTGTTCTCCAACGCACTCGACAGATCTCATGTATCGAGAAGACCGCGGGGTTTCCAACGCTTGGACTTGAATTTCTCTTGGAAGTGTGTCTTGAGGATTCCGCTTCTCGCTCTCGTCTCTTGGTAAAGTTCCACGATAGCCGGTATCCGTTGTTGCCGATTCAGGCCGCGTCATCGTCCGCACTTGCAGCATCCAGATTGCACCTGCAGACGGAACAATGTTGACAATACTTGGAAAGGGCACCACCTTACTTGGTCAATGGCTTTGCGTCATGGGCACTAACGAACGACAATATGTATGTAGGGCTGAGCCTGTTTCTGGGCATTGATGTTGGTTTGTTCAGCCTTGTTCAGCCCTGCGGGACCCTGTAGGTCTTCCCCAAGTCCTCACTGCATCCATTGGCCTGTTCATTCGAGATGTGCGACCAGGAGACACTCGAACGCATTGAGCAGCTATGCTGTGTCAAATCCTCCGTCTCCGCCATCTATACCCGCGAGAGCGAGCAGTCCCCTGGCGAGATCGCGAACTCGCTGTACAAAAGCCACCTTCTGACTTCGAGCACGCGCGGTCCCAAGAGGGATTTGCTGAACATAACGCAGAATGAACTGGACTTTGCGCGAAAGTGCGGTCGATTCGAAGGTACCGAGCCAAGCGATTTGTTTCTCAGCGCTTACTACTGGTCATTGCTGTGTCTCGATGGCGATGCGCTAGCAAACTGCTGCTCTCCATCGCTCTGCGGATCAACTGGCATTGTGCCCATGGCAATCATCGGATCGATTCATGATCAACTGCGACATGTCTCCAACCTCATCGCTCGCGCCGAACACGAAGTCTTGCTCGCCACGAATTTCTGGAAGGCTTCGAAGTCAAGCACATATATCTCCGATGCGCTTCGTGAGCTGTCGGCCCGCAGCCAACGTCGCGGTGAAGTCGTTGTGGTCAGGATCATGTACGATCGCGGCGCCGCTGCTCAAGTCTTCCATAACCACCAGGATGTCGGACCGCGGGGCTGGACGAACGTCAATGTTGGCCTGCCGAACCCGGAGGATATTCCTGGCATCGATCTGAAAGTGGTCAATTTTCACAGGCCGCCGCTGGGTACTTTCCATTGCAAATTTATGGTCGTTGACCGACAGATCGCCACAGTGTCTAGCAACAACGTGCAAGACAACGATAATCTGGAAATGACCACCCACCTGGAGGGCCCCATTGTCGACAGTCTGTGGGATACATTCCTTGTCTCGTGGCACAATAATCTTGAGATGCCACTGCCGACCAGACAGACGGAAGCTCGCTCACAGCCCTTTCCCATCACAGCTGACCGCAGTTTCTCCGCTGTGAATCTCGATGCGGCAGGTCACATTCACGCAGAAAGCATGACGACTATGGTCGATCCGCAGGTGCACTTGGCTGGTGCTCCCCAATACGATTCCTCCGTCGGCGAAGAGATGGTACGAATGCAAGCTACGTTGCGTGGAGCCGACGGTACATGTCTTGCGGAATCAGTTGCTCAACACCTCAGCAGCACAACCAAGTCTAACTTCGCCTCGGGCTTAGAACCCAATTCTCGAGTCGGGTTTCTACCTTTTGTGGCCATCCACCAACAAAAGCCGGTCCCGATGGCCATGGTATCGAGAAAACCATATGCCAATCTCAACAACGAGTCCTTCCACGTGCCACAAAATGAAGCATTCCTAGCCTTGATCGAGCACGCAAAACACAGCATATTCATTCAAACGCCCAATCTGAACGCCAAAGACCTCCTCCCAGCTCTCGCCTCTGCCATAGAACGAGGTGTCCAAGTGACC
>Ga0265797_10007385_pt1 | contig 15084 bp, 15 predicted proteins | sample P2T30metagenome_FD_192433 | JGI IMG/M metagenome (GOLD analysis project Ga0265797, IMG submission 192433) | Plant litter microbial communities from East Loma Ridge, Irvine, California - P2 T30 | ecosystem: Environmental > Terrestrial > Plant litter > Unclassified | place: USA: California... | reverse complement strand
CATTGGCTCTGTCTTCGACCCATCTGTGGCCGCTTGTTTCTTGGTAGGATCCGCGGCTTTCGTACTGGCCCAGTCGTCTAGCTCTTCGTCGAATGCTGCTTCCGCGCCTCTCTTCTTTGCACCTGCCCCAGACTTCGGCGGTGCTGGCGGTATCGCAGGCTTGACATTAGATCTGCCTGTGCTGGCCACAACACCCTGCTCTTCTTTGGGAATGATGCGGATCACGCGATCTTCCATGCGCTTCAAGCGCTTGTCCAACATTGCCATGTAATCCGTGCGTGGTGCAGCTTTCCTTGTGGTGACCTTGTACACACACGGTATACGAGATCGAAGGCAGTGTTTGCAGGCAGGCTTCTCGCCTGAGCATCTGATCTTTTTCCTCCGGCATGCGATACATGCTAGCGGTAGTCTTTTTCTTTCCTTCCCTGCCTTTGTCTTCAACTCGCTCCAGGCTGGGATCGCCTGCCCCTCTTCAAGTTTGGCCCCTTCGTCATCGCCTTGTGCTTGCTCGTTGAATTGATCGCCATTGTTCTGCGCTCCCGAATTGTCTCCAAATCCTTCGGCAGAGTAGCTGCCTTGTCCTCTTTGGCTAGTGGTGTCTGAGCCATCAAAAGGGCCGTTGCTACCCATGCTAAGTCGATGTCGGTTCCCCATTGTGCCAGGTGACTGTAGATGTGGTGCGTTGTTGCTTGTGCCAGCGGCGGGAGCGTTGTAGAGCCCAGCATCGTATGCGCCGCCATAATTGTGGGCTGGCAGATTGCTTCGGTGGTCCGGCAGGGTACTCGTCGTGAACCTGTGCGCGTTGCCGCTCAACATAGAGTCGAGGCCTGGGCTGTTTGTGTTGCCAAAGTTGTATTCGCTTCCCGTCTGACTGCCTCCGCTGTACGTTGTTGGTGTGCCACCCATCTGCCCAACGTTAAGCAGGCCCGCACTGGGTGAGTTGCGTGTATATTCGGAACCCATGATTGATTGTCCAGTGAGAGCCAGTCCACGGAAGCTGAATCCAGTGTGCACTCGTGCTATTGCCGAGATGTCATGAATGGCAGTCCGATCGCAAGCGCGGCCGTCAGCTCCGAGGTCAAGCTACCTTTGACCAGTTGCTTCCGCGTACCTCCTATGCTCGAGGGCTGACTGAGGGTAAGCGTATGATGTTACAGGCCGAATGTATCGCCCTTCAGCAGTTGCAATGAAGGAGCTGATGGTCGGGGCGACGCAAGATGGCTCCGTCGAAGGCTTTCTCCAATCACCAGACCAGATCGAAGGTTCCGAGTCAGGTAGACTTCATCAGGCAGGGCTCTATTGCGGAGTCGTAGGATCTGGGCGGCTTGTGCCACGAGGCGTCGCTCTCATGGGCTTTCTGCCAGGGAAAAGTGCAAGTATAGCTTACAGTTCGAGTCTGGTGTGACGGAGCAACTATTGCAACGGCGCGGACAGGTAGCGCAAGGGCGGAGGCGCATGCGCAATAGCGGCGTCGTCGTTGTAGTCGTCGTCAAGAAGCTCTGTGCTCTGGCGGGCCCACTGGTTTCAGCGAAGGAAGCTGGCCTAGCGCAGCAGCTCTGCATGCATGGAACCACAGCGGAAAAGTGACACCTTGGTAATGCTGGCTAATTAATTGCATTGCGTCAGGCGGTCCTCAGAGATGCATGACCCATTGGGGTTGAAGAAAATTTGACATGCGTGAAACGTTGGTCCTGCCGCTCAGGATGTCGCACGCATACCATTCGTCTGCACCGAATCGAAACTGCTTCCAGTGGGCCAGCCTAAGCAGCCGACAACAGCTGCCGGTTCACACAGATTTGATAGATCGCCGGATGGCTCCGCTCCAAGGGCCCCAGTGAGGGCCAGAAGGTGCGGAGCTGCCATCGGTGCAGGATGCGCATCGAGCGCTGCCTCCACCGTGCTGACGGTTTGATCCGCTTATCCTTGTGTTTCAGGGTTGACGCCGATTCGCCACGTTCGTTGTCCGATTTTATGCTTACAAACGCCTGCTAATTTACTGTTGCCAAGTTGGGCGAGCTGCTCGTACCGTCGTATAGGTATCCAGGCTGGCTGCGAGGTAGCATGTTGGATGACCACAGATTGAGATGGTGCTCTGTCAAAACGCGATGCGAAGCTCTCGTCCAAGAAACGCACGTGTTTACGAGTAAAACATTCGCGCTGGGTGTGTTGGTCAAGGTAGCCACTCGGTTCAGATCCTGGGCAAGGTCGCCATATCAGTTCTTGGTTTTGAATGGCATCGTCTGTTCCAAAGGCGCGTCGAGAAGTAGGCCTTGGAGTTCAAACCGCAAAGTTGAGGGTATGGTTCAAGTTATGTAGAAAGGGCAAGGTGCGACCGATCACAATTGCCGCACCTCGTGCAACCCAGCTATCAGGTAGCGAAGGAATCCGCTCCAGAGTGCCATTCGTATTGGTGGCTGCATTTACTCAATCAGTCGATTGATTGTGGAAACACTCATCTTTGTGTAGCGATTGAACTGCCGCTTAGACGTTTCGACTCGTAAACTTGTCATGTCGGATACCTTACCTTGACAGATAAGCTTCGCACGGCAGTCGCGACCGACCGATCAATAAACACTCTTCCGCATGATCTGAAGTGTAACACAGCGGTCTGATTGGGTACTGGAATACATCTGCAAACCACAGGAAATTGCCAACGATGCCACTTCGTTTCAGAAGCTACATATAATTTACTAAATGTAGTGTCTTCAACCACGAAACCTGAATACGTATGTAGATCTGCTAGCCATTGAAATACCACGAAACTCTTGGGCGGCTACATTCGTGATCGCATCCACTTGGTTGCATGCACCATGACCACGCCATACTTCCCGTAAACATACACATGCATCGCGGGCATATTATTCGCATCACAAAACAAAACACGAAGGCATCCAACACCCCCAAAGCACTAACCCTACACCGACCAAACCTCAGAGATCCAGGTCCAGAAGTCTGCACCCGCTTGGCTGTTTCTATGCTGTGTCTGGTATAGATTATCGAGATATTGTCTCCGGCGATCGAGACACTATCATGAAAACTTGAGTGTTCGACAATTCGTCGCATCACGCTTCTCGGAAAGGTCGTCCAACTTGAAGCAAGCTGCATATACAAACTTCTGTACATCCGTCGTATTGGTATCCTCATATTCACATCCTATCATGACATACATACGAACACATAGAACTACCCATCAATTAGGCGAACACGCCTCCCCAGCACCATTCCTAGAGCAACCAGCAGGACACGGCGCGCGAGAATCAAACTGCCAGTCAAACAGACCATCAGTCTCGGAACGCAACACATCAGTAAGAATCGCCGTGCTAGGCTCAACCATCCCACTCCTCTGGAACAACTCCCTACTATTAATGCTCATCTGCGGCCACCCAGCCTCAATCAACGTCTCGCTGCTCGTAGCATACACATACTCCTTGAAACCTGCCCAGCGAATAGCGCTCGCGCACATGGGGCACGCTTCGGCCGTCGTGTAGAGGCTCAATTGCTTCCACGCCTCGCTGGTTTCCTCGGGAGAGAGCTTATACGGGCCATTGGGATCTCTCAAGACGGAAGTGCAGTTGTTGATGGCGGCGATTTCGCCGTGGAGGGTTGGGTTGCCGTCGTCGGCGATGGTGTTGGCGCCTATGCAGATGAGATCGCCCTCGGGGCTGCTGGAGGTGTGGTTGACGATGGCGGCGCCGAAGGCACTGAATGGACAGGGCGAGGCTAGGTCGTGGAGGGCTTGGATTGCTACTCGCATCCATGTTTCTCGGATGGCGAGGGTTATAGGTGTGGATTCCTCGGCGAGGATGGTCTGGCCAGGTTGGTGCTGTTGCTCGTGGCCATGGCTGTGGGAGGCTGCGAGGGATGCTGTGAGAGCTAGGAAGATGGTTTGCACGAGCATGGTGAATGTATGGAGTGCTAGAAGAGGGTATAAAGTTTAATATTGCAAACACGTGCGTGTTATCTGATATTCAGTTTATGAACGATTTGACCAGCGGTGTGACTGGTGACGTATGAGTGAAGGACGGGAACGAGAAAACTGGCTCCACTGCCATGGCTGTGACCAAGTTATTCGACCATTTACGGACACAAAGACTTGAGCTTTTCTGCAATAATGCTCCTGCTAGCTGGCCCGTACGCCTGTACACGTGGATGGGCACACGTACCGGTATACCAAGCCATAAGATGCGAGTGATCTCTCCTATCACAAGGATCTCTTCTTAACGGACCTGTAACTTGAGAGCTCGATCGCAGCCCTAAGAAAGGAGGGCCTATGCTGGCCAGGACCTCCCTCCGCAGACCATCAACATATTCGAGGTAGGTGCATCTCTTAAGAAGTTCTAGACTACCTTACATGTACGCATGCCGTTGGTCAGTCAGCTGGCGTACGGCATCGCTGTTGGCGCCCACATGCAGCACCGCAAGGCTCACCACCTAATTCGCACACTTCTGAAGGGCGAAGATGAACAAACAATCTTGCGATTTAGAGCGCATTCGCGGAACAACGCCCCGAAAGGATCGCTGCATTTTGCAATCTACAGACCCGGCAGGAAGGATCCGAACTCCGGATTCCATTGGATCAAGCTGGCCAGCTCCCATGCATGCATGAACGTGGGACGAATTCTGCTGCCTGAGCTCTGGTGACAAGCGAGAAAGCGTGGGATGTATGCGCGAGATGCGCGAGCAGTCGCAGATATCAGAGCGTGGAGCTGCTCGCCACTTGTTCCTTGTCCAGCTGAGACGTCTTTTCACGTTTCGTTTCGCTTTACACTGAATATACAATCATGTCTGCTCCAGGCAACGCAGGCGGCTCCAATGGTCAGTCGGCTGACAATGCTGATTACTTCTCGCGATGTGTATCTCGTCACACCCCATGGACGGCGGATCTGGTAACCATCGACTCGTACGAGGAAGAACCACAGGATCGCTCTGGCGATAGAGGGAGGAGCTCCGCACCTTTGTCCCCCGTGCAAAGTGATCTCTTGACCCCAGCGACTCTATCGCCTCCAGTAGAGACCACAGAGACATCGCCGCTACTCGACAACAGTCCGCAAGGCTATTCATACGCGAGCACATCTACGCCTGTTGTATGCTGCAGAGCGGGCGGCCGACCAGCTGACATACCGCCACCCACCAACAACAACAATAATGCACATATATTTCCCAATGGCCCACCACAAGACATGGGCGGCCAGCCTCTATGGTATCGAAGCTATGCTTTACGGGAGTTTGAACGCAACAAGCCCTTCCCATCACGCCGTCAAGCCCAGAAGCGTGGATTATGCGGATCCAAATACCTCCACCGATGGTTGCTGGCGCTCGGCTTCCTGGCGATTCTGTTCTTGCTCCAGTGCCTCATCCAAAGCGCCATGCACACCGAACCAAGCACCCATGATTGGGACCCACTGGACGGTTACTTCCCACACTGGTCCCAGACTTTCACGCATTCGTTTGACAAGGCGGAGTCCTTCTCTGTGGTAGATGAGATCGTCGCCCCATTCTCTGTCAACGGCATTGTGAAGATCGAGCCTGCACAGCCAGACCAAGAAGCAGATATTGTCGCTACGATGTCCTTCGGTTCAGCAACGGAATTTCAGGTATCATCACCGAACTGGAAACTCACAGACTCTGCCGTACACCTTCAACTGCCGACCTTCTCTAAGACTCCCGCCTCCGCCTCTACAAACTACAGACCAAGCTTAAGCGTTGCCGTGACCCTCTACCTCAAAGCCGACCTAGCCTGGATTTCCTTCAACATAGACACCACCCACCTCGCAATCAAAAGCTCCAACCAACTCTTCTCCCCCAAAATCTCCACCGGCTCACCCACCATCAACACCACCTCCTTCACAACCCACAGCACCCCAGTCCACCTCCCCCACTGGACCGCCCGCCGCACCATCCTCAAAACCTCTTCTAGCCCCATAACCGGCGCCTTCACCCTCCTCGACCTCCTCGTCCTCACCTCCTCCTCAGGCCGCATCGATGTCTCCGTCGAAAGCGGCGAAGCAGACTCTTCCAGCCCGCAGCCCGCGCAGCTCTCGATCACTTCATCTTCCGGCAGCGTGCAAGTCGACAGCAGCCTGGCCACCGTGTACGACCGCGAGTACAAGACCGACGTCAGCACGCAGTCCGGCTCGATCACGGGCACTTTCCTGCTAGGCGCTACCGCGCGCTTCACGAGCTCGTCCGGCACCATCGACGCAGCGATCACGCCGTACGACTCGCAAGCTTCCAGCGCGCTGTACACGCACACCTCGAGCAGCCAGACTAGAGTCGAATTGTACAGCGCTTACAAGAACGGCGGCAAAGCGTTCAAGGGCTTGCGCAGCGAGCACGTGAGTGCTGGCTCTGGGGCGGTCGACGTGCGCTACCCTAGCGAGTGGGAGGGTAAGATCGATGCTGCTGCTAGCAGTGGGTCGATCAGTGTTAAGGGTGAGGGAGTTGTTGTTGACGAGGCGGGGAAGTATGGCGGTGGGCATGTGAGGGCGCATAAGGGAGAGAGTGAGTCGAGGATTGAGGCGAGGTCTCAGAGTGGGAGTGTGAGGGTTAGTATTGGTAATTCGTGAAAGGTGGCGAGGTAGTTGTTATTGGTGGGAGGAGGACCGTGTCTACTTTGTCTCCTTCCTCGATTGACGAGTGCCGAGGTGAATGGGTCCACGCTGTTGATGACGGGACCGAAAAGCTCGCATGTTTCTTTTTACTGGTCATCTGTTCCTTACCAGAGCATCTTCATCGCCTCATAGTTGTTTCCTTGTGTAGCTAGCCTCACATACATACACACAGAGGCCAGGCAGGCAGTCGTTCCCGACTCCACAGCAGTATGATAACAGATGCGGCCATCCAGTGCTGCCCGAAATCAAAAGCTTGATACCACAGAAGCGCCACATTGACTATGCCATGTAACACATAGGTACTCTTACCAACTCCTGCCACTCCATAACCGCGCTCTGTGAGTCCAAGTCGATTCTCGTAGCTCTATCTCGCACCATACGAGACGACAAATACAAACACTGCACCGCTCGGTCGTCGTGAGCAGGCCTATGAGCCGCAGCATCGATGTTTGCGAAAGTGCTTCACCGACCACGAAAGTGCTCTTGAATATTTCTATGGTGGATGACACGAGCACACTGGTTTCTGAAGGTCGTTCGGAAGGTCTTGGGAGAGGATTTGGATGGTCAGTGTCTGTACCGTAAGGACGTATGTGGCCTGTCGGAGCGGAAAGGGATGTCAAGAAGCAAGTGATGTTAGCTCGTGAGCTGACTTGGGCAGTGGAAGTGGTGTGAAGGGTCGCAGAAGCTCGGAAATGGTTGTCGCCGTGGAAGACATGTGACTGTTAGCGTTGAAGTTGGTGTCATCTTCGTCATATTAGAGTTGTATCTGCATGTACTAGGGATATGATCTAGACCTTCATTCGCCTCTTGACGTGATATCGCCATCCCTCGGGCGTCCATGGACATATGCATGAGCATGGGCATGACATCGCCACTACCACTTTCTCATAAGAGTGAAGATGAACATGATAGAAGACCAGACGTCGGCCTACTGCGGAACCAGAAAGCTGAGTAGGTAGGAAGGCAGGTAGCTTCGAGGCGTCTAGATCTATCGAAAACCACACTGACCAAGTGAGGTCTGCACGAGCTACCAGAGACACTTGGTATGGTGATGACAGATTCCATACCAAGGGAACAGACACGTGGCGGTTCTTCATCAAATAAAAAGCTACCAGCCAACAGGATAGCTGAGAGTAAGCGGACGTGCTGTTTCCCGACCCAGAGGCATGGGAGGTTCAACTACACATATCATCGACAAAGGTCAGCATGAAATACTCAGTTGGACTTTCATGTTACTTTCAATTCGCACTGAACACGAACCAGAACCAGACCCCCTCTACCTTTTCGCCTTCCCAGCAACCTTCCCAGCATCAACCCCAAACCCAACCCCCATCAAAAAGCACGACCGCATAGCAGCCCCAACATACACAAACCCAAGATTCCCCCAATACATACTATTCCACTCCCAGAACCGGTAATAAACCTCCCACCCATGCACACCACTCAGAGTCACACTAGCCAAATGCCCAAAATCCGCCAACAGCAGTCCAAACAAAAACACTTTCCAAACCCTTACATCGCTCGTGGCGCGTAGGACCAGAGCTTCGTTTAGAGCAAACACGAAGTACAGGTTTGCGAGCTGGTAGAGGACGGTGGACTCGCGGGCGGAGACGAGGGTGGTGACGGAGGGGAGGGTGAGGTGCATGTAGGCTTGTTGGTCGAGGGCGGCGTAGTAGGCTCCTACGGCGGTGGCGACGGGTTCGATCCAGAGGAAGAAGAGGCGGTAGAGCTGGGGGATGGTGTTGGGGCCTGAGGCGCCTGCGGCGGCGCGGGAGACTGACGTGGGAGACCCTGCCATTGTTGCGACCGTTGTGGATGTAGGAGTGACTGACTTGTGGTTATGGGGATCTGTGCAGAGGGGAGTGTGCGCAGTGCGCGCGAGCGCGGGAAAGGAGTGGTTTGAGTGTTTCGCGGTCTCGCGGTTTGGGAGGTAGCCTCGAGATAGCCGAGGGTTCTGGACGGGAAGGTAGGTTATGGCTCTGGTCTGTGTTCCGGTTTGCTTTTCCGTGCAGGTTGTCTTTGGGATGGTAGAGAATGAGAGACAGTCAAAGCGCGAGTGGGCAGTGCTGTGTAGTCAGCTGTGCATATCAACGCACCGGTATCAGCAGTGAAGTGCGGTATGGGTGAAACGAGAAGTCTAGGGCGCCATTATCGCTAGGGCCCGAATCGAGGCAGCAAGGATTGGCATGGATTGGGGATGCGCACGACTCGGCACGAGTAATGGCGTACCCCGGAGTGCTTGCCTAAGGGGATGCTAGCGGGCAGCGTGGACTCGCTCGGTAAAGGGTGCCGTGCGTGCGTGCGTGCTGGTGCTGGTTTATTTGTGTGCTTGCGTTGCGTCAGACGAGATTAGGTATGCGCTGGCAAAAGGGCAGGACGGGAGGCAAGGTCGCGACAGGTCGCAGGTGATACAATGCATATCTCTCGACGGGGAGACCGGTGACGAGGATAGCTAGGAGGTACTGTTGCTGTACTTGGGAAAGCAGTGAGCACAGCTTCAAAGTCAGATGCCTGGGTTGCGATTGCGGCGTGCGGGGAGCCTTTCATGATGATATGGTGATGATGATGCCAATATTCATGCATGATAGAAAAAAGGCTACTTGTTACATGCATGTGTGCCACCACAGGGCTGTATACAGTACATATGTACATACATGTAGACTGCTACTATACTGTCGAGACTGTACACCACCATACCGCCAGCGTCATACCAAAGCGCGGCCCAAGAGTCTCGATAGGGATGGCCTGTCGAGGCTGTTCGATAGTCGATGCCAGCTCAGGCTTTCGCACACGAAGTGAGACTTTCCACGTGCCATGGTGGCGATTGCTGGACAAGGCGCTGAGACAAGGCGACTCGGGCAAGTAAGGCCTGCAAAAACACTCGGACGCCGCGCACCGAAGCTTCTCCCGTGCGGCGCGAAGAAGAAGACAGCAGACGGTGGCGGCGGCGGGGCGATCTCACGATGGGCACTACTGCGACACACGCCAGGTCTGAGGTTAGTGTGAGATGATGGGCCCGAGTTTCGCCAGCGGGTGGAAGAAGTTTCTTTGATAGTCAGGGTGAATAATAGAGAGAGTTGTGATGGGATTTGTTAGTGGCAGGGCAGTGTGCAGTAGCGGTGTTGGCGGCGACGGAGAAGCGTGGTGTTCTGTGAGGAGGGACTCTGGGTTCAACAACGGAGACGGGTAGGATGAAGCTCGGAAGGATTGCTCGGGATGGGGAAGACTAAGAGAAGAAAAGGCAGACAAGATAGGAAGTCGGACACTGCCCGGGAGTCGCTCGAGCAGTGAGAGGACACCGAGGACACTTGCTGCTACTGCAGCTAGCAAAGGTAGAACATGCGAAAAAAGAGCGGTACATCCACGCCAGCGGTACGCAGTCCGTCGGGCAGTGGAAAGGAGCCCTTGGAGGAGGGCGATGCGAGGAAAACCAAGCCCTGTCCTGGCGTGGGCAAATGATGCACCAGTCCCACGGTACGTACTGTTAACCTACCGCGAGATCGCTGCAAGACCTTTTTTCCGCCGGCCAGCCCGGCGAAAGCCTTCTCACCAATCCTTGGGTGTGTGCAAGTCAGCTGGATGGGCTAAAGGCCGTCATCGCACCCACTGTTGTCCTCTTCAAATAGTGTCCTCACAAATATACGCACTTGCTTCCAATCCAATCCAATCGCCCACGAATAATACCAAACCCTCAACCTTAGCCCTGCAATCGAAACTACTCTCCGCCCGTCCACTCTCCCCTGTCATATAAGTAAAAGCTCGCTGCGCTACCCCGTTTCCGCTACGCCACGCCAATCCAACGCCTGTCCCATCCTACCCGGATCAGAGATCAGCACGCTGTTTGCACCAGTTCACTCCTTCATTTCCCACCGCCCTGCCACAGCCTGCGACACTGCTCATTACTACCACCGAACACCCTCACCGCGCCAACCACCGGACCCGACACGCTCTCTGTTGTGTACACATACACACTCCCACTCGACTGCACTCTACACCACCGCCACTCGAGCTGCAGCCATACACCCCTGCACGCCTCCAATCGCTGCGTGCGTACGTACCGAGCCTTCGTGCATCGCATTGCATCGCACCCGCATCACCACTGCCAGCGAGCGCCCTCGCCTCACGCCTATTCTCGGCCTGCATTCACTCGCAGACCGCAACGCTCCTTCCTCGAATCCCTCCGACTAGCCGTTTACGGATCTGACACATTCACTGCTCTCACCGTCTGTACACGCCGGACTCGCTCATTCACTGGCGTCCCTGCCGCTGGAAACACTACAACGCCCGCTTTAAAATATTATCTGGACACTCGACACTATGAACTACGAATACTCCGGATCCTCATTCCTTGCTCGCCCTCCTATGCCCGACCAGCGCCCGCACACCGTGCACTCCTCCACCACACCGTTCAACTCCTGTCACGTTAAGGAAGAGGAGGAGGTGCACATGCAAGGCCTCGACTTTGGTAGCGCAATTCCCAGGAGGGCATCTCTGTCCCGTGACGACACCGCTGCTGACATGTCAATGCCTTTCAGCAAGACCCACTGGCCCGATTCGCTTCAAGGAGAACAATCATCAAACCTGCGTGATCCACACTTCCCGACCGAAGAATCCCGATTGCAATTTTGGAAGAGCCAAAGGTCAAGGAGGAGACAATTTGTTCGCCCCATCGGACACTCATCTGCCAGCTCGGTGAGCAGCCTCGGCCGCACATCAAGTTTTCTGTCACAGGTTAGTGGTGCATCGAGTACCACGTCCGCCGCAACATCCTCGTCAGCAGCCGCCCTGAACATCCCATCAACCGAAGAGTCTCCCCGCAAGAGTTCGCTCAGCCGAAGACTCAGCCGATCTGTCAAGAAGATGCACGATTTCGGAACCAACATCACAAGCGGTCCTGCTCTCAGGATCAGGAAGTCAAGCTCTGCCGAGATTGTGAAGCCCACTTTTGTTGACGGCCTGCTTCCTTCATTGACTTCCCCTACCAAGAGGAACGGCAAGCATGGCGACGACAGGCCCAAGAAGTCGCGCACTGCCGCCTTGTCTGGCGCCGAACGAAAAGATACACCCGCGCCTCCTTTCGGCCAAGCACCTCGTTCTGCACCATGGCCATTGGGCGGCGAAAGCGCGAGGCAGTCTGCTGCGCTTTTCAACGCTTCGCCCTTTGATTTTGAGACCACCGCCGACGACAAGCAAGAAGATATATTCACACAGCGCGCGCGACTAGGTTCCATTTCGAGCGCAGCAGACAGCGGAGCAGACCTTTCTACGTACGCCCGTTATGATTCGCCTCAGAGGGATTGCGACGGCGACGTCGAGATGGCTGCTGCTGTTCACCCACCTCAAGACGGAAAGGTCGACTTTGTTTCAGGCTCTCTTCCCGAAGAACTCAGCCTTGCCGTCTTCAAGCTTCTGGATGGCCCAACTCTTGCTGCTGCTTCACAAGTGTCCCGCTCATGGAACAACATCATTAAGGATGACTCTGTCTGGCGCGTCGCGTTCTTCAGACGCTGGGGCCGTGAGGTTCACACATCGCCTGCACCAATTCAAGTGGGTGGCCCTGGTACTGGACTGCCAAACCAACCCAAGCAGGAGTGGAAGAAGATGTACCGTGCTCGCACTCTCCTTGAGAGGCAATGGCGCATGGGCCCTGAGCGATCCGGCAAGGCGACATACCTCTCTGGCCACACTGATAGCGTCTACTGCGTGCAATTCGACGAAGAGAAGATCATTACCGGCTCGCGCGACAGGACCATCCGTGTGTGGGACATCAACACCATGCAGTGCATCAAGGTCATCGGTGGTCCTAACGTGAAGCCAGTGCCTGGCCCAAAGCCGCTCCGCACTGTCGACTACCCTTCCTTCCACAGCGCAGTGGCCAGTGTCAACGGTACTGTCTACGGTAACAGCATCTACCACGTCCCTGAATACTGGCACGATGCGAGTATTCTCTGCCTGCAATATGACGAGAACATTCTCGTGACGGGCTCCTCCGACTCTGACCTTATCGTTTGGGACATCAAGACCTACGAGCCCATCCGCCGCCTGAAGGCTCACACTGGTGGTGTTCTGGACGTTGCTCTTGATGCAAAGCACATTGTATCTTGCAGCAAGGACAGCAAGATCTACGTCTGGGACCGCGAGACTTTCGAGATCAAGGGCACTCTTGAGGGACACCGTGGCCCTGTCAACGCAGTACAGCTCCGCGGCAAGTTCTTGGTCAGTGCTAGTGGCGATGGCATCGCGCGTCTCTGGAACATTGAAGAGAACAAGCTCGTCAAGGAATTCACCGCCAAGGAGCGTGGTCTTGCTGCCGTTGAGTTCTCTGAAGACATGAAGTACGTTCTTGCTGGTGGCAACGATCACATCACCTACAAGTTCGAGACCGAGACTGGCCGCGAGGTCGCTCAGTTCACCGGCCACACTCAGCTTGTGCGCTCTCTCTGGCTCGACAGCGCCAACAACCGCGTCGTCTCCGGTTCCTACGATCTTGACCTCCGCGTCTACGACTTCGAGACCGGCAACGAGATCTGGCGCGCCGAAGACTGGACCACCAGCTGGATGCTCGCCGCCAAGTCCGACTACCGCCGCATCGTGGCTACCAGCCAAGACGGCAGAGTTCTCATTATCGACTTCGGCCTTCGCAAAGAGCTCGACAACGACGGCACACCCATTGAAGGCGTCGACCTCTTGCGCGAGATCCCGCTCGAGAACACCAACGCCATCATTTTCCGCAACCCGTTCGAGGATTCTTACTAGATGTGGATCTGCCTCTTACGAGTATCGCAACCCTGGCAGCTCATTGTCACAGCAACAGCCACGCACAACAGCCACGGCCTACCCTCTTTCTGTAATCTTTACCAAGCGAGCGCCTCCTTCATGCGATGATGCTTGAGGCCAACGGGCCGCGAAACAGAGAAACAAGCAATCAATCTTTCCTTTTTTTACAAACCTGGCGATGGAGAGTTTACGGCGTCGCAGCATCTGAGCACAGCAGTCTCGTTCTTTGCTTTTTTTCTGTTTTTTCCCTTGCATTTGGAGTTTCTTCTTTTCCTTACTCTTGGAGCATTTTGGAATGGACTGGCGGGAAAGGAGGAACAAAAAGGGAAAAACTCACTGCCTACGGGCTGGTCTAGGAGGTTCAACTTATACAAAAACCTTATTACTATCCTTTACTTATTATATAATGCCCGAGGGGTTTCTTTTTATCAAGAGGCCTTGAGGGAGGACTTTCGTTTCTGAAACGATGAATATGTTTTATCTATCATTTACTTCATTCGGATTTCTGCAATGCTCTTTCTCTCAATTTTCAGTACGATGGTTTTTTGTTTTGGCTGATCTGGTTCGGGAGGAGAGTGTCTTGTGGAATTTGAGGGATTTCTCACTCCATCTTATATTGGGTCTTGGTGTTGAGGATTGAGTGTGCGGTTCTGGTGGGCTTGGTATGGGATTTACTTTACTTTGCCACTGAGAGTAGTTGTGATTATGCTTACTGTTAGTTACTGTTTGAGGTACTACTGCTTGGAATAATTTTACTTGTGGGTTTTCTTGTTCTCTCAGAATATCAGCCGTGGTCATCAGGCTATTGGCCAATGATGTTGTGCTGATTATGCTTTGTCACTGTTTAGGAAGTATGGGCATTGCACTGTACGTGGGGAAAGTTGTGGGTGGTAGGGCCTTGTCTGCTTGCTTGTTTCAACGGTCTCGTGGGTAAGGCGCTTGCTTGTAGTTGAAGCTATATCGCTTTTTGTTTCCATGTAGGCCCCGAAATCACTTCAATGGCTAACCTGGCTCTCTCTCGCCAATTCGCCCAATGTCCACTGGCCTATGCACTGAGGCACGGAGAACCTCGTGTGGTCTGGCAGGATGACCACGGCGGATTCTCGCCCTTGGCTCTGCACGGTGGTGGACTGCATGTTGACAACACCGCCACGCCAGATGATCTTTAACTCGAACCCGCCGCGGCAGCGCACGCCTTCTAATTGTCCACCGAGTTCGAGCCACGAGCGTGGACAGGCGGGGAGAACTCTGAGCACTCTCTTTCTTCTCCTCTCAAATTCACTAAGCACTGCTTCCGTCCCATCATGCTCAGGCTCAGACTCAGTCTCATGGCTCTGCACCAACATCTCCAAAACCCCCGCGCACGCCCCAAAATTCCCATCAATCTGCATCGGCGGATGATTAGAAAACAAATTAGGCAGCGTGCTGCTTTCCAGCATCTCCCCCAAATGCTTCGCACACTCCTCCCCATCGCCCAGCCGAGCGTAGAGGCAGATCAGCCACGCGCGCGACCATCCCGTGTGCGCACCTCCTTCGGCCAAACGTTTTTGTAAGGTCTGACGACAGGCTGCGGCTAGCTCGGGGGTTTGAGAGGGTGTGATGGTGGTGCCGGGGTAGAGGGGGAAGAGGTGCGAGAAGTGTCTGTGGCCTGGTTCGGGCTCGGGGTAGGGGTGCTGCCATTCGAGGAGACGGCCTT
>Ga0265797_10007384_pt1 | contig 15085 bp, 13 predicted proteins | sample P2T30metagenome_FD_192433 | JGI IMG/M metagenome (GOLD analysis project Ga0265797, IMG submission 192433) | Plant litter microbial communities from East Loma Ridge, Irvine, California - P2 T30 | ecosystem: Environmental > Terrestrial > Plant litter > Unclassified | place: USA: California... | reverse complement strand
CGCACGGTATGAGAACTACGAACTGATGATGATTGCGACCGTCCGGCGCGGTAGTCAGATCCCCTCGTTGCTTAGAGTTACATCACTTCGGTGATGTGCTCGATCCTGGACGAAATACTTATCAGATGTTGGGCTTGCCCGGCGTCTGAGTGGCTTCTGGAGGAGCGCCTGGCCTTCGGGTTGCGTATACGTGTGTAACAGCCTTCTCCAGCTGCGTGAGGGTCGGACTAATGCCTTGCTTACCTTTCTCTGCCACCCTCTTATCAATGAGACAAGGCCTTGAAAGGAAGACAAGTAGTATGGGACCGGCTATCGGGTTCACTCACGGCCCACCTTTTCATTGATATCCGTGCCTTGTGCGCGGACTTGAGGAAGAGGTCTGAAGACTACACTAGAGATGTATCAAGCAATTTGCAAGATCTGGCGTCAATGTAAGCCCGAGGGTGTTCAGAGTTATTTTTGATTGAGGCTGCCCAGGGGCTTGATGTTTGAGGCTACCTAGGTAGCATTGGCGTGGCGCTAATGCATCAATTATCCGTCGGTTCTTGCGGCGCCCCAGGTTCTCTCCGCTTCAACACTACCCACGACATGGACGAAGGATTGGTAATTGAAGAGCGCATTCGGCAGCGGAACCCTGCAGCTTGCGACATATGCCGTGCGAGGAAAGTGAAGGTGAGCTACTTTATTCCGGTCGAACATGTAACCTGACGGCACGCAGTGCATCGCTTCGATTGACGAATCCAAATGCTCCGTCTGTGCTGAGCTCAACATCGAGTGTACGAGGATGCGACCACGCAAAAAGAGAGGCCCAAAGAATAGATACATCCAGTCATTACGTGCGCGACTCGATAACGACGGCACGACTACAACCCAGGTCGAACGTGAGCGACCCCGTTTGGAGCTCATCGCACCAGCTGCGATCATCCATCGAGTCATGGCTGATTGGTTCGACATGATTCATCCAGTAGCCCCAATCTTCCATCGTGCTCTGTTCATGCAAAAGGTATCCGAAGACGACGGCTCGACAACATTTTTCCTACTGGTAGTGTCCATATGTGCTGCCACCGTCGCCAGCATTCGTAGGCGGCGCCATCTGTACGGCGATATATCGGTAGATGCGTGCTTACAACTCGTTGAGCGCTTCGGAATTTGGAGGCCAAACAACCAAATTACGCTGGAAAGAGCACTGGCACTGTACAATTTATGCATCGCCGTCAACCATGAGCATGGTCTCGATACTCCGCTCAGCTATCGTTTGTGTGCAGAGAGCTCGATCAGCGCGAAGTATCTAGTTCATGAGAGCTTTGAGCAGATGTCATTCATGGACCAGCAGACTCTCAAGCGCCTCTACTGGCTGATATATGCCCATCAGTGCACTTGCGATATGCATGGCAGACAGATTCTGATTCTTCGTCATGCGCATGAGAGCTTCGGCCATCTACTTCCCTTGGAGATAACCGACGACCAACTACTAGGTGACGCTGATACTAGCCGGATGGAATCTGCGAGCCCCCGCTTCTCATATATCCCCGGACTCAACGCACTTTCCAAGCTATTCATGATCTGGCAATCCAGCCAAGCAATCACTACTCAATCTATGGACAATCTACACGACCATATTATGCAGGCTCAGCGATTGCTCGAAGATCTGCCACCGGAGCTTGCGTGGCGATCGTCGCATGTGGGGCAGTTCGCCTTCGAAGTGCAAAAGGTCAACCTCAAGGTCACTCAACTGCATATCCGCTCAAATATACTGGAGCAGATGAACATATTGGCCAGGAACTAGAACATGCGGGTAACCCCGGGTGCTATCATCGATGAGCGACATCGCGTGGTGGATGAATTGCTAGACGTCCTGTACAATATGCCAGAAGATGTATTTGATGCTAACGGATATAGCATCGTGCCAAAGATCAGAGACATTGGTGGTGCGCTTCTTGATGAGCTTCGCATTGGATCTCAAAATTACAATTTGCAAGCAAGAATCAATTTGGATAAACTGCTAGCAAAGCTGGAAAGTCTCGATCAACGGATCACAGTGCAGACTACAAATACTGAGCTCATTTGTTCCAGATAGCTGACATAATTAACACGCGGTGCGTTTTCATTCGACGCATTCGATAATGTGATTGAGAGTACTAATACATGATAATTGACCTGGTAACATCACTAGACATTACCTGGCGCATACAAGGTGCTTAATGCAATTCGTCGAACCTGCAATTCAGGATTGTATCCTTGACTACGATGCTACAGACGTAGAAACGCTACGCTATAAGACAATGTAGACGGAAGCCGGGTCGGCGAAACCGGTGAAAAAGAGAACCCTTCAAGTATTTTCTCTGCAATTGACCTAATCCCAACGCCTAATCCTCTCTGTGACCTATCCTTCCATCATGTACTGCACTCATCTTGACTTGTATGAAGACGCGCCTCGCTCAAGCCCCCCTCCTCCCTAACTAGGTAGCACTCAGAAGAGCCAATCATTCAGTAACGCATTCCAAGCTCCTCAAGCATCTTGTAAACCCGGTACCTCAAGAGAGCTTCGTCGTGCCAATCAAATATCCCGTCCCATCGTGCAATATGGGCGTCCTCAATCTTGTTTCTAGCTTCCACGACCTCGTTCTCGATCTCCAAAGCTTCTTGCGCAACCACCCGAACGGCCTTTTTCCTCCTCAGAACGGCGATTCTTTTCAGCTTAGCAGTCAGAATAGCGTTTTGCTCCTGCAGAAAAGCATTTCTCTGGCGCAGAACGCTGTTCTCGCTCTTCCACTCTTGAATTATCCTCTTCTTTTCCTCAGCTGTCAGACTCCGCCACCACTTCTTTTCCTTCTCAACTCTCGCCCTCTCTTCCTTCTTCTTCTCTGCTTCCTCGAATTTCGCCTCCCATTCCTTTGCTTCCTCCTTCAACCTCCGGACCTGAGCCTTCAATCTTTGATTGTTCTTCTTGAGATAAGCCGTCGCTCCTCTACGCGCGCATAGACATTGTTGCATGAGCTCGGCTAACTCTTTGCGACATTGCTCTCCGAGTGCCGCATGCACTTGCTTGAGTTCTTCGTAGTGACGGATGGTGGAGGGATCGGCGTTATTCGCGAGCGCGACTTGGTAGTCTCGTTCGATTTTGGCGAGCTCGGCAGCGAAAACGAGATGTTGCTTGTCTTTCTCTGAAACTTGTGCTTCGAGCTGCGCATGAAGCTCCTTCGCTGTGGGCGGACCGAAGATGGGGAGGTCGGCAGTATTTGCGCTGTGTTCGCCCTCGGGATGTATGTTGTCCGGATCGACAGAAGACATCGTGGAACGTGGAAGGCGGTAGCGTGTAGGCTTCGGCGAAAAGATAGATAGCGATGGCTGTAGTAGCGTTGGTAGAAGCGACTGCCAGAGCGCAAAGCCCGAAAATATTGATCCAGTGCGCTGCTTGGCAGATCTAGCCCGTTACGGATACGTCAGTGAAAGAGATGGGCGGGCAATACTGGATGTGGGCATAGATTCACTTCTAGAACAGCACCCCAGCAATCGCTGGAAAGGAGGACTGGGCGCATCCTTCGTTACAAACTGTTGACAATGTTCATTGACTGCAGATGACGAGAAAGTAGACATGGGAAAGGCAGATACTATCGTAAGACGTTGATGAAGTCGCGTACTTTTCACTGGGCGAATGAAAGCCGTATCCTGCCGTATAGCCATTATTGTGTCTATTGATGTGTTCGCATGTCCTTCAAGGTTCTTTTATAGGCGTCAAGCTGAGCTGTTGTGCTCTCTCAGTAACCTAAAACATGCCTGTAGTCGTTTGGATATCTTGCTTCGATCTATGCAAACGAGGAGTGCTTCCGTCGCTTTGCCGATATTGTCATGGGAGCCATGTTTCAAGTGTTCTCCTCCGATCAAACAACTACGTTCCACTGACATGGTAGTCAACCGATGTCAGAATTGATGATGACGGGTCCAAAGTGGCGGTACGACCAGCGACAAGGCGTCACCTCAAATCGGCTAGCTAAGTGGAGTTTGGCATAGCTGAAACCTTAATCAGATTCGTTGGAACCGCGGTATAATAGGGGAAGATGGATATCACGATGCAAGCGTGGTGTTGAGGTTCCGGCCAAGCGACCCCACCACTAGCCTTATCGCGCTCGTGTACACCTTCTGTGTTCGGCAACAACCCCGCCTACAACACTGAGCTGTCCCATCATGGCTGAACTACGGCGGAGATGGCCGCTGACGCGCGAATCGCCTGATATCCAAGCTTCTCTTTCCATCGCGCGAGTGTGTATTTACAGCAGCTGTTCTTCTGCACCCCCTTCCAAGCTCGGACCGGAACGACGCGACAAGGAGTGACGACATGGCGAACATCACATCAGCCGTCTCGCAGGACGATCTGGAGATTCCGGTACTTTACATTCATTTAGGCATTCCGATCAGCACCTAATACTGCTTAGCTCATCGACTTCTCCGTGTTCCTCTCAGGCGACGCCGATGCGAAGAAGCAAACCGCCGACGCCGTCCTCAAAGGCTTCCAAAACGCGGGCTTCATCTACTTGAAGAACCACGGCATATCCCCCTCGACCGTATCCACCGTATTCTCGCACTCCGCCAAATTCTTCGCGCGGCCAAAAGAGCAAAAGGACAAGTTGGCATGGTACTCGGCTGCCGCCAACCGCGGCTATGTCACACAAGGGCGGGAGAAGCTGGTAGTACTGGAGGAGACAGGCACAGAAGCGGAGATGCGCGCCTTGGTGCCAGATCTGAAGGAGAGCATGGAGATTGGACGCGACGACCAGCCTGAGATGCCGAACATGTGGCCGAGTGGGGATGAGGAAGCGACGCAGTTCAAGGAGCAGATGATGGGCTTCTTCGAGACATGCAAGGACCTTCACATGCAGGTCATGCGCGCTATTGCGCTGGGTATGGGCATTGATGAGAAGTGGTTCGATGGCTTCACGGATGCGGGCGACAATACATTGAGGCTGCTGCACTACCCGGGTGTGTCGAAGAGCATCTTCAAGAGGAACGATGGACAGGAGCAGGTGCGCGCAGGAGAGCACAGCGACTACGGTATGATGGTCATCAGAACTTGCCAATAGGATTGACTGACACGACGACAGGCTCTATAACCCTCCTCTTTCAAGACGCCCGCGGCGGTCTTCAGGTGCGCTCGCCCAAAGGCACATTCGTCAACGCTACCCCCATCGCAGACACCATTGTCGTCAACGCGGGGGATCTGTTAGCACGGTGGTCGAACGACACCATCAAGTCAACAAAGCATCGTGTCATGGAGCCACCGCCAAAACCGGAGGATGCTGACAAGGACGAATACCCACCACGATACTCGATAGCCTACTTCTGCAACCCGAACTACGACCGCAAGATCGAGGCTATTCCGGGGACATACGAGAAGGGCAGGAATTACGAGGATGTTATGAGTGGGGATTATATTATTGGGCGGTTAACAGCGACGTATTGAGCGGTGAAGGCAATGTCAAGAATTTGGTATGTGCTGGAGTATCTGCTTAAAGACTGATGTGTGCCCGCAACTTCCTACATGCGTTCAAATAACATGCTCGGATCACCCGCAATGAATTATTGAGGTTTGAGGATCCAAAGCTCATCAAACGTGTTTATCTAAGTCTCATTACATCGTGTATAGTGTCTGCACTTTCTATATCGCGTCAACTGCATTACATCCTCCTATGATTCACCCAGCATAACACCAGTTTGAAGCATCAAATTATCAACACCACCCTCTACGAAGTCGAGCGGCGCAACAAGCGCCATCTGACTCCAGCTGAACAGCGTATTGCGACCTCCGTACACGAACACCTCGAACCGGCCCGCGAATGTACCATTGACCCAGACCCGACTGCCACTGATGATGTCGGTCTCAATGCGCAAATTTGCTGGGAGTATAATCGGCACTGGTTCATGGGAGGATGTCGTCTGGTTGGTCCATATGCGACCCGGATGTCCAGGGTCGTGGCCATCAACGAGTGACACGGAACGTAGAGGATACTCGAAGCCATCGGATGTGGTGAACATGAGTGTTGTAATGCTATCACTTGAGTTGTTTGGAAGAGTAGCGATAGAGAGCGAGGTATCAGGGCCGGTCAACGTGAAGGATGACGATACGTTCAGGGTCAGCGTGTATGGTGGTCCGTATGAGCTCATATCCAACGTCGCATTGCCGTCACTGGAGGAGCTTTGCGTCCATGATACCAATGCTGAGCTTTTTGGATTCATGTTCGTACTGGTAAAACGACGATCTAGGTTCTGTCCGGGGGCTTTAGTTGCCTAGTTGATATTTGTTAGCCAACAGGTCAAGAGACAATTAATCGACGTTTTGGATAAACATACCAAGAGCGCAATACTGTCCGCCAACTCGTCCGGGTCAATCTTTGCACCTCGTGCACCAGCCCACGCACGCGCCGCCATAACTGGTATACCTTCTCGCATCGCATAGTAGGCTTCCAGTTGCGTAGTCGTATCCGCACCATTATCGTTCCAAGCTGCAAGAATAGCGCCTTTGTTGCCGCTAGCACTAGGCTCCAGCTGCTCTGTGGTGTTGACTGGATTGTAGAGAGATGGTTCCCACTGCCATCCTGGTACGTTGGCAAAGTTCATCGTGCGCGTATTGTTGTAGAACTGCGGGTATGGCGCCGGAAGGATGGGCATGTGGTCGTTCTTGAGACTCATGTATGCCCACCAATCCTCAGAGTTGATCATATCGTATCCATCATTCTGGAGCTGAAGAGGATCTGATTGACCGTACTGCCAGTGCTGTACGATAATGTCTTTCGAGATGGTGAGGTTCTCGGATGGCTCGTAAGTACCCCATATGCGTACGCGTTTACCAGAAGTACTGTTGACAAAGTCGGCCATCTCATTGACGAAGTTAATGTAGTCGTCCGCTAGATCGGAATCGTACTCATCAGCGCCGATATGTACCTCTTTCGTTTGAAACCATGGGAGAAACTCGGACCAGATGGCTTTGACTGTCGGGATTGCGTCCGGATGGCTCAGGTTGAGCAGGTCCTTCTTTGCCAGCGCTAACTCAGGCTTCCATTTCGTAATCGCTAGAGCATGGCCTGGGGCTTCGATCTCGGGAACGACGGTGACACCGCGTTGTGCACAATGCTGTTGGAAGTCTTCGAAGTCGACGCGTGACAGTGTCTCGTTTGGGCGCTCGATAATAGCCTGCAGTTCTACATTTTCTTCCGGATACAGCGAAAAGTGCGAGAATACGTCTTGCCACGTCTCATTGCGACCACGGTTCAAGGGATAATTGTCGCTAGAGTGATAGTGAAACTCTGACATTTTGAAGAAAGAGGCATATGTGCAGAGCTCTTTGAGGAAGTTCTTCTCGTACCATTTGCGCCCTGCGTCGAGCATGAATCCCCGTGTGCTGTACGCGGGCGCATCAACTATCCGACCCGCCATGAGGAAGCCGTTGTCGATCAAGAGCTTCTGCAGTAGGGTGCGCGTTCCCCAGAACATGCCTCTCGCACCTGCTCCACCTATGTATACAGTGCCATCGGTAACTTCAAGCTCGTATCCTTCTTCTGTAGGCTGACCATTCTCGTATATCAATGAGAGATTTCTGTCTCGAATCGGGCCGATATGGATGCCAGTGAGTGGGAAGTCGTCTACTTGCTCCAGAGTCCAGGAACCACCAAATAGTGATGAGATGTCGGTGCGGAATGTTTCAGCGAACTCATAGGCAGTTGGCGGTATGAGCGTTAGACCTTCGGAGTCTCTCTTTGTGGCGAAACTTCTGTCGATATATATCTTTCTTGCATCTGTGCCGATAGAGAAGCCGAGGTCATCGCTGTCGCTGTAGCGTGGTGAGACGGGCGGAAGAGGCTGCAGCGCCGTAACGAGGCCGATCAACTGCGACAAGACTAAAATCAACATGGTCGGTACGAGACAATACAAGAGATTGTGCACTCAGTTCAGTGTCGTGGACATATCACAGCATTAAGATACCATGTCTTGGCCGTCTGTTACTCGCCCCGCTTCTGCAAGGCCGATGTAACCTCCGCAGGGAGCACAAATGGCGGCAATTGATAAGAAGTGAAAGCCGAAAAGAGGAGTCATCATGGCAATCAAGCGGAACGGCGGTGATGAATACGAAGGGACGCGTTGTCGCAAGATATGACTTGTTGTTAGCCCTAAGGACGTATGCGATAAGTTCGCGTGGGAACGGTCTAACCCATTTCAGGAAGAATGTGTCCCCAGTCTATGGAACCGCGACGATGCATACAGCGATGACAGGCTATACCGTATCGTGGAGAGGATTTCCCCAGTGACGGCTCAACGCTCGTTCGTTTCCTCCCTTACGCAGGACACTTCTCGCCTTTCTCTTCCAAAAATATCATGAGGTCATAGACCAGCCGTATGTCGAGGCTCTCTAGGTAATGCCGTGAGTTCATCAGACCGTTATAGCGAGCGACGCCTGAGGATAACTAGCAGGAGTGCGATGCGCATAGAATTCAAATGACATCTTGGTAGTGACAAGTCGTGAGCGATAGAAGTGATGTGATCAGGATGGAAGGTGTTCAGGGAGCGCTAGCCAGATGAGTGAAGTTTAGCGCATCGGAGAAAATCTGCGTCTGTTACCGACTTCGACCGGCAGTCGCGCGCCCTCAACCACAAATCGAAAGCTCAAATCATGTATCAATAGCATTGGCATTTCCAGGCGTTCTCATTTCTTTTTTCTCCCACAAAGATGGATCGCCATCAGCGCGTCGTTGCGCAAGTCGCGTCCAAGGTCAAAGACTATTTTACGCGCAGAGAACCCTTCCGGATATCTCACGGCTCGAAAAACAGCACGCGTCCGAATCTTAAGAAGCATGTCGTGGATATCAGCGCTCTTCGGAATGTCATACGCGTTGATACGGAGAGCAGGACAGCTCTTGTCGAGCCAAACGTACCTATGGATCGGCTTGTAGAAGCTACGCTACCGCATGGTCTTGTCCCGCCCGTCGTGATGGAGTTTCCTGGTATCACTGTTGGTGGCGGGTATGCGGGAACAGCTGGCGAGAGTAGTAGCTTTAAGTTTGGGTTCTTCGATCGCACCATCAATGAGGTGGAGATGGTTATGGCCGACGGCGAGGTCGTCAAAGTTAGCGAGAAGAAGAATGAGGACCTGTTTAGAGGGGCTGCAGGGGCTGTCGGTACCTTGGGGGTTACTACGCTTGTCGATTTGAAGCTCATCGAGGCCAAGAAATATGTCAAGACAACATACTATCCTACACGTAGCGTTGCTCAAGCCGTCAAGGAAGTCGAAGATCATACACGTGGTGAGAAAGGCAAGAGGAATGATTACGTTGACGGCGTCCTGTTCAGCAAGGAACACGGTGCGATTGTCACAGGCGAAATGACAGATGATCTGCCACCCAACACCAAGCCGCAGACTTTCAGTAACCCGTGGGACCCGTGGTTCTATCTGCATATTGAAGCCGCTACACGGAATTCTACCAAGCCAGTTGTGGAATACATACCCTTAGCTGAGTACATGTTCCGCTACGATCGTGGTGGCTTTTGGGTCGGTCGGTCCGCTTTCAGCTACATGCGCTTTCCCTTCAACAAGTACACTCGCTGGTTCCTGGACGACTTCCTCCATACGCGCATGCTTTACCGAGCTCTACATGCGTCCGGGATTGCGACACGCTATATCGTCCAAGATATGGCTTTGCCCTACCCTAACGCCGAAAAGTTCATCGACTATACCGACAAGGAATTCGGAATCTGGCCTCTTTGGCTCTGCCCGTTGAAGCAAAGCCCCCAACCGACTATGCATCCTCACACCAAAGGCGCCCTGAAGTCAGACCAAATGCTCAATATTGGTCTTTGGGGGTTTGGTCCTAAAGACCCTGTCACCTACTTGCAGAAGAACCGTGCGCTTGAGAAGACGCTCGGCGAGATGGGCGGTATGAAGTGGCTGTATGCGCAGACATACTATAGTAAAGATGACTTTTGGGCGCAATTCGATCACAAATGGCACCAAGGGTTGAGGAAGAAGTATAACGCGGAGATGCTGCCTGAGGTGTATGACAAAGTGCACGTGGATATCGAAAAGTACGCGAGTATGGCGAACAAAGATATGGGGTTAAGGTTGAGAGGAATTTGGCCATTGGGCGGATTTTGGGGCATCTGGAAGGCCATTCAAAGCAAAGACTATATGATCGCGCGAAACTCTACGTGGAGGTCGAGAAGCTGAAGAAAATCTTTTCTGAGAGCAACAAAGTCATATTGAATTTGCATTAATAAAAAAACCCTGCCGAGACGATTTGTGCAACCTCGAACAGTCTCCAGTGCAAAGCTTGCTGCCTGCCTAAAACTTGCTCACCCCAACCTCCTCACATCCACAACACCACACCACCTGCACTCCTCTCAATTCACCATGAACGGCCCGTTTATCGCTCCTTCGCTCGTGTTTTCGGATATGTTCCGCATGGCGGTCGTCCACCTGATATTCAGCATCCCAGTGAACGTGTTGGACGAGACTGCCGAAGCCGTCATGCGCGAGGTGACGGAGAACATCGACGCGGACCCAGTCAAGTTGAGACACACGGTCAACATCATCTACGCGAGTGCCATGGAAGACAGAAACTGGGTATACGTCGCAGTCAAGCTCCTCAATTATCTCTGCCTTCTCATCCCGGCAACACTTGCCGACCCAGAAGTACTCCCCGATGGCAACAACAAGCCACGCTCCGGCCCGCGCCTTGTTCAACACTACATCTACAAGCGCTCGCTAGACGATTTCGACGCCGACATGCAGAAAGCCCAATGGAGTCAGCCTCGCATGTGGCTCCTCGCCGAACTAGGTAAGTCTTGCCTCTACGAAGTGCATGTGAGACATGTAGTGACTCCGTACCTCTACCTCTGAAGCCGACGCAAATTCATCACCTCTTCTTATGTCGCATAAGACCAACATCTGGGTCTTAGACATGATGGTAAACGCAGAGCATCTGTTCGGAAACAACAACCTCGATCTGTTCGTCGAGTACGTGGAGTTCGTTGCGCATTGTCTGGATGAGAATCCGCCTACTGAAGAGGAGCTCACACGAGTATTGGAGAAGGTGCGACAGCGTACAGTGATGGCGGACAGTGATCTCATGTCCAAGATCAAGGTGACAGGACTGATCGCGCTGAGAGAGAAGCGCTGGGTCATGTGAAAACAAAGACCTGACATGACGCAGAGAGTGGAGGGCTCGACTAGCATACACGGTTGGTGGACGAAGCACCTAGGTGATGTCTTGTATCATACAGCACATCAGATAGTCTGCTGCTGCAATTCTTCTCAGCAGCAAATGTACTACTACCATGTGTCACTATCGTAGCCGCACCTTCGCCGCCAGTGTGTCTGACCCTGACCCTGCGCCCAACGCCAAGCCTTCATCCTTTGCTTCTGCCCATTGTGTCGAGTCGCACCACCTCGACGCGTAGAATTACCTCGCACGCATTACTGATCTCACGCATCCAGAACATTACGACAAGATGGCTACAGCTACGTCGCCACCTTTCGACTTGTCAGCGCAGCTTCCAAGAGACGTATACTAAGAGCAATTTGAGTTTGTTGAGGCTATCCGCGATATCGTTACCTCCATCGATGGTCAGACCCCGGACGGCGTGGTACGCTCTCAAGTTGAGCTGCTTCTCGCACTTGTCGGCAGAGACCTACTGAAACCTCACCGCCTCGTTGAAGTCGTCAACGCCAGGATTGTGAGTCGATCGAGCTGGGCCATAGCAATAGGCGTAAAGTTCTACAGGTAAGATATTAGTCGGGGTGTAATATTCCACGGCTAACTTGACGGCACTAGGGCACTGTTCACCGCAATCGATCCGGATCTGGAGCTCGAAGTCTTCGTCAAAAGGATTGTGGGCGCCGATATCGCCGGCATGTATATTCTCGAAGTTGCTGGACAGTCCGTTGCCAAGTCGGAATGGGCACCTGAATCAGTCAACGTACTGGAGTTCTCACTGTGCCTTCTCAGAGCCTTTCCGGTCGGACAACGCGGATTGGCGATAGCGAAGAAACTGGGTTGCGGCTTATTGGAGAAGATGGCCACGTCTCCATATCTGCCCTTCCACAACAACCACGACACATTCGCTACGTTCGCATACAAAGTTATCCCTCTGCTTGACACCGCAGATGGGAGCTCGAAATCTAGCCGCGTCACCGACATCCTACAGGCTTTGAAAGCGGCGGACTATGAAAAGACGGATGAGGAGAAGGCCGAACTAGAGCTCATGTGCAACGGACTGGGGCGGTCCAACCTCTATCGGAAATATACAGAGGATACTGTGGTCAAACATGTACACTCTCCTGAGTTCGATTCAGCCTCATTTCACTTCAGAAGCTCGACCAGGAGATCAAAACTAGCTGGAAGCTGTTAGCTGTTTGCCACAACACCGAATTGGAAATTGCCAGCTATCGAACGTTTGCTCAAGAGCATCTCCGGAGCTATGAAGATTGACGCTCCAACATGGGTACAGTCCGTTACGCTCGACATGATAGAGGTCATAATGCAGTCAGAGCATCTTTTCTTGCGCAAGAACTTGGAGATACTGGTCGGCTTTATCCGTCCTGTTGCACCGGCGCTTGACGCTATGGCTGATACTCATCAATGTGGTCGATTGACGGCTCTGTTGCATGATCTCAATATCCACAGCTGTGTGCAGTCAGTAGAGAATCGCGATACCATCGAGGTTCTCCGCCGAGACCTATGTAGAATCGTGCAACGTCCTACAAACCAGCCTGCGGGCGATGGGCCTCAGGAAGATGAGCTTTCGGCAGCTGTCTCCAAGCTCGGTATTGACTGATATCTTCGTACGAGAAAGTGGGTTCAGATCGCTCGGGCCGGTTGTTTGGACGTACAGAAAATAGGCAAGAAAAGGTGAAAGGTTTGGCTGGCAATGGTTATCGTGGTGATTAAGAGCGGGTATGTCTGGAGTGACAGTCCTTTCGCGCTCCTGATCGGGTCTTTGCGATGCTCAATTGCCGTGTGCAAATGCTGTACCTGCTCTTCTGCTTTGGACGTCTAAAATCCGCCAATTCGAACAAAAGCTCTGATCAACTAGTTCTCCATGTGCACCGCTTTCGACGTGCTCAAGTAATCCGAATTGCCATTTGCTCTCAATGAGAAGTGAGGAGCTACTGCCCATAAGGTGCAAAACAAGACCGGGCTGTAGTCGCGTCAAAGGCGCATGCTGTTCTTCGTTGACGAGGAGGTTGGGTCTGGTGGGGACTAAAGGGGATCGGCAAACCTCTAGCGGATTACGTCAGATGGTCAATGCATGTCGCGCACCTTACGCGTGCCCACAATCCCATCGCGCATTGCCAGCTCCAACATCGTGATCTTTTAGCGGTCTGGACTGCACCTCATCGCATGCACACTTCACTCATGACGACATGCGTACCCACTGACTGAGCTCACTAGTGGACGAATTGAGCGGATGAGTACGGATCCTCTGCCGAAACGAGCCGCCACGCTATGACGATGATCATCCACCCTGCTGCAATTTCGATAAACATCGTTTGACAAACCATTTCTCTGGGGAACCGTATCAGTAACACCCGCGCATACCATATTGTCCATCATCCGTATCGGCCGAGCCTCATCCCCGTTTTGAGCGCAGCGACATCCCCTAACCACCTGCACAACTAGCTGCAGCTGTCTCCATTATGGCTGAACGAGAAACTAAGAAAGGCGGCTTACGCGCCATATTCGGCATGCGATCAGGGAAACAACCAAAAGAGCCGGCTACGCGGAAGAAACTTTCCAAGAAGGGATCACGAAGCGATATGCTCGGAAAGCTTGACTCGACCACCAACGTAGCGAACCCCAACCGCCAAGATTCTGGCAGCTTCACGAACGAGAGAACCGATCTTTCAGACAACAGTTTTGGCTTACCTACCAATGAAGACATCACTGGCCTCGCGCCGCATGCGTTGCGTGATCATCCATATGCTGCTGTTAATGCTCTCATGGATACCAGCAACGCCTACCTACAGCCTGGGCAACAAGCGACTGATTACCGCCGTAACTCAGAAGGACAACCACAATATGCCGCACCTTTGTATCAGTCACACAGCTCGAGATCTGCATCAATACCACAGTCGGGCAATGAGCAGATTCTACCATACGCGCCATCGAAATCGCAGCCTTCAAAGCTGACCAAGTCACATCGCGCGCCGTCAAAGCCTGTCAGGGCCGATGACGTTCTTGACAAAGATACCGGAGAAAGAAAGGATCTGACAGATATGATGCATGCCTTCACGTACATTGATGGTGTCGATACGATTGAGGAAGAACGGGATGATGTATCTTTACTCTATGATCCTACGAAGCCCGACGGAACAGCATTACTCGGCAGCGCATCACCTGAAGTGTGGCTTCATGTCGCAGACTTCCTATCACCACTCGAAGTTGCCAACCTATCCTCTACATGCCGGACCATGTACGCTCGGTTAGGTAGACACCCATACAAACTGCTCATGGATCCGCTCCATCGGCCACAACGGCTCGACTTTCTACTTTCCATGGACCACAAGATGCCACGCCATCTTTTCTGTTTCCCATGCGCACAATGGCATTTGCGCATTCAGCCTGGTATGGAGACAATGAAACCTCCCAATGTTCTCAATCCACTCTTTGAGTGCCCCAATCGAACCAACGTTCACATTCCTCCACCAAGGCTCCGTATCAGCGATGGTCGCACATTACCGTTCGCATTCGCTCAATTAGCCCGACGCCATTGGGCCTACGGCGCAGATTACGGCATTCCTCATCAGTCGCTAGGCCGCCGCTGGAAAGACACCTATTCGACCTGGAGGCATGATTCTACCTATCACATTACCGATAAAGGTCACCTGTTGATGCGCATCCGATCACAGCAGTACGTGGAAGGGGGTATGACAGATGCAGCAAAGCGTATGCTTTTGTTCAGCCGTGGGGATTTTACGCCCTACTTCAGCGTTTGCGCACATTGGAAGCACGGGCTGTTAACATCAATACCTAAATGTGCACTATCACATATTCCGCATTCACACGAATCCGAAACGACAGCCCTCGACAAGTTCCGCGAA
>Ga0265797_10007383_pt1 | contig 15086 bp, 16 predicted proteins | sample P2T30metagenome_FD_192433 | JGI IMG/M metagenome (GOLD analysis project Ga0265797, IMG submission 192433) | Plant litter microbial communities from East Loma Ridge, Irvine, California - P2 T30 | ecosystem: Environmental > Terrestrial > Plant litter > Unclassified | place: USA: California... | reverse complement strand
CTAGAGCTGCAGTCGCCTCGTCGGCTGGCTTCTTTGGGCGCTTTGCCTGGGTTCGCGTGGTAGACGCGGTATCGAGAATGTCTTCAATGATAATGTTGAGAAGCTGAATCAGGTTCGTCTGTCGCATGAGGATTAGCTCGCCAGTAGCTTGCGGTACTATAACTTGAGCTTGTATGGCCGGCTTCATGTTCGCTAGAACCTCCTCTCGCTTTTCTGCAAGGATTTTGACTGATTCGCCGTAGCCGTCCTCTGTCAAGAAGAGTGTGTAACAGTCCTTGAATTGGGCGGCGTCTTTGAGTCGTAGATTCTTCCTCTGCATCATATCGACTATGTGCGCGTGATCGCCTGGACGTCCATTGAATCCAGTCGCGTATTGGTCTTTGAGTGGTAGGGTTGCCCGGTGCTTGAGCATGTCGAGGAAGAAGTTTGATGACGGGGCAGTGATGTCGCGTATATTCCATTCAGGGATGAACTTGTAGACATTCTCTAGGCTCGTATCTTCAGCATGCTTCAGGACAGCGCCATCACGAGAGCCTGCCTGCATGATCTTCTTGCGCTGTTCTTGACTGAGCGAACGCCATCTCTCCTCGATCCGGGGGCCATGCTGTCGGTACTTGTTGGCAAGATCGCGATGGAGTTCTGTGAGTGTTTCGTTCATTTTGTCTACGTTGGTGGGAGTTGGCGGTGGAAGGTGTGATTTGCCGGAGGTTTTATCGCGTGTTGATCCAGGTACCGCGCTAAATACCTCGCTTTCAGCCGCAGAACACTAAGCCTGATTTAGTATGAGCTGTTGCCTCCAGCTGTGACAAACGATCACGACTACACCAAATGATGAAGCGTGGTTGAGGAACGATGCCTTGCGAAGTTGAGTTGAGCATCCATGGACGAATCACATATCACATGACCTGAAGCGACGATGTCACACGCCATCCTGCGAGTTGCCGTGCTCCATAGGCAGGAACCCAACTCCCTCAGCATGTCTGTACATCATGCATGTTTATAGCCCTTGCCGCATCCTTCATTATTGGACATACATGCAGTTATGTTTGGCGCTTGGCGGGGCCAAACCCTAACGTACAGGCGCAATCGAGCTTTGGAGACAATTAAGGGCCTTTTAGCTGAAGACAGCGCGATTAAGGTGCATGTCCGTCAGGTATTACAGTCATTTTGGTTGCGCTCCTTCCTTTACAACCAAGCCCGCTGGTCAGGCTTCGAATACCTGCATATCAACACCAAGGGCTCTCGCCATGCCCTGAGGCACACAATGTTCATTCTTGATCAGCGCAATCAATCCAGATCATGTTTACAAACGCTCATATGTATTCGCGCCTGCTCTATGGGGTTTTGACAGCGTCTGTCACCTTCGTCACCGTCCACGCAGTTCCAACATCCTCATCACAAGACACAACTCACCAGAAATCAGCTATTGGTACCGACACCCGCAATGATCGCATGTCCACGGAAGCTATCATTGGGATTATTGGTGTGGTTGTAGCTGTGTTGGGAATCGCCTCTTCGCTAGCGTGGTCCAAGCGGAGGAAGTCGCGCAGCGGATCCCGTCGCAGTCCTACCCCAGATGGTGCGTTCTCATGCTGCACTCTTCCCACTTCAAAAGACGGCGAAGCTAACATGGAGGCTTTTACTCAGAACTGATTAATCTCAACTATTCGACGTATGGCCATGCCTTCGAACCGTTGCAATCCGCTAGTACCTGGGCGCGCACAGCTAGCGATGGCGAACAGGCACCGTCGCATGAACAGTATTATCATGTACATCATGAGCGATTGACGGTACGAGGCTCGCTAAGATGATAGGTGTCGAGAAGGTCGAGGCAGCATAGTTTTGAGGGTTCCAAGGTTGGCTCACGGTCGACAGCAGTGTTGCATTTTCAGAAGTCTACCCACCGTATTACTATGGCATTCTATCATTCTCATTGAAAGCCAATTGTACCCTCTCCGTTGCCAAGTATGAAGCGTTTATAAGCCCGGGCTATACAGTAGACTAGCATGGGCGGCGAACTTCAAATACGGCTCGTCCGGGGTCGCGGAGTGGAGACATGGTGAAAAAGAGGCGGTATCGTCTTTTGTCCCGTGCTGGAAGTGTATAGTCTCGTGCCGAAGCAAGCGTGGCCTTCCTAGTTTGGGAGCAGAAGACGGAAGAAATTGCCGCCGCGGGGTCTCTTGCCATCGCTGGACCTTCTTCGTGCACGGTCTTGCTGCCGGATCTTCGCCTCAACGCTGGCGTATTTTACCACCCAAAACCTCCTCCGAGCCCCGCACAGTCTTGTTGGCACCTGTTTGAAGCACGCCGCCCGCATGTTCCCCACACTGGCGTGCACTGCATTGCGAAAACCTCCTCCGAACTTCATACGAACGCTGTCTAGCCAATCAGAGGCCGAGCCGAAGATGGACAAAACATCTACGAAAACCTCCTCCGAACGGCACGAGAATTAGTGATCTGCCCACAATTCGTATAAAATGCCTTCCTCACAGCGCCCACTCCGCGCTCACTCATTCGACTATCTTTCTCTTTCTTGCTATCTCGAATTATCAAGATCTTTGCTCGTTTCCTAATCGCTTCAAGATGGCTCCTCACAGACTGCAAGTCGCTGTTGCCGGTCTCGGCCGCATGGGCGCCCGACACGCTTTGAACATCTTGAACAAGACACCCCGCGCTGAGCTTGTCGCCGCATTCTCTCCAGATCAGCAAGAACTCAAATGGGGCAAAGAGCACCTCGAGCCATACGGTGTGACACTCTACGACGACTACAAGAAGATGCTCGCGCACAAGGGTCTCGAAGCTGTAGTGATCGGCACTGCAACCTCGGTACATGCCGAGGAGACTCTCCAAGCCATCGAGAAGAATCTACACGTCCTTTGCGAGAAACCTCTCTCCACCAGTGTTCAGATTTGTCAGGATGTCGTTGATGCAGCTGCGAAGAAGCCACATCTCAAGGTCATGTGCGGGTTCTCCCGACGCTTCGACGACAGCTACCAAGATGTTGCGAAGAAGATTGAGGAAGGCGCAATCGGCAGACCAACTGTTGTCCGGTCACAAACCTGCGACAGGCAACACCCGGACCCAGGTACGAAATGAAATAACTCATATCTTGATCCGCTATTTACTGACTGTCTCGCCTAGACTTCTTTGTTCAGTACGCTGCATGGTCTGGCGGTGTATTCGTCGACATGTCCGTGCACGACATCGATCTAACTCTATGGTACTTCGGCTCCAACGTGGTACCCAAGTCCATCTCCGCGAACGGTGTTGTCGCCATCCTGCCAGGCCTCAAGCAACACAAGGACTATGACAACGCCGTTGGTATCGTTGAGTTCTGGGACGGCAGAATCGCACACTACTACGCCTCTCGCATGATGACGCACGGTCAAGAGGATGTTACCGAGATTATCGGTACCGAGGGAAAGCTGACCGTCAACCTCAACCCCCAGAAGAACCTCGTCAACTACTACTCAAAGGCCGGCATCACCCGAGAGGTACCCAGCGACTACTGGGGTCGATTCGAGCCTGGCTTCGTCAAAGAGGCGAACGAGTTCACCGCGGCGTGCTTGGATAACACCCCTGTACCATTGGAGTTCCAGAACGCTGTCAAAGCTGTTCAGATCGGAGCTTGGTTGCAGGAGGCACTCGTCAGTGGGAAGCAGATTCGATTTGACGAAAGCGGCAAGCGTATCGACCGCGCAAACTTGTAGACTGGACATCTACGTCGACCAGATGGAGCAGCTACAGTGAAACACCTACATTTCCGTTCACCAATAGCACCACACTTCTACACCGTCCATTAGCTCTACTCCGTCTTTTGTTAATGGAAGCTTGCACACATATACGTGTCGCTTTCTTCTCTCGAAGCCTTATCATTACCTAATTGGTGATCGCATATGCCGCAAAGCGACAGCTTATCATCTTCTCGAAACCTGCGACGTGCGAAATGCGCTACCTGCCTAGATCGCTTCACCACATTCAGAGAAAGCTACAAACACCCTGCAGTCTACATCAGTATTAATATAGGGTTTGGTGAAATCTTAACGCAATGTAGACTTCCTGAATACTTATTTCTTGTACCTGCTGTGGGTGGCTAGGGCTGTGTAATCTTCCCCTAGTTTGATCTGGCTTGTGGGTTTGCCCCTCTTTCAGCTTACTACCACAGCCAGTGACAGACATCCTGCAATTTAACGCCATGCCAGCACTCAGCCCCATACTGTAGGCTGTGTCTCTTATCAGTCCTGTCGTCCCAGCTGGCAAGGCGCACCCATCTCAACCTTTCGAGATTACTTCTGCTTGATTTTCCACTTGAACTTCTTCTAGAGCCCTCTACCACAACTTGGAGCCCGGACATGTGCTCGTGATGTCGGGCCTCCCCTCCAAACTAATGTCCGTCTTCTCTGCGACCAACGAGAACTATGCTGCGCTAGCAAATATCAAGTTCGATTTCTCCCTCGTCAAAATGGAAGCGCCAATCGAGTTTAGTGGTATTGCTTCCGGGCTCTCTACCAGAAGACGAGTTGAGGCTGAAGAAGGCCCTTCCCACAAGACAGCACGTCGGCTGGGGGCTTTGTTCGAAGATGTTGTGCCATCCACGCCAAAGCTGATATCTGCATACGGGCGGCGAATGTCGGAGATCATGAATGCCTCTGGAGTCAACGACATCGGCGCTGGTCGACATGGACCGTTCGAGCCATATGTTGGAGCAGATGGCACGACTCTCTGGGCTGCGGCAACATCTGGGATACCGGCTCTGGGCGTGTATCTCCTCAGTTGCCTATTAGCTCGCGCTTGGGATGCAAAAGTGGCTACAGCAATATGGGTAGAGATAGTTGCAGCAAGAAAGATCGAGATCGAAGAAGGACTCAAAAGCAACGGCAACGTGTCTGCCACCTCGCTCCTTGGTGCATGCCAAGACATCACGAGAAAAGATTTTGCTTTATGGGACAGTAGTGCAAGAGCATGGCTTCGCAGAGCGGACAAGTCGAAACAATTTGCGCAACGTCAACTGTCGCTCATTGTTAAAAACATCAACACTCCAATCCCCGGAGGTCCTTCAACCTACGACCAAGTCATGAACGTGTGGAAGCGATCAATGCTGGCTGTCGAACAATTTCTGTCTGGCAAACCACAGGATATCATCGATGGATCGGTATTCGTAGCGTTTTCTGCGTGGCACCTCTACCCAGACCTGATTGTGTTCACACCTGAACCCAAGAGAGTTGAGTTCAGAGATAAACTCATCCCCTCCTCCGGAGTAGGCACTGTTGGTGTAGAGAATAACCGGAGATCTTCCGAAGGAGAAGGTGTGCAATGGTCACTAGCACTATCACACCTGCAGTATTATGGCGCTCCAGTCGTAGTCAGCAGCAACCAAGAAAGTTCGAGAGTGACCTTTCGTCAACTACAGATCGTTGCGTTGGGTGGTCTGCTTGGTAGATGGAGGGTCAGTTCACGCGGCTATACCAGAGTAGCGGAATGGTTTATTCTCCTGTGGTCTCGACTGGGAATGTCGGAAGAAGACGTGAAAGAAGGCAAATCCTCTGAATTCGGATGGCTCCTACCTTTTGTAGTAGCGGCAAATCAGCTTCTAACTACGAACGATCAAGATCGCAAACGTAACGAGACATTGTTGAAACACGGAACCAGGAGAGCAAAGTGCTTCTTGTCTAATCAAGAGCTTACCCCTTCGCCATTCTTTGGTCTACTCAATACCCTCGTAGTGTATGGACTTCAAGAAAAGCTCGACATCGACTCTGGCATTGCTTACCTTCGTGCCGTAGCGGAGAAGCTGAAACTAGACGGAAGCGATGCAATCATCTGCTGCGCTCATAGCGCTTCAAATAGACATTTTGCTGCAGCAATTGACTACTACGAACTGGCCACAGTACAGACATTCGACTCGGACAGTCATACGACATGGATCTGCCCGAGTAGCGAGTCAACACCACTCCCACCTCCAAGTATCAACTCGACATTGGTAGAAGACAGAATAAGATACATCGCCGGTAGAGGTGAGCTGTGCTTCCGTTATGCCACCCGGCCAGACTTCGATGGGAACGCCACTCACTTCAAGTGGGCGGACCCGCCACTACCCTACCAGCCAAACTATTCGACCATCGCGTGTCACCATCAAGATGACAGTCGCCAATCCAAGAAAGTCAAATTAGAGATTGGATTCGACGCTATTCTTGGTGATTCGCGCCTGGGCCTATTCCTCCAAAGCGAGGCGCGTAGTGTAACTCGTAGAGGTCGCGATCCATTGCAGTCCTATCAAGAAGAGGCGAGACTTGAGACAATGAAGATAGACACTCTCTCGGTTGCAGTAGAGAATTTCAAGGAAGCGAAAACGCAATCTGCTCGATTGAGAGATTACATGTGTTCTTTGGTACACCTTGACGAAGAAGAATCGAGATACAACTCTATCCGGGCACCTGGCTTATCATTATTCTCAAGCTTCCACAAGTTTGACTTTGATTTCAGCAAATCGTTGTATGCTCTGGAGTCGGCTTCGTACGTGTACAATGATCTCGTTCACGCTACAATCTCGTTGAAGCTGATAGCCATACATCTATCGAGTTCTGCGTGGTTCAAATGTTTGTTCGATAGGTGGCAGATGCGCAACAACGATCCAGATCCCCGGTTTGATGGAACGCCCCTTCTCACCTCGTTACGAGCTCCGCTACCCGACCGAAATGAGTCGTTCGGCTGTATAGCTTTGTTTGATTCGGGAGTGGTCGATCTCGTTCCCGAAGACTTCAGCCATGCATTTGCTCTATGCTCAGAAGATACAATCTACGTACCAGCAGTGGTACTGTCCGATCCATTCGTCTCAGTAGCAGACCACGAAATGAGAAGTATTACGGGCAACATTGGCCGCCAGGGCATCTCGATACTCGTCTCACCTGTCGAGCCACGGATACGCGAACTCAGCAACAACTATGAGCTGGTATCACACGAGCCATACGACTTCAAACGCGAGAACAACTTTGGTGCAACCTCATTACACCTATCCTTCACCGACTGGACAGTCCCCCTCGCAACCGAAGACACGCGAATGATAGACCATGATGCTCACGCAGTAGAAGCAGTCATATCTATCCACGACCGCGGTGTTTGGGTCGGCGACATCAACATTCTCGACGTCGATTTTCGGGCTATGCTCCGATTTAAACCAATGACGTCTTGCAAAGGAAACCATGACCATGATTGCGACGTCGACTACACATCCATCGACAGCTGGGAAGAGTTGCTGGATGAGCCCAACGGCGTTGGTGTTTTTAGAGCGTATGGAAATTGGGCCGCACGGCTGGCTGCAGTGAGTATTCTATCACGGGGTCAGACTGGAGGTTATAACTTTGGCGTTCTTGGACCAGAGCCTTTGTGTTTGAGATGTCTGGAGGAAGAACTTGAGAAGCCTGCATGGAACATGCTGGATTACGAGTCGAAGCTGCCTTCGTTCTGTATAGACTGATATCCTTTAGTAAACGCGCAAGACGCCAAAGACGTAACAGGAACGAGACAACATGAAATACATATCTTCGGAGCCTGCGGACGCACACTGCTTCGCATACATAACCATGAATGGAAAGAAGATGCAACCCGAGGAACACCAAGAGTTGATGTTGAATGCAACATACTTAGTGAGAACGGAAGATACCGCAGTCGGGCAACAGAACCAACGCGGACAGTGTTCCAGAACCTGCGAAGCTCCTCAGCCTTGTTCGATCCGTCCTTGCAGGGATGCAAGCATGTTTATTTCGCCGCTATTCGTTTTTTCCAAAATCCTCGGTATCTCGCTACGAGTATGGGCATTCAAGGGATTGGGCCTGCGAAGATGCAGATTGGGGATGTAGTATGCGTCTTTATTGATGGAGATGTTCCGTTCGTTGTGCATCGTGAGAAAGCCTCATTTGGGGCAGGATGTTTTCGGAAATGGCAGCACGAGAAGTATTATCTCGTTGGTGAAGCTTACATTTACGGAATGGTGGATGGTGGATGGTGAGGTTTGGGAGGAACAGATGCACGTCGAAGATATTGTGTGGACATGATCTTTTCTGGTCTGCGACGACGCACACTCCTGCATTCTCACATGTTTCCGGTGAGCCTGGTCAGGCCCTTTTGACCGGTCGGTCGTACAACTCTAGGCAGACTTTACTCTGATACGCCTAAAATAACGCGCAGTTAGCTTGCTTCTTTGCACAGCCTTCGTAATTTCTCGATTGTGGCTATGGCTCCTCAGCGGTCCTTCTGGTCCTGACGATGACGCTCAACCTGGACCGCGATTCAAGGTTTCGCCGATGCCCTCCAAGATGACGGGCAGACCAGACCCGCTCGCATCTCGTCGTTGTTACTTCTATCGTACCCCGTGACTTCCAGCATCATGCAGGGTTCTAAGCTCCCTGTGCTGCTATTCGTCCAATTCTCCTCAGTGGATGCATTAGTGATTGCCTCACTTGTTCGAGGCTACCCAAGCGCAGCCGTCCCCACTACTGGTGGCCAGCCCTGGTCCAAACAAGACGTGCTCACCCTCGTGGGTGTGTGTGTGGCAGTTATCACTGTCATTATCGGATTGATTGGCGTACTCATCGCGTCGCCTAAAACCCGGGTGTGGCTGTGCACACCCATCGATTGGCTCAAACGCGGGCTGCTTGGTAAGCACACCCCCCTTCCGATTAAGGCAGTATAGAGGCTCACTATCGTCAGATAAAGAGCATTCCAAAGCTGCACAGTTAAAACGCCGACCTTCGACCATAAAGGACTGGAAGAGAAGAGATCACAAAGAGGTCCATCAGCTGCTGCAAGATCACTACACTGAGCTGCTGAAGACGAGGAGGGACCGTTTCTAAGTCACAAGGTTGCAGGGAAAAGAACGAGTCGAAGAGGAAGAACACAACACTGCACAATCCATTCTGGGGATTAGAGGCTATCCAGAAGCCGTGGTTAAGATGAGCGCATGAAATGGGGGAGCTTGTAGATACTTGGAAAGCGTTTTGCTGTTGAGACTCAACATGGAATAACCATTGAAGACGTACTAGATGCCTAGATAAAACGCCCCGACTTTATAAGCCATGTTCTCTTAGTGTGTAAGCGCTGTTCAAGGGCTCTTGGTGTCTTGCAAGGCGTTCGCAGCAATCCTGAGATGGCGGAATAGAGATGTGAGCAACCTGTATCGATTTAAAGGCGACTAACCGTAAATACACCCTTTTCAGGAGGATAACTGAACAGGCCCTGGAGTTTACGTTGGTATCAAAATAAGAGTTAGCACTATATTGACACGGTGTAGACTTCGACATGTTCGGGATTCTTCTTGGATATGCTGGAAACACCTGTTACAGGTTCTTCAGCCGCTTTAGTAGGGGCTTTCAACGATTCATCATCGTACCATTTCCGAAGTCTGTTGAGACAAGCCCGATACCATCTTGCTACACTTGATGAATAAGTAACAAGTCCGATTTGACCCACTAATGCCTCCATTCTCAGTAGCAAAGAAAGCTCGTGAGTAAATAGCCTGAGTATTGACATGCTATCAACAAGATACGTGGATTACCAGAGGCGTTCATCTTGATGTAAGATTAGGTAGGGCGGCCGCCATGGAAGCGGAATCTACTTGCACTGATTGGGCTTAGTGGCATCCTGATCTAGATGCTGACACCAGAACCCCCGCGTTCGGAGATCAAGCGGTGAGTCCTGTGTTCCAAGGTTGTATATCAAATCGCGCGGTGATGGTTTGATTCCCTTTCCCATCCCGACCGCTGTATCGAACAAGCCTCTTGGCGCACGTGACTACACATTCCGAAGATGTATTTCCTTGCTGCAATAGTCGGTCTTCTTCCAACTCACATTGAAGCCTTCCCAATCCCACTCGTTCGTGATGCGCACCTTACCCATCATCAGGGTCCCACTACATCCAACCAGGCGCAAACTGGATGGTCGCGGCAAGACATCTTCACCCTCGTTAGCGTCTGCGTAGCGGTAGCCGGCATCCTGATTGGCCTGCTTCTCGCCTCACCAAGAACACGCGAGTGGCTCTGCAAGCCTTTTGAACGTAAGCGGAACCCGTCTTTTCTTCTTGCCTGAAGCGTTCTAATGAAGCTAATACTGTGCTGTCAGATTGCGCGATCACAGTACGACGCAGGCGTATGCGCCAGCAGATTGATGCAAAGAAGCGGCTGCAAGAGGAGTACAATGAGTACCTTGAGTTCAAAAGCTTTAGTGCAATGAAGGGTAGTACGCAGTAGTAGCAGGGCGCAATGGAGTGATCTGCTCAAGGAAGGTATTGGAGAGAGGCCGCAGGTGTGTCGCATGACATTGGAGGACTGGTTTCGCAACGCAAGTACGGAGTTCTTGGGCGTTTCGTCAGTTTGCGCTTTCTTGTCAGCTTTTGGTACACTCTTAATTCTCTTGCGAATTGAATACCCCATTCCTATTGTCTGCGCTGTACACACTACTCCGCGTTGATGTTGACTGTGTTGCCGGCTCTCATTGGTTGAAGGGCAAGTGCGCAATATGTAAGCAGTCGAAAGAACGGCGGAACAGTATCGTATAAACACTGCCGTAGCCTCCTTATGATTCTGCAAGACCATGTTTTCGTGATCTGAGACTTGCAGCAGTAGTACCGAGATGCACGAATTCACAATCGTTCATACAAGAGAAGGTTTGTACTTGTCACACCGATATGTATGCGATGAAGTTTTTCCAGAAGTATCGTACGAGGACCAGCATCGTAGCATCGTAAAGTGGGAAGTGTGTAAGTACGCTGACGTCGATCTTGCTATAATTAGGCCCGGGGTGCCTGACTGTGGGGTGACTAATGCAACGTGCCGTGTGAAGCTCTTCATGAAGGCAGGATCGTGGGTAACTGTTCGGGAAGGCGGATGTACGATGATGACGATGTTCGTATTGGACGCCTAGAGTCATATATAAGAGTGGAGGGGGTGTCGGTGGAAGAAGATCCCATCTCTTAGGTACCAACAAGTACTTCGAACCAATCTTCATCATGCACTTCACGCAAACCGCTTTCGCTGCCATTCTGGCATTTACGTCTTCAGCGGCTGCATCACCGCTGGCAGCCCGTCAGAGTGCGCTTCAGGACTGGCAAGTCACCAGGGTGAATGTCTACACTCCATCGGGGCGCCCTGGTAGCTACCCGTGGGCTTCCATCACAGCCGACGTGACAGACCCCAACGTGATCGATCTTGGTCCCGCAGAATTCGATAATACCACCGTCACCGCGCCAGCTGGAAGTCAAGGACTCGTACGTCTAAACTTTCCTGTCTCTTACTCCAGTACATTTGCTGACGTGTCCCTAGAATTGCAAAGCGCAATGGTATACCAATGGCGAGAACCCCCTAGACCGGACTTGGCCGTGCGATGGCACATCCGATGGCTACTGGGTCATGAACGTCCTGGAGGGAAGCGATGGTTTCGGAACTCGCGACTTCACCCTGAAGTTTACCCACGTAGCCGACGTCAAGTACCAGGGTGCGCAATACAAGGCGACGTATGAAGCGGAAGGTTACTTCACGGGCGGCCAGAACCTCGCTGGTTCATGTGGTGGAAGTGGAGTCTGCAGCTTTGGCTTGAAGAGCGAGGCGAAACCTTTTGCGATTACCCCAAAGAAGCTATAGAGGTTGGGAGATGAGAGCTTGGAAGGGATGATAGAGGTGACAGGATTCCTGTAGCTAGTATACCTGTGCAATGGATTAGTCAAGGTATGCTAAAGAGCCGTCCGCGAGATGAAATGCCAATCCAAACCTCCACATGCTCCAACAAACCTTAACTTCGCCCCCAAGTCATGCGTGTAAGGGTATGGTAACCTCTTCACCGGTAGATGCAGGACAGCGTGGTAAGATATCGTCGCATGCTCTCATGCGATACCGTTACAGTTCGTGCTTTGCACTTGTTTACGATGCATCATGGCGATCTTATTCCCGTGCTGCTCGCCGTAGAAGAATGACGATCGGTTGACGTCTTTGTTCGGCGATCAACATTGCCCATTGCTGCCGGATAGGACTGAGAATCATAAGAACGTTGCGCGACTCCAGGATTTCGTGTAAGTGCCGTGGTCAGAACGCGCACTCTTAGTTGTACGCGCCATCGGAAGTGGCCGGCGAAGCTATCGGGGACGCGCTTGCTATCACGCATCAGCATCGCGACTTCCGTCAGTTGCCGGCGCACTCCGTCAGCAGCCCCAGATATCCACGCATCCCTCTGAAAATCGTTACTACGGCGATACTGCGCAGAGATAATTCGCGTCTACTCGTCTTCTAGCCCACTGTCGCTCAGGGTTTGCTGTGCTGATCGGGCGAGTTAGTGCTAACGGGCTGGGTTATCCCCGCATCTCAGCTCCGGACTTGGCACCGTCACAAGCTTGGAGCTCCCCTCCCCCGAACGTGGGCCTGGCGTTTACCATTCACGGCCAGCCGACTAGCCTGCATCAGTCTGCCGACCCAGAAGATCCTCGGCCCAGACGTCAAGATGGGTGACGTCTGTATCATGAATATATTATCTGCCGACCGCCCAGCCCTCTCCGCACGCTGCATACCCCATTGCATTCCTCCCTTCGTACCTTGAGTACTTGAACATATCCATCAATTGTATCAGACATTTACATCTTTCACAATGGCAGCTAGCGCCGATAGTATCCTGCGGGAGGTCAACATCCTCGGCGACCTCAACGACCAGAACCGTCACATCCTCAGCAAGGACGCCTGTGTCTTCCTTGCGCTTCTCCACCGCACATTCAATGAGCGCCGGAAGGCGCTGCTTCAGCGACGAGTAATCCGACAAGCTGAGCTCGACAAGGGAAATCTTCTCGACTTCCTCCCAGAGACCAAGCACATCCGTGAGAACGATGCTTGGAAGGGCGCACCACCCGCGCCAGGTCTCGTTGACAGGCGCGTCGAGATCACGGGCCCGACAGATCGCAAGATGGTAGTCAACGCCCTGAACTCGAACGTCTGGACATACATGGCCGACTTTGAGGGTATGTATTCAATCCTGGATATGAAAGGGATGATAGCTAACCTCCACCAGACTCATCTGCACCAACATGGGACAACATGATCAACGGTCAACTCAACCTCTACGACGCCATCCGCAAGCAAGTCGACTTCAAGCAAGGCGAGAAGGAGTACAAGCTCCGCACCGACCGAACACTTCCCACACTCATTGCTCGCGCGCGAGGATGGCATCTCGAGGAGAAGCACTTCACCGTTGATGGAGAGCCCATCTCTGGTGGGCTGTTCGACTTTGGACTGTACTTCTTCCACAACGCACACGAGCTCGTCAAGCGCGGAGCGGGACCATACTTCTACCTGCCCAAGATGGAGTCGCATCTTGAGGCTAGGCTGTGGAACGATGCATTCAACCTGGCGCAGGACTACATTGGCATGAGGCGCGGAACCATTCGCGGTACCGTCTTGATCGAGACCATCACCGCCGCTTTCGAGATGGATGAGGTACGTTGAGCACACCACCAACACATCTGGATTATACTGACTGCTACATAGATCATCTACGAGCTCCGCGACCACTCCTCAGGTCTCAACTGCGGTCGCTGGGATTACATCTTCAGCACCATCAAGCGCTTCCGCCAGAACCCCAACTTCGTCCTCCCCGACCGCGACTCCGTCACCATGACCTCGCCCTTCATGGACGCCTACGTCAAGCTTCTCATCAAGACTTGCCACAGGCGTGGCGTTCACGCCATGGGCGGCATGGCTGCTCAGATCCCCATCAAGACGGACCCGAAAGCGAACGATGCTGCCATGGCCAAGGTGCGCGCCGACAAGCTCCGCGAGGCACGCGCCGGCCACGACGGTACATGGGTAGCTCACCCAGCCCTTGCGGCTATCGCGAGCGAAGTCTTCAACGAGCACATGCCTACGCCCAACCAGATGCACGTCCGCCGCGAAGACGTCCACATCACCGCCAACGACCTCCTCAACATGAACGTGCCCGGCAAGGTCACCGAGGACGGCATTCGCAAGAACCTTGACATCGGTCTCAGCTACATGGAGGCCTGGGTCCGTGGTGTCGGCTGTGTACCCATCAACTACCTCATGGAGGACGCTGCTACAGCCGAGGTCTCAAGAAGTCAACTGTGGCAATGGACCAGGCACAACGTCGAGACTGCCGAGGGCAAGAAGGTGACCAAGGACTACGCGCTCAAGCTTCTGCACGAGCAGGCTAAGGCACTCAGCGACAAGGCACCAAAGGGCAACAAGTTCCATCTTGCGGCTAAGTACTTTGAGGGACAGGTCACTGGAGAGGACTACGCCGAGTTCTTGACATCGTAAGTTCAACACTCTCCTCCATGCTTGACAACACATGCTAACGATATCCCAGACTGCTCTACAATGAGATCACAAACGTAGGTGCGCCCAAAGGAGCCGCCAAGTTGTAGTCTACACTTTGCGTAACCTTCAGCTTTCTTTATGTCTCTGATATACCTTGTAACCTTATACCAATGTCCAGACCCTGAGAGTCTGTAGCCAAAACGAATAAAGTTAATAAACCTCACTACCACTACCCTGCTTGCACCCCATAGCACTCAAGCATGTGAACGTAAGCTAACACGGCTACCACAGGTCGGTTCCCCGGTTGCGGCCTCAAAACTGTAGGCGGGCGTGTGCCGAGGTATGATCCAGGCGCTCGGATGTACAGTGTATGGACGGTAAAGATGGGCTTGGGAAGAAGCGCGATTAGTCTAGAGTGGAAGAGGGGGTGACATGTGAAAGGCCATTGCTCGAATAGTATATGACCAACACACACACAGTCCGTCCCAGCCACATCATCGGATGCTTTACTTGTGATATACACGGTACCACTGCGATAGCAATGTGCCTTGGATGTGTTAACCACGTCTGATGATTCCACAGCGGGGAAGTGTCTTGGTCATGTTGGGTCGACGATGAGGCGCAATGGAAACAAGAAGATCTGCGGACAAGAACTCGAAAGAAAAGAACGTTCACATGAACATTTGAAACCCATGATTCGTAGTCTCGTGGTATCTAGAGAAGTGGCGTTATCATGCCGAGTGCATTCAGTGTCCCGCGACTATGCAGACCAGATACATGACT
>Ga0265797_10007382_pt1 | contig 15091 bp, 13 predicted proteins | sample P2T30metagenome_FD_192433 | JGI IMG/M metagenome (GOLD analysis project Ga0265797, IMG submission 192433) | Plant litter microbial communities from East Loma Ridge, Irvine, California - P2 T30 | ecosystem: Environmental > Terrestrial > Plant litter > Unclassified | place: USA: California... | reverse complement strand
CAGCAGACAAAGAAATGGTCATGCCAGGCGACAACGTGTCGATCACCGTCAAGCTGATCAACCCGATCGCGATGGAAGAAGGTCTGCGCTTCGCAATCCGCGAAGGCGGCCGTACCGTCGGCGCCGGTGTTGTTGCAAAAATCCTGCCTAACTAATCAGGGCAAGATGGTGCATCGGCTCTCTTTCGGGGGAGTCTGATTGACACAACGATGGGGACAGACTTTTCGGTCTGTCCCCATCTGTTTGGGTGGGAACGATGCTATACTCCCGCCTCTTGTGCAGTAACGAAGTATCTCGACCACATTGCCGGCATCAAGCCGGAACGTTCTTTTTAAAGGAAATAGCATGTCCGCTAACCAGAAAATCCGTATTCGCCTGAAAGCATTCGACTACAAGCTGATCGACCAGTCGGCCCTGGAAATCGTCGAGACCGCGAAGCGCACCGGCGCCGTCGTCAAAGGCCCAGTTCCACTGCCAACCCGTATCCAGCGTTTCGACGTGCTGCGTTCGCCACACGTGAACAAGACCTCGCGCGACCAGTTCGAAATCCGTACGCACCAGCGTCTGATGGACATCGTGGACCCAACCGACAAGACCGTTGACGCACTGATGAAACTCGACCTGCCAGCTGGCGTCGATGTCGAAATCAAACTGCAGTAATCGCATTTAAGTATTGGCGCAGGTTTGCGCCGATGCTGCCAAGCCAAGCGCTGTGAAAGCCAGGTTGTCCGTTACACGGGCAATCTGGCTTTTGTCATTCTGGGCCGCAGCCATGGCACATGCAGGGCGCATGAATGTTTGCGCGCTGGCCATCAAACGTTGTCCACGCTGCAAAGATGATCGCCCCTGACGCGGCCAGGCCGCTGCAGCACCATGCTGGCCTGGCCTGGCCTGGCCTGGCCTGGCATTGCCCTTGCTGCTGCTGGTTGCAAAGGACATCGCGCACGCGCCGCAAGCTCAACAGGCCAGATTAAAAACCATAAAAGCAGGTGTCAGGTCTGACATTCAGAAACGAACTCTGCGCTAGGCTGTTCATCACCCACAATCGTATCGGGTGAGTGCTCGCTGGCGGAGATTGCGCAGCCGTCGCCTAAAAACCGTTACCAAAGCTGAGGCCGTGTCCGAATGTCAGACCTGACACCGGCTTTTGCGTGACACCGGCTTTTGCACCGGCTTTTGCGACCCGGCTTTTGCCTGGCTTATTTGCTGCCCGTTTTCCAGCGCATGCCGAACCCGAAGTGACGGTCCATCAGCTCATGGGCGCTGGTCGTGCCCTGTTGCTGGAAGTACTCGGCAAGTTTGGTGATCACCAGCTGGCCGCCGCGGTTTTCAATGAGCGCGATCGCGCACATGATCTGGCGGTCGCCGCCATCGAGCTTGACTTCCACCGGCGCCTGGCCGGGCGCCGCAATCGTCACCACGCCGTTGGTCACGCCCCAGTTGGCCGCGCCTTCGTAGATGAACGAGAAGATCACGGCACGCTTGATCTGGTCGAAGCGCTCGCCGTTGATGAACAGGTTCTCGCCATTGGCGGCGGCGCCCGTGCGGTCATCGGCGTCGAGCTTGATGAACGGATCGCTCTCGTAGTCGCCGAACGTATTGCCCAGTGCCTGCACCAGGCCGCGCCGGCCATCGCTCAGTTCATACATGCAGCCCAGATCGAGGTCGATGCCGGTGCGACCCTTGCGCGAGGCCTGCGCCTTGTTGGCCATCTCGCCCGCTTTGTTGGCCAGGTCGCCCGCCATGCTGGTGAGGCGATCGAGGAAGCCGCTGCCCTTGGCCGCTGCGGCCGGCGGCGGCGCGGCAGGCGGCGGCGGCGCAATCGCCGCCTGGTTCCAGTTCAGATTGACGTGGATGCGGCCATAGCCGCCGCCGGCGCGCTTGTCGAGCGAGACCTTGTCGCCGCGCTTGTCGAGCGTGATCTTCGACAGCGAAACGCGCGGCGCAGCTGGCGCCGGCGCTGGCGTCGAGGCTGGCGCAGAGGCTGGCGTGGAAACGGGAGCAGGCGCCGGCGCAGCAGGCTTGGCCGACGATCCGCTTTCCGCGCCGCCGAAGTGCGCGAGCAGTGCCGACAGGCCGCCGGCAAAGCCCTGGCCGACCGCGCCGAAGCGCCACTGGCCGTCGCGGCGATACAGCTCGCCCACGATCACGGCTTTCTCGTCACCGAAGTCGGCGCCCGACCACGGGAAGCGCAGCGCGCTGCCCAGCGTGAGCGAGCTGGCGCCCAGCGTGCGCATGGTTGCCGCGCCGTCGATCGCGGCCACGAACACCAGCTTGGCGATCGATGCCGGCAGCTGGTCGAGGTTCACGGCGAAACTGGCGCGTCCTGGCGACTGGTTCAGACGCACCGCGCCTTCCGGGCTGGCCAGCTGGTTGTAGAAGACCATGTAACGGTCGTCCGAGAGCTTGTCGCCCGCATCCAGGCCAAAGCAGGAGACATCGACCGAGGCGCCATTGGCGGCGACGTCGACGTCGACGTCGACGTTGAAGACGTGGCCGCTGCCGAGATCGGCCAGCTTGCCCTTTTGGCCGCGAGAGAATTGATTCATGAGGGTTCCCCTTCCAGGAATGGTTTGTGGTCCAGCTCAGCGCCATGGAAACCGAACAGGCGCGATTGCTCGACGGTGCGTTCGGCCCAGGCGCGATGCGTGGCGACTTCGCACATGGCGTCGTTCATGCGAAACACGGCCGGTGCCGACTGGTCGAGAATGGCGCGCGCCACCGCCAGGTCTTGCGGCGACACCTTGAAATGCTGCTCGATCGGCGCGATCTGGGTCGGATGAATGGCGGTCTTGCCGATCATGCCGTGCGCAAGGTCTTCGATCACTTCCTGGTCCAGCAGTTCAGGTAGGTCGAGGTATTCGAATACCGGTGCGGTCAGCATGAAGCCGTAAGGCCGGAATGTGGTGACCAGGCGCGAGATGACGGGGCCCAGCGGCGTGCGGTACAGCGTCATGCCGCGCGGTCGGCGCAGGCCCAGGAGCGCCAGCAGATCGTTTCCGCCGATGCGCAGCGCCAGGATGCGATGGCGCACGCCGGGTGCTTCGAGCACCGCGCGCAGTCCCTGCATCTCGCTGTCGTCGAACGCTTCGGCTGTTTCCAGCGTGGGCATCAGGACATGCTCGGTGTGGCGCAGCAGGCGGTAGTAGCTGTCGAAATTGTGGCGCGTGATCTTCGGTAGCACGAAGCCGGTCAGCTTCTCGACGCCCGGCATGGCCAGCACGCGCCCCAGCACCTCGGTATTGCGCACGCGGACAAAACGGTCGGCCGCCACGTCCACGCGCATATTGGCCAGCACCACCGACAGGTTGAACAGCGAGTAGCTCAGTTCGCGGTCGGCGATGGCGTCTTCAAGGCAGAAGATCAGCGAACGCGCCTGCGGGATCAAATCGCCATTGGCGATCTCGGCGAGGTCCTTGTGATTGGCCGGCACGTACAACGACGCGCCCAGTGATTTAGCCATCGGCTGCACTCCTGATCAGGGATACTGCGTGATAGGGCAGGTCCGGGTCGATCTCGACCGGCACCTGTTTTTCTTCGGCCAGGACGGCCAGGTGCGCGACATCCGGGGCGTCCAGACTGCGCAGCACCAGCAGGCGCGGCACGCGCCGCAACAGCACGCGCGTGGCTTCGCCGATGCCTGGCTTGACCAGGTTGACGTCGGCCACGCCATAGCGCCGCATCGCGCCCGCGATATAGGTTTGCGAGCGTTCGCGCGCGGCGTGTGCGTCGATCGCCAGCGCGTCGCGCACATCGGCCGCCAGCGCCAGCGCGGTCAAGCCATCGGCGAACGACTGCGAGCGGTCGATATCGGCAAACGCCGCATACACCACGCAGCCGTGGAAGTCATCCGCGTCCATGTCATTGAGCATGACGGTGCGGCTCACCAGGCCCGACACCGTGGAATTCAGGATGCTCGACGGGATCAGGTAGTCGTCGCACGAGGCGGCGCAGGCGGCGGCGCCGGCCAGGTCGGACAGCACGTACAGGCCCGGGTCGATGGCCGTGCCATGGCAGACGTTGAACACGTCGATCGAGCGGGCCAGTTCGCGCGCGATGACGCCCTTGCCCGTCCAGCCGTCGACAAACACGATCGATGCCGGCGCGTGGCCCTGGGCCAGGATATGCCGCAGGGCGGCGTCGTCGATGCCGCGGTCGCGCACGATCGACACGCAGTAATGCACTGCCTCGCGCCCGAACCGTTCGCGCAGCAGGCGTGTGACGACCACGCCCACCGGCGTGCCGGCGCGCGCCAGCGACACGATCGTGATCGGACCCTCGCGGCGTCCGGCGATCAGGTCGGCCAGACGCAGGCAGTCCTGCGCCATGCGCGGGTTGTTCGCGGCGCAGGCGGCGTCGAACAGGCGCATGTAGCGCCCGGACGGCGCTGATTCGGGCGAGAGCATCTGGCTGTAGTGACGCTGCCCGCTCTGGATCAGCGCTTCCTTTTCGGCGACGTCGACGAAGTCTTGCTGCGGCAGGCGGCGCAGCAAGAAGTCGACCTCACCGGCGCGGTAACTGCCCGAAAACTGCGCGTGCGCCGTCACAGCGCCCCCACGGTAATGCCGGCCAGCTGCGTGCCGCGCGGGATGATCGCGTAGTCGCAAGCGGCCATGAAGCGCGCGTCCGAGCGGCTATCGCCCATGCCGAACGTGACGATCTCGCCGTATTCGGCTTTCAGGCGCGCGGTGATGTGGGCCACTGCATTGGCCTTGTTGAGCGACTTGGGCAGGATCGCCAGGTTGTTGCCGTTGCGGTGGATGAAGTAGTCGCGGTTGCCATCGTCCAGCCAGGGCTGGACGACATCGCGTTCGAGTGGTGCGAGGCGCTCGGCCAGCTTGTCCGGGTCTTTCACGACCAGGAAGAACGGCGTGCCGAAATCCTCGATCATGCGCGCGCGGCCAGCATAGCCAGTGCGCGCGCCATGGGCGTCGATGTGCGCGGCCAGTTCCAGAAGGCCGGGCAGGGCGGCGTGCATCGCCGTGCGCATGCCGTCCAGCCAGGGCTGGTCGAGCGCGCCGCCCGGTTCGAGCACGACACCGCCGTAGTTGATGACGGCGTAGCTGTCGAACGGCAGGTGCACGCGGCGCAGGCCGTCGAGGTCGCGCGCGGTGGTCGGAATCATGGTCATCCCGTCCTGCAGCAGCGCGAGAAACGAGCGCTGGGCCGGGGTGGTGTACGAACAGATGCTGCCGTCCTTGTAATAGGCGGCAGGCTGCAGCGCATCGGGAGTGTCCCGGTGCGCGCCGCACTTGCCGAAGGTCTGGAACAGCGTATCGTCCAGGTCAGCGAACAGGAACTTCTTCAACGTGGTCCTCGCACTGGAAGTGGAACAGACGCGCGCGCAGGGTCCCGGCCAGCGCCAACAGGGCCGGGCCGGGGACGGTTTCAAAGCACAGCAAGACATGGTCATACTGGCCGGGCGCGACGTTGTACAGGTAGTTGGCAATGCCTTCGCCGTAGTTGTCGGGGAAGCTCAAGGCGTGGCCCACCGCGCCCCAGGTCAGGATCGGCGAGCGGGTGGTCGACTGCACCACCACGTCGACACCGCGCTCTTGCAGGGCCGCGCCGAGCAGCGTGGAGGCGTGCATGAATTCACCGGTGCCCAGCACCAGCACGCGGCTGCCGGGCGTAAATTCGCCGGCTAGTCGCGCGGCCAGTGCGCTCGGGGCTTTCAATACATGATCGATGCCAAGGCGGCCGAAGGCGTTGCTGGCGCCGCGGTCGGCGTCGTGCTCGAAGCGCTGGGCCGCGCCCTGGTCCGGCGGCAGCGGGCCTTGGGCGAACGAAAATTCGCCGTCGACCAGCGCGCCAATGGTGGCCGGCAGGCCGAAGCGCGCATCGAGCGCGCCGGGGGCGGCCGGGCCCATGAAATTGGTGATCGTCGCCAGGTGCACGCGCTCGATGCCCGGGTTCAGGCGCTGGCAGGCCGCAGCCAGGTTGACGAACGTGTTGCCGGTGCTGGCTTCATCGTCGACCATCACGACGGTGCGCGCCGCCATGAACAGCGCGTGCAGCGCCGGATCGGTCGGCTCGTGCAGGAACTGGCGCGGCGCGTGGCTGTGCGCTTCGGCAAATTCGATCAGCGGCCCGTCGCCCACGCGATAGCGCGTGGTGTACAGGAACAGCGCCTGTTGCCCGGGATGGTTGCGCAGCCAGGCTTCGAACACGCCCTGGCCCAGGCCAATGGCGGTTTCTGCCATCGCGATGAAGACCACTGGCCCATCGACGGGCGGCACCGTCGCGGCCAGGCGTTCGTGCACCGCCAGCATCGCGCGCGGCGACGCTGGCCAGTGCTTGCCCAGCACCTTGCTCAGGAACAGAAAGCCACGCTTGGCGTTGGCGCGCGCGGCAAAGCCGAGCAGGTCGTCGACCTCGGCTGCGCCGGTGTCGATGCGCAGGTCGAGCGTCCCGGTGGGCAGTTCGATGCGCTGTGAGGCGGATACCGTCATGCCAGCTCCGTCGCCACGCTCAGTTCGGCCACGCGCATGCCGTTGGCCACTGGCGGCACCGTGACGCTCTCGAACCCGTCGGCGAAGCAGCGCAGTGCGATGTATGGCAGGTTGGGGCCGGCCAGGCAGGCCATGGCGATCCCGCCCGACATGCGCGGATTGATCTCCAGCAGGCGTGGACGCCCGCCGCCTTCGCGGAACTGGGCGTTGAAGACGCCGTTGAGGCGGTAGTCGGCGCACAGGCGCGTGGTGGCGTCGAGGATGTCCTGGCGCATGTCGATCAGCTGGCCGCTGCCCGCTTGCGACAGCTTGCGGCGCACCACGGCGGCCACCAGGCGGCCATTGTCGCCGACGCAGTCGACGCTGTATTCGGGACCTTCGAGGAATTCCATCAGCAGCATGGTGCGGAACTCGCCGAGTTCGGCCAGGCCGCGACGCAGGTCGTCGTAGCCGACGTGGTATTCGGCGCCGGCCAGCAGCAGCGCGGCGCTGCTGCGCACTTCGTCGACGATGGCAAAGCCCAGACCATAGATCGAATGCGATGGTTTCACGCACAGCTTCGCGTGACGCGCGCGCAGCTCGGCCCAGGCGGCGTCGAATTGGGCGATGTTTTCAAACACGCGGAACTCGGCCACCGGTGCGTCGGGCAGCACGGTTTCGGCGTAGAAGTCGGCCTTGTCGTGGATGCGTTTGAGTTCGGCCGGCGGCGCGGCCGACAGCACGCGCGTGCCGACGTCGGCAAAGCGCCCCAGCTCGGACGCCAGCAGCGTGGCTTCACGGCCCGGCACGAAGATGTCGATCTTTTGCTCGCGGCAGAAGGCCAGGCACCAGTCGATATACGCTTCGCTTTTCAGGCCGACCGGCTCGATGTGGAACTCGTGGGCCAGGCGCGCGGCCGGCGCATGGCGGTTGGCGTTGCTGTGGATGATGGTGAAACGGCCGTCGGTGTCGGCCTCGCGAATCAACTTGATCGCAGCATTGACGGACGAAAAAGTCCTGTTGTACCAAACGCGCATGCGCTCTTTCTTGAAGTTGTTGCAGACAAGGCCCGCGCATGGGGCGGGCCCTGGGGAGGACGATGCGAACGGCTCAGACGTTGACGCCGAACGAGCGGGCCAACGGACCCAGGCCGCCCTTGAAGCCCTGGCCGACGGCGCGGAATTTCCACTCGCTGCCGTGGCGGTACAGTTCACCGAAGATCATCGCGGTCTCGGTCGAGCTGTCTTCGGACAGGTCGTAGCGCGCGATCTCGGCTTCGCCGGCGGCGTTCAGGCAGCGGATATACGCCTTGCTCACCTGGCCGAAACTCTGGCGGCGCGCTTCGGCATCGTGGATGGTGACGCAGAACGAGATCTTGTCGATGTCCGCCGGCACGCGGGCCAGGTCGACCGTGACTTTCTCGTCGTCGCCTTCGCCCTGGCCAGTGGTGTTGTCGCCCGCGTGCACGACCGAACCGTCGGTGGACTTCAGGTTGTTATAGAAAATGAAGTCGGTATCGCCGCGCACCTTGGCGTCGGTCTTGAGCAGGAAAGCGCTGCCGTCCAGGTCAAAGGCCGAACCGTCGGTCGAGCGGGGATCCCAGCCCAGGCCGATGATGACCTTGGTGAGGCCAGGTGCTTCCTTGCTCAGGTTGACGTTGCCGCCTTTTTGCAGACTGATTGCCATACGAACTCCTTGTTCCGTTGAGGGTTGACTGGCCGCCGATACACTGGCGAACCTCGGGGATGGTCTCGCCAATATAGGCGTTAATTGATCAATTGTACATGGGGCCAACGCGCGCGAATTTCAACCGTTTTCATAGGAGGATGTACGTACTTACGGGCCCTGGCGGCCACCAGATGTCACCCTCGGTCGCGCAGCGGCCGGAAGAACGCGCGGATCTCTTCCGCCAGCAGATGCGGCTGTTCAAGCGCGGCGAAATGGCCGCCCGCCGGCATCGTGGTCCACTGGTGCACGTCGAAACTGCGTTCGACCCAGCTGCGCGGCGGCATCGGCAGCTCGAACGGGAACAGCGCCACCCCCAGCGGTGGCGTCACGCGTTCGTTCAGCGCCATGGGCCGGGCCCGGCCCTCGACATACATGCGGAAGGACGAACCGATCGAGCCGGTGAACCAGTACAGGCTGAGATTGGCCAACAAGACATCCAGAGCGATGGGACGATCGCTCCAGGCCTGGAATTTCTCGGCGATCCACGCGGCAAGGCCGGCCGGCGAATCGTTCAGGCCGACCGCCAGCGTGTGCGGCTTGGTGCCCTGCAGCCGGGCATAGGCGCCCTCCTGGTCGAGGAACCCGGCGGCGCGGCGCAGGAAATCCTGCTCGTCGTCGCGCAAGCGCTCGCCCTCTGGCAGCGGTGGCCGAAACGAGCCGGGGATGTAGTTCAGGTGCATGCCGATCACCCGTTCGGGGAAGCGCTGGCCAAGCCAGGCGCTGACGCCGGCGCCGATGTCGCCACCCTGCGCGCCGAAGCGCGGATAACCCAGGCCTGCCATCAGCTCGGCCCACAGGCCGGCTGTTTCAAAGGCGCCGATGCCCTTGTGCGTGGGCGGCGACGAAAAGCCGAAGCCGGGCAGCGACGGCACGACCACATGAAAGCTGTCGCGCGGGTCGCCGCCATGCGCGCCCGGGTCGGCCAGCAGCGGAAGAATGGCCTCGAACTCCAGGAACGAGCCGGGCCACCCGTGGGTGAGCACCAGCGGCATGGGGGCGGGGCCCGTTCCCGGCTGGTGCACGAAGTGGATGTCGAGGTCCTGGATGCGCGCGCGGTAGTGCGGCAGGCGATTGAGCCTGGCTTCCACTGTGCGCCAGTCGAAGCGCTCGCGCCAGTGGGTCAACAACTGCGCGAGGAAGTCGGGATCGATGCCTTCGCTCGATCCCTGCCCGGCCATGGCAGGCGCGAGGCGGGTGCGTACCAGGCGCGCCTGCAGGTCGGCCAGGTCGGCGTCCGGGACTGCGATGTGAAACGGCGTGGTTTGCATGGCGGGGGAAGAGAAAGGGGAGAGGTTCATTGTAGGGTGTCGCGTGGTCGCCGCACGATTTGGAGGATCAGGCAAACGCCAGGCAGCTTCCGGCAACGGCGATGCGCGCCGCAATCCGATACTGGGTGCTCACACAACGCAAGGAGTACTTCATGACCAGCATCTCACTCGTCACCGGCGCCAGCCGGGGCCTCGGCCGCAACACCGCACTGCACATCGCCCGCCATGAGGGCGATGTGATCGTCACGTATCAACACCGCGAGGCCGAGGCCCAAGCGGTCGTCGCCGAGATCCGCGCGCTGGGCCGCCAGGCGCTGGCGCTGCAGCTCGACGTCGGCGACGTCGCCAGCTTCCCTGCCTTTGCCGGCCGCCTGCGTGCGGCGCTATCTGACACCTGGGGACGCGAGCGATTCGACCATCTCGTCAACAATGCCGGGCATGGCGACATGGCGGCCATCGTCGACACCACCGAGGCGCAGTTCGACCGCCTGGTCGACGTCCACTTCAAGGGCGTGTTCTTCTTGACCCAGGCGCTGCTGCCGCTGCTGGCCGATGGCGGGCGCATCGTCAACCTGTCCTCTGGCCTGACCCGCGTCTCGTTCCCGGGTTTCGGCGCCTATGCGGCGGTGAAGGGGGCGGTCGAGATCCTGAGCGTGTACCTGGCCAACGAATTGGGTGGACGCGGCATCGCGGTCAATACGGTGGCGCCAGGTGCGATCGAGACGGATTTCCTGGGCGGCGCGGTGCGCGACACGCCGGACCTGAACGGCGTCTTTGCCAGCATGACGGCGCTGGGCCGGGTTGGCGTGCCGGACGATATCGGGCCGATGATCGCCAGCCTGCTGGGCGAGGATAACCGCTGGATCAACGGCCAGCGCATCGAGGTCTCGGGCGGACAGACGATCTGAGGGCGCGACGGTCAGGCGGCCTGCAGGCGCTCGTGCACGGCGCTCACGTCGCGCACCGGCGGCAGCCCGAACATGCGCCCATATTCGCGCGTGAACTGCTGCACGCTTTCATAGCCCACTGCATGGGCGGCCGTGCTGGCGTTGACGCCGTCGGCCAGCATCAGGCGGCGCGCCTCGATCAGGCGCAGCTGCTTCTGGAACTGCAGCGGCGTGAGCGACGTCACGGCGCGAAAATGCTGGTGGAATGACGACAGACTCATGCCGGCCAGGGCGGCCAGTCGTTCTACCGGCAGCCGGCGCGCATAGTCGGTACGCAGCAGCGCGACGGCGCGCGCCACGCGCCTCACGTGGCTATCGGGCAGGCCCAGGCGCCGCACCGCCGCGCGGTGGCGGCCGGCCAGCAGCCAGTAGTGAAATTCACGCACCAGTGCGGCTTGCAGCACCGGCAGCGCGGCGGGGCGCTCGAGCAGCTGCATCAGGCGCAGGGCGGTGTCGGCCAGGTGCGCGTCGGTCGGCGCGCTGCGCACGGGCGCGCCGGCGGCTTCCTCAAGCGCGGCCATCTCGGTGGACAGGTCGGCGATGATGGCCGGATCCAGGTCGAGCACGAGCGAGCAATACGGCGTCGCGCTGCTGGCTTGCGTGATCTGGCTGACGGTGGGTACGTCGGCCATGATCAACAGCGAGTCGCCGGCGCCGAACGTGAGCGACTGGCCGCCCATGGCGACCTGCTTGCTGCCTTGCAGGACCAGGCAGGCCAGCGGGCGGGCGATCTGGTAGCTCAGGGCGCTGCGCTCGCTGGCGCGGATCGCGACCAGGCCGGCGATCGGCGTGGGCGCGATGCCGTCGCGGTCGGCGTGGTGGTCCGCATGGCGCAGGACGGTGGCGAGAAGTGGCGGGGGCATGCGCCAAGTGTAGCGCGACGCAGCCCCGTTTTACAGTCTTCCTACGCCGCCTTCTCCAGCGACGGTCCCGCATCGTTGCCGGCCTGCGCCTCGTCACGCGGCCGCGCCTCGCGCGCCAGTTGCACCGTCTGCATCGGCAACGCCAGCGCCACACCCTGCGCCTGCAACAGCGCCACGATGCGCAGGTAGATCTCCTGCTGCACATCCATATAGATGGTGTAGTCGGTGTTGTCGACGTAGTACACGACTTCGTAATTAAAGCTCGGCGCCACCAGGCCGCTCAGGTGCGCGCGGTCGAAGCGCACCTGCGGCTGGGCGCGCACGATGTCTTCCACCATCGCCGGCAGCGCGCGCAGTACCGGTTCCGGGGTCTGGTGCGAGACGCCGAAGCCGAACACGACCCGGCGCGATTCCATGCGGCGCAGGTTCTGGATGCGGCTCTTGAGCAGGTCGTTATTCGAAAACACGATCTGCTCGCCGCCCAGGCTGCGCACGCGCGTGGTCTTCAGGCCGATCTTTTCGACCGTGCCGAGCATCTTGTCGACGATGATGAAGTCGCCCACGACGAACGGCTTGTCGAGCACGATCGAGAGCGACGCGAACAGGTCGCCCAGGATGCTCTGCACCGCCAGCGCGATGGCGATACCGCCGATACCCAGGCTGGCCACGAGCGTGGTGATGTTCACGCCCAGGTTATCGAGCACCATCAGCGCCACGATCGCCCACAGCGCCACGCGGATCAAAAAGGTGATCGCGGCCGACGAGGTGACGCGGTCCGGGTCTTCGCTGCGCTGCGCGCGCGTGACGCGCAGCCAGGTGCGCAGCCCGTTGTCGCCCCAGATCGCCACCTGCACCAGCAGCGCCGTGATCGTGAGGCGGCCGATGAACAGGCTGGCTTTTTCGGGCAGCACCAGCAGGCTGGCGCCGATGTACAGGCCCACGAGGCCCAGCACCAGCAGCTTGGTCGAACGCAGCGTGGCCACGGCGATGTCGTCCAGGAGCGTGATGGTGCGTGCGGCCCGCGCGCCCAGGCGCCGCGCGACGATCGATTTGAGGGCGTCCAGGCCGGCGGCCACCGCCGCCATGGCCACCAGCGCGACGAGCCAGTCGGCCACCGGGTTTTTAAGGATGAGGTAATCCATGACGAATCCTTTCCCGGGTCAGGCGGCGGCGCGTTCTTCGACCGGCAGCACCTTGCCTGGCGGCGGCAGGCTCGCCAGCGCCGCCAGGAAGTCGTCGCCCCAGCGCGTCACGTCGTGACCGAGCACGATTGCCGCCATGCGTCCGGCGCGGTAGGCCACTTCGTCGGCGCCCATCGTCAGCGCGTGGTACAGCGTGGCGCTCATCGCGTTGGCGTCGTACGGATTGACCAGCAGCGCGCCGTGCAGCTCGACGGCGGCGCCAGCGAACTCGGACAGCACCAGCGTGCCGGGCCGGCCCGTCGCATGGCGGGTGGCGATGTATTCCTTGGCCACCAGGTTCAGGCCATCGCGCAGCGGCGTGATCCAGGCGATGTCGCAGGCGGCGTAGTGGGCCACGACTTCCTCGAATGGCAGCGAACGGTAGAAGTAGCGCACTGGCACCCAGTCGAGTGTCGAGAAGCGCCCGTTGATGCGCCCGACGATGCGGTCGAGGTCTTCGCGCAGCGCGTCGTAGATGTCCATGCCGCTGGCGGCCGGCGTGATGATGTTGAGCAGCGTGACCTTGCCCAGCAACTCAGGGTGCTGCTCGAGCATCCGCTCGTAGGCTTGCAGCTTTTCAAGCGAGCCTTTCACGTAGTCGAGGCGCTCGATCGAAACGATGCCGATACGTCCATCGAGATAGGCATCGATCCCGGCGATCTGCTGCTGCACGGCGTCGGTGTCTGCGAGCGCGCCGATCAAATCGGTATTGGTGCCCACCGGATGCGCGCCCAGCGCAACCCGGCGCCCTGCCACGTCCAGCGCGGTAGTCATGTGATCGACGCCCAGCGCGCAGCCGAAGGTGAGGAAGCGCGGCGCGCAGTCGACGCCTTCGACGATCTGCACCGGCGCGCACGAGCGTGCGGCGTCGACGAAGTTCTCGACGTAGCGCGGAATATGAAAGCCCACGTAATCGCACTGGAGCAGGCTGCCGATGATGTCGCGCCGCCAGGGCAGGATGTTGAAGACGTCGCTCGACGGGAAGGCGGTGTGGTGGAAGAAGGCGATCTTCAGGTCAGGGCGCAGCGGGCGCAGAAAGGCTGGCACCATCCACAAGTTGTAGTCGTGGATCCAGGCGGTGGCGCCATACGCCGCTTCGCGCGCGGTCTGCTCGGCGAACAGCCGGTTGATCTCGAGGTAGCGTTCCCAGTGGTCCTGGCGGAACACGGCCTTGTCGGGGAACGAGAAGATGATCGGCCAGAACGCCTCTTTCGAGAACTTCTTGTAGAACTGGTCGATGTCGTCCGGCGTCAGCGCAATGCGGGCCGCCTTGAGGTGCGGGTAGCGCTCGGAATCGACCGCCACGTGCGGGATAAAACCGCTTGGGGCGCGACTGTTCTGCTGCGACCACGCCACCCACGAGCCCTTGCGCCCACCGGCGAAAAAGCTCAACAGGGTGGGCATGATGCCGTTCGGGCTTTTGGGACGGCGCGCGTACGTCACCCCGCCCTCGACCACTTCGTCGTACGGCAGGCGGTGATACACCATCACCAGTTCGGCGTTGCCGCACACTGGTGCTTCGGCCTGGCTGTCGTTGCCATCGAAGCGCAGGCCATGGCGGCCCAGGGCTTCGAGGATGCCGCCGCAGCCGGCGGCGTCCGCCACCACCACGCGCGGCGACTTGCGCACCGCTTCGACCAGCGCCGGTTCGGCGGCGCCGACCACCACGCCGCGAAAGCCGGCTTCGAACATCGAGAGATCATTGAGCGTGTCGCCCGCCACCAGGATATGGGCCGGATCGAAGCCGGCCACTTCGGCCAGGCGGTGCACGGCGACGCCCTTGCCGACGCCGCGTGGCAGCACGTCGAGATAGCGGCCGGCCGAGAACAGCAGGTCGCAGCCGAGCGCGTCGACGGCAGCGCGCAGTTCGGGCGTGATCGCGGACTCGGTCGCGTAGAACGAGCAGCGCCGTTCCTGCGGCACCAGCTGGCGCACCAGCTGCGGGAAGCCGCTGAGCGCGCGCAGCACCTCGTGGGTGCCGGGCCAGCGCGCGGCGATCTCGTGAGCGATCGGCTCGACCGGACGCAGGTCGGCGTCGACGATGGTGGCGCCGACGTCGGCAATGATGTAGTGGGGACGCGGGACCGTCGGGTCGCTCAGCAGCGGGATGACGGTTTCCAGGCCGCGGCCGGTGACGAATACCAGCTTGGCGTGCGGCAGGGCGCCGGAAAAGAGTTCGCGGATGCGGCGCCTCGCTTCGTGGGTGCCGGCCAGCAGCGTACCGTCGAGGTCGGTAGCGAGGACGAGGCGGGAAGGGTCGAGCAGGCGGGGCCAGCGTTGCGTATCAATGACAGTCATGGTGTTCCTTACAGCGATGCGTCCGCCAGCAGACCGGGGTTGGACTGGCGGAGCAGGTCTGGGCCGCGCACGGCGCCGGGGAGGCGGGCGGACCGGGAAAGGCGGAGGGCTCATGCAAACTACATTTGTACAATAGCATTTTGGGAGGGTATCGACAACCGGCGATTCGCCTAGACCGCTTGCCAGCGGTAGGTGCGATGTTCTGCCGGGTAGCGAATTGCCAAAAAAAGCTATTGCAATAGTTCGGACATGCCTCGTATAATTCGGCTCCCCGGGCGGTTAGTTCAGTTGGTTAGAATACTTGGTCGACATCCAAGGGGTCGCAGGTTCGAATCCTGCACCGCCCACCAGAAATTCAAGTCGCAGGCTCCCAGC
>Ga0265797_10007381_pt1 | contig 15093 bp, 13 predicted proteins | sample P2T30metagenome_FD_192433 | JGI IMG/M metagenome (GOLD analysis project Ga0265797, IMG submission 192433) | Plant litter microbial communities from East Loma Ridge, Irvine, California - P2 T30 | ecosystem: Environmental > Terrestrial > Plant litter > Unclassified | place: USA: California... | reverse complement strand
AGAGGCTGGCAGCACTGTCCTTGCCAACGCTTGCGGACCTTGCATCGGACAGTGGAAGCGCACAGATGAGGTTCCCAAGGAGGAGAACAACGCCATCTTCACCTCATACAACCGTAACTTCCCCGGCCGCAACGATGGCAACCGCAAGACCATGAACTTCCTCGCATCTCCCGAGCTCGTCACCGCCATGTCGTACTCTGGGAGTACCACATTCAACCCCATGACCGACAGCATCACCACACCCTCAGGCGAGAGCTTCCGCTTCCAGCCTCCCGTCGGTCAAGACCTCCCTAGCCAGGGCTTCGCCTCCGGCAACCCAATCTTCGCTCCCGACAGCGTCAAGCCCGACCCCAGCGCCGAAGTCAAAGTCAGCCCAACCTCCACCCGCCTCGCCCTCCTCGAACCCTTCGAGTCCTGGCCCTCCGACCCCTCCGGCAGCCCCCAAGAACTCTCCTCCCTCAAAGTCCTCCTCAAAGTCAAAGGCCAATGCACAACAGACACCATCTCCGCCGCCGGCCCCTGGCTCAAATTCAAAGGCCACCTCCCCAACATCGCCGAAAACACCCTCATCGGCGCCGTCAACGCCGAGACCGGCGCCACGAACCAGGCCCTCGACGTCGATGGCTCCGCTCACACCATCCCCGACCTCGCCAAGAAGTGGAAAGCCCAGAACCAGCCCTGGCTCGTCGTCGCGGAGCACAACTACGGCGAGGGCTCCGCCCGCGAACACGCCGCGCTGCAACCCCGCTATCTCGGCGCGCGCCTTATCGTCGCGAAGTCTTTCGCGAGAATCCACGAGACGAACTTGAAGAAGCAGGGCGTCGTCCCTCTCACCTTCGTCAACGAAGCAGATTATGATAAAATCTCTGGTTGCGATGAAGTTTCAACTGAGGGGCTTGCGGCGGCTCTCAAGATTGGTTCTGAGGGTGGCGATATTAGCTCTAGTGCTGTGAGTCTTGTGGTTAAGAAGGGGGATGGGAGTGTGGTGAAGGTCCCGCTGAAGCATGCGCTTAGTAAGGATCAGTGTGGGTTTGTGCTTGCGGGGAGTGCGTTGAATTTGTTGGCGAAGAGGAATCAGGCCTCGTAGGTGGTGTGGAGAGGGAAAAGTTGTTATATACACCAAGTGTCTGTTTTATTGTACGAATTGAAAGTTTGAAGTCTTCTAAGATGGTCGATTTGATGGCTCAATTTGATGACTGTATGTCTAGTTTTTTGGGATCAGGGCGGCTTTTGTGATTGGTAGTGGGTGGTGTATTGAAGATGTTGGCGGAGGATACAGGCCTTGTGAGCGGTGCGAAAGAGAGAGAAAATTGAAATGCATGTTTCTATATAAACCTCGTGTCTGGTCTTTTATAGCCGTGCGAGATGAAGAGCTCGAAGTCTTATCGATTGGATGTTGCAGATTGGTGATTGAGTGCTTGGTTGTGTGGAGTCAGTGTGAGGATCTGTCCATCATATCCCGTGTGATGAGATCCTGTACCCATCAAGAAACGCTTCATTGAAGTTGGACTACTGGTTCGTCGAACAACGGCCCCATGCTTCTTGCAGTCTCCTTTGAGCAGAGACCGATATGGCTCTGCAATTACCAAAGTGCCACAAGTGTGACGAGGAAATGTACCCGTAAAAAAGAATGCTTCAGATGAGAACGGTACTAACTGGTAGCATTACAATTTACAGCTCACGGCCACCCCATTTTTCTTCCATCTGGCAGCGACCGGTGGAATACTTCAACTGCTAAAACTGCCATGATCATTGTTCAACACTCGATCCGAGAAAACCCTGAACATTCGCTTTGCGATCACGGCGTCGTCGTCCTGTGTAGCTGGTGTCGAGCCTGTCTGAGCGTGTGCGGAAAGATTTCTTGCCACTGTTCATCCCTGTCTTTGAGATCGCGCTTCAATTCCTTGAGCACTGTTACGACATCGGCCTCATCGCTCTCAGGGATATCTGGGGGCTCCAATTTGAACTTGTGTTGCACCCCTCTAAGCTCTCTGCGCAACTCTGTCAGTCGAATGTTTTCCCCCTTTTCGTACGATGATGTCCCAAACTCCTCGTTCTTGTCCACCGATTCGTAGAAAACACCATTGAGGATTCTCCACCAATAGGCCAAGCATAGCGTGAGCGTAATGGAAAACACAATGAAGACATTTCGATACGCCTCCTCCGGACCATAAAGAACAGAGAGGTCTTTCTCATCAGGCTCTTCGTTTGACGATGCATCCGGATCGCTCGTAAAGTTCGGTGAGGCCGGATGTCTTGTGGGATGGACGAATCCGGATAGCTCGTAAAGTCCAAACCCAATTATGAACGCGAGGACTGACAAGTCAAGCAAATGTCTTGGCATAGCAACTGCTTTGAGGCTCATGACGGAGCTTTCCAGTGGCAGATCCTTAATGCCTGTCACATTCGCGTACCTTCTTTCCGCTTCTGGTTCAGTCCATAGTGGAAGATCGTCGTGACCTCTTGGCCGGCCCCGGCTCAACCAGAGCCTTACACTCAGAGGAGACTTCAGCATGACCACGTCGAAATGCTGCCTTGTCGCAGTGATGACCGAGAGCACACCTAACACCATGCTAACGACACAAAATGCTCGAGCAAACCACCACGCTTCGTGCATATCCGGGATCTGTAGCGCCGTGAGGCCGAGGGTAGCGAAGATTGCGCCCTTGTCATATGTATTAGCAACTGGCACTGACAACACCAAAGACCGGTGGATGCCCTTACCGCGACGGCAATGGAATTGCAAGATGCCAAGTGTGAATCCTTCCACTGTTGCACTTCCTCGTCTTTCCAGGTATTCAAGTCCCAGTGCAATCTTTGCAAATCGCGCGTGTCGACCAACCGATGGTGGCACAGCGTTATCACTATGCACCACCAGAAAGAAAATCTCGCCTTTTCATATTCTCCGGGCCTCGCTTTGTGCCTCAAGTACGCCTTGAAGAACCCGAACTGCGTCTCGATGTATGCCGAGAACTTGCTTCTCAGCCCCATTGCTAATGTCACGCAACACGGGATCAACCTGGATGGTGGTTATTTGTGCCTTTGAGAGTTGGTTGCTGTTGGCAGGTGAGATAATCGAGCGATGTAAAGCGAATCGGAGGGTGCTGGACCTTCTCAAACGCGCCGCCAGGTCAAACTCCATCGCCTTTTATCCATGCGTGGGCCGAAGCAACCAGCGCTCGCAGCGCATACGGTCAGGCCATCCCACCATGGCTGCATCAGGCGAAGCTTGCCCTCGCTGAGCTGAGTATTTCCACCTTGAAGCGCAGCCTTGCAGGGAGAGGAAGAAGCTCAGGTGATCTATAGCTCATGTAACCAGGCTGTCTTGGTATTGCTGTGTCTAATGCACACATAGACACCGGATATCATCCCTCGAAAAGTCCTTTAGATGATCAACATTGGCTCTGCAAGGAGTTTCAGGATTCATGATGTGCTGAATTTCCTCCCCTGCGATGTGCCTGGCGATTGGAAGAAGTATGGACTTGTCTGCTCTGGTCTCATGTCTCTCGCACGTCTGGTGGAACAAGCGGCTGCGCAGTATTGCCAGGTGTGGTCTCCTGAGCGACGCCACGAATGCGAAATTAACGGCTTGGCTGCCGTTGGTGTGGTCTCTACTTGTTGCGAGAGTCTTGTGAGCGCGGTGAGTTGTGGTATCGTGATGGGTCTTGGCAATTTGTACAGTGTGGTTTCACAGGGCAAGGAAGTAGACAGCCTTGTCTTTCGTTGGCTGAATGCACATTTCTGCAATGCAAGTCAGCAGCGGACACGCCACAGGGACACCAACGCACTCTGCTCACGTCAGATCACCGGCTGCATGGCTGCATTGAAGTACAAGCCATGAAGATGGACTTCCATTGAGACGGTTTGTTCCGAAGTCCAAATTCGTACTCATGGCATTGTTTCAATTTCCTACGCACCCGTAAGTATATCATGACAAGCATCAGACTAAAACGAATTCCTGTTCTGGCAAACCCATCTCAAGTCCCTCGCCGAACATCAACCCGTCTACATTACACGAGCCTATCAACATGTATTCTCCCTCCTTGTCAGCTCGACGAAGAATTTGGGGCGTTGCACTCCCGTATATTATGCAGACCAAGTCGCCTTCTTTGGCTCCGGGGTATCCCGTTCCCATCATACCATGTTCAGTAAAGAACAAGCGTGTTCCTTCGCTGGACCCGTGAATAATCTGGGATACTTCTCTCACAATGATGGCGTAGTCTTCTCGTGGAATTCGTTCGTCAATCTCAAAGCCGACCATTTCGAAAAGCTCAGGATCTGCTTCTGCCAGAAAAAGCGGTGTCAAAAGCGATATTAAATCACTCTGATTGGCTCTATCGAGCAACAAGCGCAGTTCGTTCGATATGTCTGTCCGATCGTCGATGCTTGAATCCGCCAGATGAAAAACGCGGGCAAAAATGCCCAAAATCACGTCTTTCGGGTTGAAACCAACTTGTAAACCTTGAAGCTTGAGGAAGTAGGACAAACTCACATCGTGCTGCACCCACACAGACGATTGAAGACCGGCGTCAGCTCTCCTCCAACCGAAGGTTGAACCGCTGCAAAGTTCGAGTGTCGAAATTGTGATTCCTGTCAATGCAAGGGAGATTCTCGACGGTCTGGAGTAGACGAGTTTTGGTTTAGCACCACCATCTGCTTTCCACATGTATTTCGCCTGATCGTATCGATCGAAATGCCTCAAAGGTCTTCCCTCATTCACGCTCCAGTCAGGACACCATGTCGGCAGGTCCGACTTGAGATTGATCGGGGCGTCTCCGGCGTACATAGGCAGACGCTTTGTGTCTAGCACAGAGATGTTTCCCTCAATTGACAAGCAGTGAACCGTAAAGTCCGCGAAGACCTCGGCGTCTGAGAGCGTGTAGTCCACTATATAGGTATCTGGATCCTTGAATAAGGAAGTGACGCCATAGATATAGTCTCTTGGATCCGAACAGGACTGTCCGCTCGCTCTAGTGACCACATCGAGGTCTTGCAATTTCGCATCGCTGACAAAGGCTAATGGCCACTGGTTATCCAGAGCAGGCCGGAAATACCAGGAGGAGGCCATGGAGAAGTCAGCGTTGCGGCCATCCGGTCCAAAGAGATGGGGCAGTACCTGTGCCGCAGCTGCAAGAACAGCAACAGAATGCAAAGTGTCGCCGATCTGACAAGTGTTTGTCTTTCCCAATAAGAATTCTTGCATAATCCATACACGTTGGAAATATGTTGCACTGCCTATCGAGCTGATCGCGTGCAACGCACGTTGATGGGGTCGAACTCTAGCTTGGCTGTCGATATAGCTCTCCAAATGCTCAACCGGTCCATCAAAAAGCCAACGACGTTGATGCTGTGTCGGGTCTGCCCTGACGGCTTCGGTCCATAGTCGAGCAGACACAGAAAGATAGAACACCACGAGGCTTAAATTCAAGCCGCTGCCAGTTCCGAGCCACGATACGACGTGTGCCTGTGCGTATATCTTGTGAAGAAGGCGGACCTGGTGGCTTTTCTCGCGGGCGTCGCACTGATTTATGCAGAGATAGTCTATCCAAACAAGCCGTGGGCGGCTTTCGAACCGTATATAACGGAGTACATCGTATACATTTTGCGGTATACCAATCGTCTTTCGACCACACTGAATGCGTTTAGCATGCGTTTGGTCGCCACAAACATATGATGCAGCTGCGAAAAGAGGCGGCCCGTCCGTGGTGAGATCATCGAGGGAGGCCTGATACACTTCGCAGCGTAGTGCTGAGTTTTTCCGCACATGTCGGTTGCCGTACGAAAATGTTCGTGGTGAGAGCTTCAGAAGCCGTATGTGACGAGGGCTGAGCAGCTTCTGCCTGATGTCGACCGGTTCCAGGCAGCGTACCTGGTTGGAAGGTAGCTCTTCCTTTATCGGAGCTGTCAGTACCATCGCGTCTGCGGTCGAAGCTGACAAAGGTTTGCAAGGGGTAAGGTGGCCTTTGTTCAGGTGCTCCATAAGGAAATAGTCACGTTGTTCGTTGATATTCTGCTTCGTGGCGACGAGATGCTCTTTGTAGAAGCAACGATGCTCGGAAGAATCGTCTGTGACTCCTTCGGATCCAGTATGAGAGCCAGTCACGCTTTTGATCGCACGTTGAGTTGGTCTTGCGCGCGACCTGGGCCTTTTCAAGGAAGATCGAGATGGTCCACCCGCAACAGGCTCGGCGACGAGAGGATCCATATTACAGCCTTTCGTCAGAGCCGCTCAGTCTAGCCGTATAGACTACACAATGCGCGTACGCATATTTTGATCGAAGTTAGATTAAATCCCGCCGGACGGATCAAAATGGTTTCTATGTTCAGTAAGAGCAAGGCGAGGCTGTGGGGCTGTGTTCATCGGACGTACATGAGAGATCTTCAGCCTCAGCTAAGCCACGTCCATAAGCCACATTGACGCCCGATATTACATGCAGCCAAGATAAAACGCTACTCATGTGACCGCTGCATCATCTTTCAGATCAGTCGTGATCAGTGCCCATCCAACCACAAATTCCCATCAAAGTCCACATCCCCCAGCCACGACAAGAACTCCATGTCATTAGTAGCCGGGAACACAGCCTCAATATTCTCGCTGGGATAAGAAGCCGACGGCGGAACCATCAAACGCTTCTGCGAAAGCAAGCGATCAAGGACTTTCCGTAAAGAATTCATGCCAAGCTCACACATGCTGCGGTTGCCGTCGTCCGGTCGAACATCTTCGAGTGCGGCCACAAGGACACTGAGTTGTTGGATGATCGTTGATCGTGGAAGGGCTTCGTCGTCGATGCCGAGCTGGTCGTGCTTTAGCAGCTCGATTGCTAGGACTGCGGCGGTGGGGATGGCGAAGAAGGCAAGCTGGTCGTATAGTCAGCGACGGACAAACGATGACACGTGCGGATATACTGAGACTTACCAGTTCTACTTTGTACAAATGAAAGCCGTGCAGGAATCCACTGTTCGATGTCGCCTTCATGACTAGGTTGAGCAAGCTTCTGGCGCTGGCGATCAGCTTCGCGGGATCGCATTTTGACCGTCGCACTAGTGCTCGCTCAAGGAGAAAATCAGTGTGCCGCATATTGCAATGCAGTCCAAGCACCAAGACTACATCGAGAGGCCGCCATGTGACTTTTCGGCCAGGAATTTCGAAGCACTGACCGGATCGTACATGATCAAGCAACTCTTCTGGGTCAAGACGGATGAATGGAGGCATCTCTTCGGCCTGTCGCGCAATCTTGTCTCGGATCTGATTGATGCGATCGTTCACGTCGTCCTGTGGGTTTCCAAGCACGATCTCGAGGATTTCTTCGCGAATGATGAAGTGTCCCGTCGCTGCTTTCCGTACTGTCGCACGACCGAGCTTTCCTGAAGTTCCGAAGCCGTTGTTCAACTTCGCCAATGTATTTGCCAGCTCTGCTGGGCTACTGCATACGTCGTCATCGCGAAGATCGGTTGGTGATTGGATGACACAATGCCGATAGCTGATACGTGGAGGGCGACCGAGGTAGGTTGACACATACTTGTCGTGCACGTAGATGGCCTCGAAAAGACGGATGCGAAGTTCGCACAAGAAGAAAGGCGTTCGTGCATCCACATACTTCTCCTTGTGTAAGCCAAGTTCGACAGCGACGTTGCAAACGTCGCTAAATCGAGCCCATGCTTCTGCGGATACGTCGCCGCGAACCCACTCAACTAAAGGCGAACGTTCGTAAACCAAGCAAGCGAACAGATCCGTCACGCTGCCGCACTCCCGGCTGAAAGTAACACACTCATCGACCAGTCTCAACATCGTTTTGGCCATGTCCATTCGCGAAATGGGATGCGCGGCATCATGAGAGCTCAGCTGCTCTGTGAATACGGCACCGGAGGCCCTCAAGCCTACTGCCGAGTACAACAATCCGATTGTTTCCCAGCGGAGGTTCCGACCAGTTGCTTGCTTCGCCCATTCCTCGATCGTAGTGTTGGAATTGGCAGTCATAGGCCTGTGGGTATTCTGCCATACCACTCGTGAAAGATGTTGTAATCGTTGTTCTTGTGGAACAGCTTGTAGCTCGGTCCTAAAGTATTGCCATAGCTCGGATATGAAGACCTGGTATGCCTGGCGAAAAAGCAGATAACCATCTCCGATGCGCATCCAGGCTTCGAATTCCTCTAGGCGAGACTCGATACCCTGGAGGTGGTAGAGCACAGCAGCTCCCTTGTCCACCATGGACTCGGTGATGCGGTCCTCTGCTTGCGCGTATATAGCTTCGGTGGGAGTCTCGCCCATGCTATCAATGAGCTCCGCGACGACTGCGGACGCGCTTGACTCTCCGAGGAACCCAAGAGGTGAGATCACCGCTTTCTCTGCTTCATCGTGGGCAGCACCTTCGAAGTTCACACGTGGCGCAGGAGATGAGTTCGGTTGCTGAGGTGGAGCTGTGATTGACGGTTCCCGATATCCGGCTACAGGAGGGTGTGCGTTCGGTCCTGGCGTAGTCCGAGGTGAAGCTGACGTCGGACTTCCACGGCCGTTCCTAGTCATGGGCGCAGGGTGGTAAACGCAATCTCCCGTTGTCCCTCGCCTTACACATCTTCCACAGCTGGGCAGCTTGTGATCACATGATAGTTTACGTTTCCGGCATGGCTCGCAGGACTGGAGTTTTCCATTGCGACGATGTGTTGTGACGGTGTGCTGAGACATATCCCCTAATGCTCACTGGACGTCTTAAGTGAGTTAGTATGCGGGTATCGTGGCGTTACTGGTCAATGTTCTTGCAAGAAAATGGATTGGGAAGGTGGTAGTTGAACCCAGCCTCGGCTTTCGGTGCTCGGTGTTCGGGAAAGAGATTGCTGGCACATGTCGCCTGGCGGTAAGGATCCACTGGTAGACACTCATGCACCGTCATCATCAACGACACAGGTGCTCAAATATGATTTCCTGCGCTTCTACAGGAGGAGAAGTGGAATCGTGGCTGTGGTCAAGAAGAGAGAGGTTCGCAAGAGACTCGGACTCGGACTCGTCCTAAATCTCGGCCAAGTCCCAACCTCCCGGTGGCCGGTGAAACGAACGTCACCCTTGATTCTCCTCCCATCTATATGTACCAAAACCACGAGCGGCGTCACATCTTTATTCACAAGCCATGGCCACGTTACGGCGCCGTGAGAGGGCTGATTCTATGAACTGAACGCTTCTTTCTGGGTCCGAAGAACTGACTGGTATTGCCAAAGTGAAGCATCATTTCCGAAATGAGTGCTGGTTGCCGTGTGACCTCCAAAGTGAAAGAGCTCCTCACGTGATAGTGTGTGAGGATGCGACACTCAGCGCTCACCCGCTCGAGATTCACGACAAGCCTGTCCCCTAATAACACATGTGAAATCGCGCAACGAGACTCTCACAGTACTTTAACTTTTTGCAACTGACGCCAGGCGCAAAGACCAAATCATTCGTGCCTTCCAGAACATCTAGAACACACACACACCCACCAGCTGGCAGTCCACAGACATCCACACTGCTCTTCGTCTGCTCAACATCACCACCACACTCGACATCAATACTACTCATATCATTCGCTCTCACGAAAGACTGCATCGAACTCGGCAAGATGGTACAGTTCCGCCGCGAGGAAGCCCACCGGCACTTCTGTAACGACTACTGGAAGCTCGATTCGGGCAACAGAATACGCAAAAAGAATGAACTACTCGGCTTGCTGACACAAACCTCAGCCTCCATTAACGGCAAAAACATGACCCGCCTTCGTGAACTCTACGTCCGTCAGCAGCGTGGTCTGCTTTCGTACGAAGGACTCGGCGCGCGTGAGCTCATATCGTTTGTCATACAGCGCAAACTCTCTTTACAAGCCAACCCCAAACCCTCACTGGCCATTCTTAAAACACAGTTGGAACAAGCAGACGAGGCTGCAACTTTCGATCGATTCTCCGATCTCCCGCCCGAGCTTCGCCAGCAGATCTTCATGCAGTACTTTGACTCTTTCGATGAGTCTCAAGGCGATGAAGAAGAACCCGGAGGTCAGCCACCCATCACCCTGGTGTCTAGACAGACTCGCCTCGAAGCATTGCCAATATATTACAGCCGCTTCAATTTCACGTTCTGCGCCGCATGGTGCTACCATGAATCGACTTTCATCAATAAGCCATTTATCCGCAACACAGACGATGACAACTTCGCTCGGATTTGGTTTCTCAAGCTGTTCGGCTTTCTTTATCACGACGGTGCAACAGATCTCGAGATGAGCATTTCGATCAGCTTGGACGATGGCGAGTGTCCTACAAAGATCTCGAACATTGTTTGCTACTCCGGCCGCGAGCGTATGCAAGCCGTTGTGAACAGAGTGGAAGGTCTGTTGATGCTGGAGCCCCACACATTGATCCGTAGCATCGTGGCACGCGAGGGTTGGCAGAAACTTCAAAAAGACGACATGTGGACACTGCTCAACACGCTGAGACGCGCGGTGATGCAAGCAAAGAGTCGTACAGATTGAGTTGGTGTTTGTGGACTGACATTCGTGCAAGGGCTCAAGGGTGATGGATGCAAATTGACAGGTCACGATGGCAGGCATAGATCTCATGACTGTGGTATCCAAGGTTGGCAACAATGTACGTACTCATGATGGGACGAGCTTGGTTCGGGAGCTGTATATTCAGTTTTGCTTTAGCGGGAAAGGACCTCCTTAGAGGTCTACCAAGTATCACTTATACGGTTCAAATCTCACGGTTCTCACCCGAGAAATGATTGATTAAATTCCTTATTAAGCTGTGAAAAGCCTCAACACTTCCCTAGTGCCTCCCATCTACCATCGTCCGCACAGAAGGATCAATCTTCTGTTTCGCGTCTCGCACGAGGATGCGAAGGCGCCTGCGCATGTTGAGCCACGAGACGTAGAGTCTCCCACGACGCGGAGTCTCCAAGATCGGCAACAGCTCAGACAAAGCCGCGACCTTTTTAGCATCGTCCGAGATCTTCAGAGTGAGATCAGAAATGCGCCGAACCCGGTCCTCAAACGACTGTGAGTCCCAACCATGATTGACCAAAGGCGGATAGAATCGAAGTCGGCAGATGGCGACCAATTCGCTGTAAGTGGTCTCGTCGGCCAGAATGCCGGCTTCCAATGCTTCGAGATGGCGTTTGGCGAGGCTTGTGCAGATTTTCTTGCTGTCGTTGCGTATGGCTCGATTGATGTGCAAGGTGCGTAGCATTGCTTTCTGCATGGGCCTGCGGTCGAAAGAGTTTGGCAGCAGGCTGTTGTCGAGGCTGGCGTTGAAGACGCGTTCGTAGATATCGATGCGGAGCTCGGCTGGGAGGCTCACGAAGAGAGTTCCGAGGTTACTGGCACTGTTCTGCATTTCGTCTGCGGCGGTGCAGCGAGCTGCGATCACTCGGTGTGGCTCGGTGTTGCAGAGTGTGTGATGTTTTCTGGACGAGTGATACACAAAGCTAAGGCATATAGTGGTACTTGTACGGAGGGTGGGTGGGCCAGGGTGGCTTGTGCGCGAGTGCAGTGAAGACATGAGCTCACTGTCAACGGACGGCAAGTAGTCCAAGCTCTTCAGGTGTTTTCACTTTGGTAAGAAGTGAACGGATACAAGAACAGCTGATCGGTGAAGCCATCAACTACGGCCCCAACCGCGAGCCCTATCCCGCACAGCACCCATATCATCCATATTGATCAGATCAACCTTCTCATCCACCAGATTCCGCCACACGATATCTCGCAGGTTAGGCGGTCCCGCGGGTGCATCCCAATATCTTGTCAAGAGACCTCTGGAAGCGGCTTGTTCAAGCTGCGACCCTCCAATATCGTTCCATGCAGGACCGGGTGTTGGCTGATCTACCTTGTCGTAATGTATATCTCGCCACCCGCGGAACATGGCGTTGCGATACTGGGTAGAGGCGTAGTACGAGTTTGATCTGTTGTATTTGAACACGGGAGGATCGACGGTGAAGTCGTCCAGCGCAGATGGCAGTCTCTCGAGGTGAGCGTCCCAGAAAATGTCCCTATGGTGGTCCGGAAGAGCGAGTACGGACTCGAAGGGGGTATTTCCCGTTGCGACAATGGTAAGAGGCCGTGTGACTCTGTCCGTGCCGTTCCAGTATGTGAGATAGTCGAGATCGCGAAGCGGCTGTAGTTGTCTGTACAGCTCGGCGAAAGTCTCAGGTCCAGCAGACTTCTGATCAATAAGCAGGACGACACTCCGCAAAGGCTCTCGTGTAAAGATACCTCGAGGAGCCTCGTCGGATGATGTCAAAGTGTTCTGTCTCACAAGCATGCGACGCAAAGGATCCAAGTACACGCTGCGTAGACTCGCCTCCTTGCGCAAACCATGCGCAGAGTGACCGACCAGCAAGTCTCCTTCCTCGAAGTGAACATCGGCCTCAACACTGACACACCCCGAACCAAGCGCCTCAAACAGCGGTATGCGTCGGAGTTCATCATTGTGCGAATGAACCGGGACCGGATGTGCATTATGTATAAAGTCCTGTCGCACGTCGTCCCAGATAGCCGGACTTCTCCATGTGATATCTCTGCCAAATCTAATATCAAACGCGTCATTCGGGATGCGTCGCAGTCCAGATTGGAGCGCACGTATCCAGACGGTTTGGCCAATGCATCTACGACGAACGTCAGTTTGCTCTTACCTTCGAACGCGAAAATTATGCTCACGCTGCGGCCGTAAGACACAGCACAATCTTCAGCACATCCGCGAAAACATGAGTCCTTCTCAATGGTAGCGGTACCCTCCCTGCTCGCACGAATTGATGAGTCCATTTCCCATCTCGCAACGGCGAAGAGCTTGATCTCTGGCTTTCCGTGTCCGAGTCCGTGTTCATGTTGCCTTATGTTTTTCACCAATGCGTATCACTCAATCCTTCACAGTAAATATCAAATGGTAACAGAAAGAACAAAACGAGACCATTACCGTCACTCAGAAAGTGCTGCCTTGTTGGAAGTACCCGTTTCCCAGTTCAGCCGCAGTTAAGATAAGGTAAGCTTGTGAGCCGCCTCGTGATCAACCATGCTGATCAACACTAGCCGGAAAGACGCCATGATCTGCATCTTGCGCATGGGTGAAACCTAATTCGAGAAATTAGTACCAAGGTACCGAAAAAAATGAAGTCGGTCTCCAAGAGTTGTTATCCGAAGTGTGATCAGGCAGGAATTCCCAAGGTAAACTTCGGCGTCAACTTCCAACAGACTCCCCTCCCTGACGCTCAGCCAATTTGCAGTCGTATTAAGTTATTATCACGAACCAGGCGATCGCGATATGATGTTTGTCTGGGACAAACAAGATCTACCCATCTCACGTCTAAAGTAATTTTTGAGAAATTATTTAGTCCATGGGTCGAAAACAACAACCGACTAAGCCGTAAAAACCTCATTAGGATTTGCTTTTCTTCGTTATCAGTTCTACAAACTCATAATAATAAACTAGGGTATCAGTGCTACACGTATAAAAATGTGCGAAGTATAATAGAAGAAGAAACTCCCTCAATGATGCCCCAAAAAATGCTCATAATCCAATCCAAAGACACGCCCTTGCCACTACCACCAACACCACCAACCAAAACCACCAACCTGCCAACGCCATCCATACTTATCTTCTCTCAACTCGTCCTCCTCAACCTATCCAGCCCTTCAGCAGCACTGGCTCTCTCTTCGTAGATTCTTCTTAGATCATCCACACTGGCCTTTTTGAGATTGAGTTTATTCGGCGCCAGTTTATTCCCATTCTGGGCTGGTTCGTTCTTCAACTCGTTCGAAGTCACCCTTTTCAACCATCCCGCGCTAGGAGTCCGGAGTTTCGGCATGCGACCGTTTTTGAACTCGTCGGAAGCGGATTGCATTGCTATGGAAGTGGGTTCGTGGTGGGAGCGCGGGCGATGGGGGATGATGGGTTTTGCGAGGGTGGGGACGGTTTGATTTTGCTGGGGGCCGCGGGAGGCTGGCCAGGAGGGTTTGCGGAAGACGGAGTTGGAGTCTGTGGTTGTTGAATGGGATTTTTCGTTCTCGCCTAGAGCGCCTGGGGCGGAAGTGGGTTCGGGGATGGAGGCTCTGTTTAGGGAGGATGAGGAGTTTGCTCGTTGGGCTGCTAGGTGGGCGAGGTGGGCGGATGTTGCTTCGGAGGCGCTGCGGGTGACGCCTTGGGCGAGACCGCCGTTGTGGTGGCTTGCGACTGCTTTTCGTTTGGGGACGTCGATGTGCGGAGGGTCGATGGGTTGTGGGTTTGCGAAGCCTTTCTTTTCGTTTTCGCTGTAGCCGCGGGTTGAGGGGAGGCGGTGCGAGAAACTGTCTGCTGATGTGTACCCGTCAGGAGATTCTGCGACGTGTGGTTGCTTCTCTTGGTCGGTGAAGATGGTCGAGTAGCGAGGCGGTTCAGGTGCAGGCTTGCGTCTTGGAACGGCTAGAGGGTTCTCGTCGCTAGAAACGTTTCGTGATACAGGGCGCCCGCTTGTTGGTCTGGGTGGCAAGGTCGGCAGGCGCTCAAGTGCTAGGTCGTCGCTTCCAGTAGGTGACTCTGCATCCAGAAGATGGACTCGATGAGCTTCATCTTCGTCCCCGAAGCGACGCATCGGCCTTGGTTCTTCAAGCGGATCCTCGTATTCATTTGCTTCGTGTGGCGATTGAATGTCTTTCCATATGTTCTTGGGATCGATGTTTAGCTGTTGTCGCAATTGTGGCCACAGATCGATCGCAGCTTGCAGAATCCGACGGATCACACTTGTCATTTTCGCATCTTCGAGCTGGTTTGATCCGCAAACGAGAGTCATGGCAAAGCAGATGGCGAGATTGTTCGAGTCCATTTTGTTCTCAGACTCACGTTCGACCACCAATGAAAGCATCGGCAGTAGGTGTCTAAGAAGGATTTCCCGGCTTGTAGTGTTCAGAGGCGACTGTCTCGAATTAAGAGAAAGAATATTTTCCAGATCTTCCAGGGTAACTCCGACATCCGGGCTTCCAAATTGTTCGCGCAACAAACTGTAGCTGGTTTCTGGGAAGATCGGATACCTCAGCTCTCGGTACCAAGTTTTGATCAGAGAAGCCGCAGAGTGAACACCGTAGGCGTCTTCGATCCTAACCTCGTCCACCATTGTCT
>Ga0265797_10007380_pt1 | contig 15096 bp, 7 predicted proteins | sample P2T30metagenome_FD_192433 | JGI IMG/M metagenome (GOLD analysis project Ga0265797, IMG submission 192433) | Plant litter microbial communities from East Loma Ridge, Irvine, California - P2 T30 | ecosystem: Environmental > Terrestrial > Plant litter > Unclassified | place: USA: California... | reverse complement strand
GGCCGCCAGTACTTCCAAGCCCCAGGATCATTCCTTCCACTAACCAGAGCTTCAACACCTTCGCGGCCATCGGTCGTGAGGAACATGTCCTGGTGAATTTCCTCGTCGTTGATGATAGCTGGGTATAACACGCCGACGCCGTCGCCACCTAGTGTGGTCTCGTAGCGCTCGAAACCTTCGGCTTCCAGCTGGTCGAGCAGAGTTTCCATCGGTGTTGTCTTCTCGACGGGCGGCTCGTGAGCCGCTCCGCCGTTGAGTTGATGCGCACCGTTGGTGGTGCTTGCGCTTGTGGGCTTGAGGAGAGTGATCGCGCAGCCTCCGCCGCCGGCGCCGGTGAGTTTCGTCCAGCCTACGCCGGCTTGGTCGACGAGGTAGCGTAGGCGCTCGAGTTTGGGGTGCGAGACGCCGAGAGAGTTGAGCAGACCGTGGTTGATGGACATGAGTTCGCCGAGGTAGGCGATGCTGTCTGGGTTGCTGGCGTCGAAGTCCTCTTGGGAGATGAAGTCGTGCACGCTGCGGGTGATGGCATCGATGGCGTCAAGGATTGAGTCTGCAACGGCCGGGTGGCGCTCTTTCATGCGGGCGACTTTGGCGACTTCGGCGGCGGTGGATTTGGGTTGTAGGGTGTTGACGAGGAGGAGGGGGAGTTCGGGGAAGTCGCGCAGGATCTTGACCATTGGAGGTTTGGTGTAGTCTTTGCGCTGGAAGAGGACGGCGCGGCCGTTGGTAGCGACGGTGTTGTCGACACCGCTAGGGGTGCCGTGGATGGCGAGCTCACCGACAAAGGCCCAGCGGTTGATGCGCTCGAGTTGTTCTTCAGCTTCGTGGCTCATTTGGTCGGGGTGTGGGCCGGACAGTGCGCGACATTGGATGAGGAGGGCTGCTGAGATGCAGACGCTGATACTCGAGCTGCTTCCTAGACCAGCTGCGATGGGAATTGCTGACCGGAGAGCATAGACGCAAGCTGGCGAGTTCTCAGATCCTAGCGACAAAAACAGGTATAGGAATGAGGACGCCGCAGACATGTGTATCTTCCTGGCCTCAGTCGACGCATCCGGGCTCACACTGGTGATATGCGGCTGCATGGCTTCCACCAACTCCTCATCCAAACTTGTAACCATGTCATAATATCTCTTCTTCTTCAATGGGTTGTTGAAAGCCTTCCAGGGCAAGTCGTGGATGTTCCATGTATGGTCGAGTCCAATGTCGGTGAATTTCAGACTGACTGTTCGTTTCGATTTGCTCAAAGTGGTGACGAGCATGTATGATCTGAGAGAGATGGCCGCTGCAATTGCAGCCTTGCCGTGAACGACAGCATGCTCGCCGTAGACGATCGTCTTGCCAGGAGCAGAGACGAGGAAGGGCGGCGCGAGCGGGTTGGAGAGCTTGCGGTCGTGCATGGGTATTCGGCGAGTGCCATTCGCTGAGGAGGTGCTGGTTCCGTTTCCGTTGGTGGTGGTGGGCTCGACTACTGTGACATGTTTCGACTGCAGGCGCGTGGTGTGTCCGTTGGTGTGAGGTTCTTTCAGGACGCCGTTCCCATTCACGGCCGCCTGCGGGGCGCCATTGGCATATGACCCGGCCATCGCGTGCCCAACAAAGCCTATGTCCGGAGGGTGTCTTGAAGTGAAACCTTGTTGAAGCTTGTCGGTGGTGCTTGAGTTATGCGGATGCTGAAGTGATCGTTCGAAGAGTGGTATTTTTTACAAAGCGTCCTGCTTCTTCTGAGCCCCGGAGACAGTGTGTTGGTGGTGTTTTCCCAGGGCAGGAGCGGCGACGCCATTATCGTTCGATTTCCTTGCGGCGGACTCGCTGGCTGCATGGCGTGTGGCTTGTGCTTCCTGGGGAAATGCAGGGGCAGTCTTATGCAGCTGCACTTCTGAGCTTTCCATTCGTCGGTAGCACGTCCAAGAGCCGCCTGCAGGTGGTGCTACCAATGCAAACAATTTTTCTTCGCCGTATGGTGCTCGTAAGAATAACATCTTGCCGTATGCATGGTGTGGAGATGGTGAGTAGGGATGTTCAAGAAAATTATGGCCGCCATATACACCTTTGTTCGACCAACAATTCTCAACAACAATACTAAGCACACTGAAACCGGTACTTGCGAGTGCATGCATGCATCAGCGCCCAAGAAAATCTGCTGATCGTCGGCAAGCTTTTGACACTACTGTACGTATGCGTGTGCATCGTCATACTTTTTAGTCACTGGGCAAGAGCTCGATGGTGAGGGTATCATATGGAGGGACGAATCTATGTAACTGTACACATCTACTGCATACCGACCACGTGTCGCCAAATAAACTCGTCGATATAGTTGAAGTAGCCGGCTTCCGCGACAGTGCTGTTGTGATCGCCGTACGGCAGCTCTTTCCACATTACGATCTTGGACTTGCATAGACGGAAGAGTTGCTTCATGTGGCCTGGTCTGTGGTCTCGTTAGCGATTGTATCTCCAAGGCAAGTGAGGGAGGATACGAAGACGTACGGCACGATTTCATCCTGCAACCCGCTCAAGAAAAGTATAGGGACTTTTGTGATTTTCGGGATCATCTCTTCACTTCGCCAGTATTCGTGGCAGAACGGCGTCAACCACTTCGCCACAGGCACCGCGTTGGGGATCATCTTGGCGATGCTGAGGAAGGTGTTCTCAAGAACCAGACCCTTGATATCGCCTGCATCCTGGTTCTTCGACACCAAATCAATAGCAACGGCACCACCAATGCTCTGTCCGAAGATGACGGTCTTGTTGTTCTTGAGATCGTCGCGCGAACGAACGTAATCGAGGCCAGTCTGAGCATCAATAACAAGACCTTGCTCGTTCGGCGTTCCAGTCGAAAGTCCATAGCCACGATACTCGAGCATCAGCACAGTGCAGTTGACATCGTTGGTAAGCACGCGACCGATGGGAAGACGATGGCCGATGTTTCCAGCGTTGCCATGGAAGGCAAGAATCGTGACCGGACGGGCTTGAGCCTTGTTTGAAGGACGCAGCAGGAAAGCACTCAGAGTCTCGCCGTCAGGTGTTGGGATCGAGAGTTCTTCGTGGTCTTCGATTCCGTACTGAGAGGGCCGAGGGACGTCTGTGCGGGCTCCTGGGGGGATGTTGCGTGGGTAGATGATCTCGCTGGGGAGGGTATTAGTGTGTGTTTTTTGTTGCTGGTGGTAATTGCGTTTTACTTTTGGTAGTAATACAGAGCGGCACTACCGAGTCCGAATAGTGATGAACCGGCGTAGAAAGGGTATTTCACCCAGCCCCAGAGGGCGTTCATTGTGTTGAGGTGTGTTTTGAGCGATGTTCGGGTGGCGAGTGGTGGTTATCCTGAAAGTAGCAATCAGGCCAGAAAATGTAAAACCGAATCTTGAGGCCAAAGAGCGATGTTTTATTCGCTGCGTTATTTTGGTATCATTCTGTTCTGGTCGCATCCAAACAGTTGACGTAGCTGGATCTGGACATCTCAGAAGCTTGGGCCTTGAATTGACGACGCGGAGCTCGTAGCCTGGCGTCAGCCCTTCAGCAGCAACACCCATCCATCGAAACATCACCACCGCCGCTTTCACACTACAAACGCATTACACCTGCCACAATCTCGACATACCCTCTCAGATCTCAACTTGAAATCCACACACACCCCACAACAACACAATCACACACCGCAACCATGGTGCAGACGACTGGCATGCTCGGCGAGGGTACGCATATCCATGAGCGCATCGTGGGCGAATGAAGGACACCGGACTGACCAGACAATCAGATGGCATCCACGTTGATATGGGCCACCTCAAGAGCGGCGAGGTCAAGTAAGCATCATCCGCGGAGATATCCAGAAGCGCAGCTAGCTAACCAAACCATCACAGCCTCGGAACCTCCATGTACGTCTACCAACAGCCACCGCCCTCTCATGCCTTCCATTACGATCCCAGCGACACAAGCGCTAACACAACAACAGCATGGCAATCAACTTCAAGGACGGTGTGATCCTCGGCGCAGACAGCAGAACCACCACCGGTGCATACATCGCAAACAGAGTGACGGACAAGCTCACAAGGGTACACGACACCATCTGGTGCTGCAGATCAGGCTCGGCGGCAGACACACAGGCAGTTGCGGATATTGTGCAATATCACCTCGGCATGTACGGAATCACAAACGACGAGCCGCCCACCACCCAGACCGCGGCCGCCATCTTCCAGGAGCTGTGCTACGACAACAAGGACGCTTTGAGGTGAGAAGGAAACACGCATTATGAAAAGAAATGAGATCCGGATACTGACAAACTGCACAGCGCCGGCATCATCATCGCAGGCTGGGACCACCGACACGGCGGCCAAGTCTACTCGATCCCACTCGGCGGCTCACTGCACAAGCAAGCATACGCCATCGGTGGCTCTGGCTCAACATACATCTACGGTTACTGCGACGCGCACTGGAAGGAGGACATGACCGAGCAGGAGGGTGTCGAGTTCGTCAAGAACTCGCTGCAAGAGGCGATCAAGTGGGATGGCAGCTCGGGCGGTGTGATCAGGATGGTCGTGCTGACCAAGAAGGGCGCCGAGAGGCACTTGTACTTGCCCGACAGGAACTACGAGGGCCCTGGCATGGACAGGCCTTGAAGTCGGGATGTGCTTGTGAGGAGCTGAGGGTGCTTGAGTGAGACGCTGCGAATGCACGAGACCGCGTCTATGGCCACCCTCTGTACTAATACACAGACGGCTCTGCGTATGGACTGTGTGAGGATGCTGCGCGAATTGCATACACAGGCTTGAGCGTGAAGCGTGGTCGCGTGCCTTGCAAGACGTGATGAGCGTTACGACTATGCACAGAAACAGACATGAAGGGCATATATCATGACCACTTTGTTAAGAAGTACTCGTGATTAATGTGATCTTTGGAAAATATTCCAGCTTGTGGCAATGTTGCGCGTGAGTGAGGTATTGAGGTATTTTCACCGCTGGTCTTTACTTTCTGCAAGTCAGGTGCTGGTGTCGACCAGAGTTGCAAGGCGGGATGTTGATACAAAAGTGCCTAGGTGCGTACCGAATCCGATTATGCCGACAAACATGGGATGAAAGCGAGAATGGTGTTGAAACATGCAGATAGCCCTCATGAAAGTATGCATGTAGGTTTACTATCCCGCATGAAGTGTATATGATCCGACGTGTTTCGAACGATCAAGCACGAAAGAGGCAGGAACAAATACACTTTCCATACCCCAAACATGTGACGATACAGTATACAGGTCGCCGGGTCGTTGTCGGCCATCTCGGGCCTTCCTTGTGCAGGATCAGATGTGATCAGGTGTGGCTTGCGTGAGGGTCCAGTCTTCTTGAAAGTCTGCAAATGACATAGCCGTTTAAGCTCGCGGCCGGTTGTCTGCCGGTTGGGTGAGGGCCAGTTCGACGCCAGCAGGGCCCGCAAATCCCAACCCGACATGCTTGCTGCTGCATCATGTTTCTTAAGCCCAAGTAGTCCCCGTTCACTATACTGTAACCCTTTCCCCCCACCCTCACCGTCACCGTCGCCGTTGCTGTGCAGACGTGACTTGAGGAAGAAGAAGACGACGACGACGAAGAAGACGACGAGGATTACGAAAAACAACACAACACACGACAAGACACACGCGCTGTCCAATTTGGTTTGAGTACGGCGCAGGCGGGACTGCTCTCTCTCTCTCCCTCTCTCTCCCCTTCTCCCATCTCCATATCTGGCATGCAGGTGAGTGACTTGCCAAACACGGCGTCTTCTCTTTCTTTTGGGTCATCTTTCTGTGTTACCTCACTGTCTTCCCCTTCCGACCTTGGACCTTATCGCTGCGGCGTGCCGTGTGCTGTGCCTCACTCTCGTGGACTTGGACTTCTCGCGGTCGCAAGCGCCTATCGCGCGCGCGCCTGCAGTGCTCTCTTGCTGCTGCCCGCGTCTGCAGCCACCAAACCTGACGAAGCACCACACTCTGCTCGTCGTCACCGACACCGCCTCACATTCTCCACCTGCTACAGCGCTCCGCTCCTCCGCTCTACCATACCTCTCCGCCCTGTGCTGTGCTGTGCTGTGCTGTGCTGCGCCGCGCTGCCTCTCTGTCCTAAGCTCGCTCGCCGCCCACCGACACCCTGCCCGCCAGATCGTCCTGCCCCACCAGGTCCAGCGTCTGGCGTGCAGGACCCCGAGGGCCACTCACTTTCACATGCTCGCTGACCGTCACGCTGGTCCCTTTCCTCCTGCTACACTCTGCCGTCATCCACCACGCTTGGATACGTCGACCACCACTCTTCGCCTTGGACCCTTCCTGCACTATACGCAGCACACTTGTCGGGGTCTTCCTAGCAGACAGCAAAAACTAACCACCATATTCCTCCTCAGACAGCATCTTTGCCAGCAACGGCCTAGGAGCTACTATGGGCTCGGTCGTAATCGACGCGGTAAACTCTTTCTTCGGCCAGAACCCGACTCACGCCCACTCCCAACAAACCTACTGCGACCCTCCGCCGACACGATCGCGCAATCTCTCCACCAGCCCCAACCCGCCGAAGCGACACCGGACTCCGTCCCGGCCTGCCGCGTCCATGTCACAGAGGACGCCCACCGCCTCTGCGGCTCATAATGCTCAACGAAGCGACGCAACACCTTCACACATGCACGGCAACAGTGCACCACAACCACCCTCAAGCCCCAGCCTAGGCGCAAGAGCGGCACCACCTAGCGATGCTCCCACACCAAACGCCCAGCACAATGCTGCTGACGCCCGACCTGCGCGCAGAAAGATCAAGGTGCGAGACTTGGAGCACATTCAGAGCTTTGCGACCGAGGACATGGGTGCATTCTCCGAGATACGAAGCCGTAGTCGCTCTCAATCACGAGGCGCAGACGACGCTCCCCAGTACGAGATCAGCGAAATGAAGGTCGAGCACATCATCGAGATGGTGTCCGGCCTGTTGACGAAGATTACGACGACCAACGATCAACAACACGAACACCTACATCGGCAGCCGCCGTCGCTGGACGGCGCAATGCACCTCAGCCCTCAGACGAGCAGTGTCGTGGCATTCCACGGAAAGAACGTTCCCAGCATAACCATCCTGAGTTATCTCACAAGGATCAATAAGTATTGTCCTACCAGTTACGAAGTCTTCTTGTCCTTGTTGGTCTACTTTGATCGCATGACGGAACGCGTGAACGCTGGCCCGATGCAGAGCCTCAGAGAAGCAAATGCGCAAGCCTTCCCAAAGAACAAGAGTCGTCGCAACTCGGACGATTCGATGGAGTCTGCCGGCACAGATGAGATGGAAGGCGTTGTACCCACATCCACCTCAGGCGGGCAGACTGCCACACCTCCCGCTTCCGGTGGCATGGAGAAGCCGGTCCAGTCTGGCGTTCCTGGTACGCCTCACAGTAGGCCTCAGCAGCCTGATTCACCGTCTGACGCGTCGGGGATCGATCCCTACAACCTGTCTCACTTCTTCGTGGTTGATAGCTTCAACATTCACAGACTGGTGATTGCGGGTGTTACATGTGCCAGCAAGTTCTTCTCGGACATCTTTTATACCAACTCGAGATACGCGAAGGTAAGATCTTTAGCACGCATAGGTTGTGCTGTCTTGATGATCTTGACTAACGTTCTAACCAGGTCGGCGGACTGCCACTCCCCGAACTCAACCACCTGGAATTGCAATTCCTGCTTCTGAACGACTTCCGGCTCAGTGTGCCGGTCGAAGAGATCGAAGCTTACGGCACGATGCTCGTCGAATTTTATGCTCGCGAGGTCGTCGCCCAGCAAAAGGCCGCGGAAGCCATGCAAGCGCGATCATACTCCGAGAGCTCTGAGGATAGTGTCGCCACAGTGCGCGCAGCGGAGTGAGCCTAGCAAGGCAGATTCACTTCACGCAAGTGATACTACTTTATCAAGTTTGCCTACGGTCGGAGAAGTCCAGCATACCTATCAACAGGTGCAAGAGTCGATCCTTGACCGGTCGGACCCCGCACTCAAGCGCCAGCTACCTCACACGCAACAACCAACCTCTAATAGCCGATCCGAGTTCGAAACATACACATATCACGACGACACGACGAGCGTTCCTCAACATACATCCTCTTTTTCCCGCTGCATTGCCCGTGCATTCAACCCAACAACCTTAGCTTTCAGCATCGAGTGTGGAGAGTATCGTTTTGGCCGAATTCCCTGCTGGGACGAGCGAGCAGGGTGCTGTCGAAACAATGATCATCTCTTCTCTCTCCGCACGCGCCGAAGCTACTACTACACAATAGAACGCCGTTTTCCTCATCCTCATCATCTACATCCTCCTCATCCAACACCAAAGCTCAGGCTTTTTCTTTCTATCTTTTTCCTCCCGACCGCAAATACCAATGTTTCATTTTTTGACCCTCTTCTTCCTTTTTTTTTCTCTCTTCTAGCCGTGCGAATGCACGGCTCTTTTACTCTTCTTTACTTCCTGGCATCGATCATCATCTCGATATCCCCTCCTCGTGTTCACCTCTCTGCTGTGTGCTTTGTTTGTTTCTAGTGGCTTTTATTATTGCTTTCTCTCGTCTTTGCGTCGCTTACGGTATATACCCATAACGTCGTTTGTTTGGTTTTTTGCCTGTCTGTTTGCTTGCTTGTTTGTTTTCTGTCTAGCTGCGTCTTTCGATCCTGCTTTTTTCCTTCCTCCGAGTGTCTTGAGTGTGGACCGAACGGATGAATGGAGGGATGGTAGTAGAAAGGGGTTGCTCTTATTCGGAACTTTTTCAATTCGATTCGAGATCGTATAGAGGTACCAAGTCTTTGCCTTTTTGACCCTGGTTCGTTTCTCGTAGGTTGATGGTCGTGATGACGATTGTTATACAAGTAGAGCAACGTAATCTTACATGCTCCTCGTCTGACGTTACAAATCAGTAGTACTATTGACCGCCAAGGAAGACGTGGATTGTTTGTAATTGTGTTTGTAGGCTAATCGACGATACGTTACGTTCCCAAGATATTATTTGACTTGTCAATGTTGGCATGCTTGGTTCTCGATGCAGGTTGCCGAGCGTGTTGCGCAAGACGGCCGTCAGGCTCATCATGCATGACGTGGATTCGTGAAGGATATAGGGTTTCTTAGGCACATGCAAAGAGCTGTCATGCTTGACTAGAAGCATCCATCGATAAGACATCAAGAACGCCGGGCGAATGCGGCAGTAACTTCTGGCATGCGTATTGTGATGCGTGGAAGATGCGAGAAGCCGATGTCGAGATATTGACGCGAGTCATGGCGTGATCTTGGTTACACGTCAAAAAAACTTGCCGATTCTGTGACAGGCAAAGGCACGGCAATCGGAGTTGCGGTCCGCCAGGCTGAGCGGCAAGACTGGTCAAAGGATTCTTGTGAACAAGTCTTGGTAAGCGCGATAGGGGTACGGTGGATGCATGGATGTTTCCTTGTAAAGATGCCCGAGCTGGTGTCGCGTGAAGATAGCAATCAGCCGATCTCCAATACGCGGATGCATCGATTTGTCCCGATTCGGGTGGGCTGGGTGTTCTTCGTTTCGGAAGGCGGAAGCTGGAAGGAAGTCGCGCTAGAAGAGGCTTGCCGGGTGCTAGTGCAGGTCACTAATTGGCAAGAGTGACGTTCTTTTGACCTGCTTGGGCATGTTTTTTTTGTACGCCGTTGGCGACGTGATACGCAAGCGTGAGGTGTTTGGCCTGACTTTTGGGGGACTGAGGTGTGATTGTGCCACGGGGAGATCGGGTGAGGGTCGATTATTGAAGCACGCACGCCTTCCTCCCTCCACATGCCATGTTTGTGTGTGTCGCGTACAATATCCCTGCTGTGATGGGCAGTGAGACTTTTCGAGAAGATCACCGCTGTTTCCACCACCACGCAGAGGCGCATGGCCCGCCCTTATACTTGACTTTCCATGCCCTGCCAACATATCTGCATCGCGCGATTGCCACGTGCCACCTAACTACTGTGCTGTCTTCCCACTTCACTGCTTCCCAACGCGCATTCACTCGCATCTTCTCCACGTGCAAGGCTCGTGCTCGGTGACCTCACACTGACTGAGCAATTACCTACTTCTCCTTCGCCGCTGCTGTTCGCGCCCTCAACACCCGCCCACTCGACTACCAGTTATCAAGCACAATCCCTGCAAAGTGACGAGTTTGTTTGCACATCCCCACGCAAACACACGAGAGACTCTGCACAGCCCTATTCGAGAGCGCGCGCGCCTTCCTCGTTCACTGCTCCTACTTGACCACTGCGACCTGCTCCTGCGCTTTCACTCCCGCCAACCCCAGACTCTCCGCACCATCAGTGCACTTTTGCGACCTCATCAGTTCGTCTGCTGCTCGCCGTCGACATCGACATTGACACCTCAACTTCTTCATCATCTGCGTCGCAAGGGATTGGCAATTGAAGACAGCAACGCGCAGACGATCAACATCACCCGCCACAATGGCAACCACACACTCTGTCCAGCTGTAAGTTTTATGACAGACGCATCGCGAGACCTGATCAAGAGCCTCCACTGACGAAGACGTGCAGCTTCCTGCCGGTCACTATCGACTTCCAGGAGAATCAACAATCGCGCCGCCCCAGTCCGCCACTTCACGCGAGCAGCGGCACCAAAGGCTCACATTATGACCTTCCCTCTCACACCAGCGCTCCCAGTCTGCTGATCAAAGACACGCCTCCCCGTACTCCTGGCACCAACGACGCCGAGGAGTTGTTCGGGCCCGAAACGCAGAAGAACCTAGCTGCCGGCACTCCTGGTGGCCGCTTAATGCGCAGTGATGTGCACCTACCCGAGTGGGGCAAGCAAGCCATTTTCAACCAGCCCAAGTCGAGAGCTGGACCTCTCCCTTCAGGCTCCATCCTTGATTTCTCAAGGGCGTACGACGAGCTACAGCGTCAGCATGCGTTCTCACGCAAGACCTCTCCCAGATCTCGCACCCAGTCACGTACTGGTAGTCCCGGTGACGGGAGCTTTGCCACCAAGACCTGGTCTGTCGAGCCGGCAGTCCAGGGGAACGGCGGTCTAACCAACGCCGCTCGGGAGGCGAGCACCAAGACTGAGTTCGACCTTACCTGGGTTGGTACTGTTGGCTTCCCCACTGACAGCGTTCCTGATTCTGTCAAGGAAGATATCGAGGATACGCTGCACAACGACCACAATGCTTCTGCGGTGTTTGTAAAAGACAAGGATCTTGATGGCCATTACTCGCACTTCTGCAAAACCATTCTCTGGCCGATCTTCCACTACCAAGTTCCTGATCACCCGAAGAGCAAAGCTTATGCCGATCACTCGTGGAATTACTACGTCAACCTCAACCAAGCATTTGCCGACAAGGTTATCTCAACATACAAGAAAGGCGACACCATTTGGGTGCACGACTACCACCTCTTGCTTGTGCCTGGCATGATCCGCAAGAAGATCGCAGACGCGAAAATCGGGTTCTTCCTTCACACTGCATTCCCCTCCTCCGAGGTGTTCCGTTGTCTGGCTAAGCGACGCGAGCTTCTTGAAGGAATGCTTGGTGCCAACTTGGTGGCCTTCCAGACAGCCGAATACTCCCAGCACTTCCTGCAGACATGCAGCCGTATTCTGACGGTCGAGACTACCGTGGAGGGTGTTCAGCTTGAAGATCACTTCGTGAACGTCATGGATTGTCCCATCGGTATCAACTTGGATGCCACCAATGAGGCACGCGAGGCTGAAGAAGTCGCTGAGTGGATTGCCGCCATTAAGAAGAAGTACAAGCGCAAGCACATCATCGTCGCTCGTGACCAGCTGGACAACATTCGGGGTGTGCGTCAGAAGCTCTTGGCGTATGAGCTTTTCTTGAACAAGTACCCGGAATGGCGCGAGAAGGTTGTCATGATTCAGGTGGCAACTTCCACAAGCGAGCAGAGCGAACTTCTTGCAACCGTCTCCGACATCGTGACTCGCATCGACTCGGTTCACTCGACATTGGCACACCAGCCTCTGGTATTCCTCAAACAGGACATTGCATTCTCTCAGTACCTTGCCCTGCTCACGGTCGCGGACACCATGATGATCACGCCGCTCCGTGACGGCATGAATCTTACTGCCCACGAGTTCATCGCCTGCCAAGACGGAGCTCGTGACCAGAAGAAGCACGCTCCTCTGATTCTCAGTGAGTTTACGGGAAGTGCTTCGGTCTTCCACGAGCATCCATTGATCGTCAACCCGTGGGACTACCAGCAACAAGCTGAAGCTATCAAGACTGCTCTGGAGATGAGCGCCGAGGAGAAAGAGAAACGTTGGACTAGTCTGTACAACATTGTCCGCCACCAGACTGGAGGACGTTGGGCAAGCACACTTTCGGAATACCTGGAGAGGGTGTACGATGAGCGCGGCACACGCGACGTCGCATCTGTGCCTCGCTTGTCCGTCCGAGAATTGAGCGAGAAGTACAAGGCATCCTCCAAGCGCATGTTCTTCCTCGACTACGAGGGTACCCTGGCACCGCACCGCACAAGCTCTGGTATCCCTCTGTCATCACCTCAGCGCGTGCTTGATGCCCTTAATGAACTTACCGCTGATCCTCAGAACATTGTCTACGTCATGTCTGGTCGCAAGCCTGAGTCACTGGCCTCTGACTTCCGCACTGTACCTCACGTGGGTCTCATTGCGGAGAACGGCTGCTTCGTGCGCGAGTTCGGCAACGAGAACAAGTCTTGGACCGAATTCGCCGACAAGGATGCAATGTACGAGTGGAAGGCTGCTGTCCGCGGCATCCTGAAGTACTACCAGGAGCGCCTGGAGCACAGCTTCATCGAAGAGCGCCACTGCTCCATGTTCTTCCGCTTCAACCGCGTCGAAGACAAGGAGGCTGCCACACGCACCGCAGGCGAGTGCTCAGATCATATCAACGGCGCTTGCAGCAAGATGGGCATCCGCGCTGTCCCCATTGCCAATGCTGTTCTCATCGAGACTGTTGACCAGAGCAAAGCTAAGGCGGCCGAGACGGTCCTTGACAAGCAGCGCAAGGCGAATGAAGCAGATGGCGCGGCCCCGGTGGACTTCCTCATGGTCGCTGGTGACGATCGCGAAGACGAGGTCATCTTCCGCTGGGCCAACGAGCTGGGCAAGGCTGATACCATCCCCAGCGTTTCCACTGTTTCGGTTGGCAAGAGGAACACAGAGGCTGCGTCGACGCTTACGCAGGGAACGACCGGTCTTTTGTCTGTGCTGGGTCGCTTGGCGAAGATCTCGAATGAGAACGCGCCGACAGATTACTTCAATCAGAAGACCAAGGCTTGATTTGGATGTGGACTATACTCAATGGATAAGAGAGCGGTGATGCATCGCTTCTCATGCTGTGTTCTGGATTCTGGAGTAACACAAAAGACAGGAAGCAATCCGGCAACGACAACTTTTCTTCGAGCGCAGGCGTTCGGTTGGTTCATGTCGGTAAGTCTCTTTTCCTTTTTCTTCTTTTTGGCGGCAGGCAGCAGGCAGCAAGCACTGGGGTTCTGGAGTTCAATGGCATCGATGCATGGATGAGCGAATGAAATGAGAATGGACGCGGCGGTGCTTCAAAGGCGATCGAGGTTTTGCATTAGCGTTGCATTTGATGTTTTTTCTTTTTTGCTTCCCACACTGGGACACGCAAGCTCTATACCCTTCCGTCCGCTGAGTCGCAAGACTCTGCTTGATGGCACATTCGGGCTGCGTGGAGTTACGGAGAAGGTAGCTTATGTTCGTGATGGGATCCGGCTTCGATGGAGTTTGGCTTTGAGTGTTTCTCCGTAGCGAGAGACGGGTATAGATGAATGAAACTTGGTGTGCCGGAATGTTTCTGAGGGAGGTTGTGGTGATGTGTGGTCATGTCCGTGGAAATGGCAGACCGGTTATCGCTCTGTCGTGTGGTATGAATTGTGCTTTTCACTCATGCCTGTCTGGGTGATCGAACGATCGGTCGACCGGGGCGTTCCTTGAAACGATCAAGTAGACGAACAAGGCGTTTTTGACTTCCGGCACTCACTGCTCTTGCAACGATCAAATTGCTGGAATTGGTACATCCGATGTTTCGCTATTGGTATTTGTCGTGTACATGATTTTGGCGACATCGAGGGTATTCGTTCGATGGAGCGTAATCTATATCCTTGAAATCATGTATAGCGGTTCTAATTGGTGGAACGTCCCGCTTCTTGTCTCATGATGAATCTTCAACCTTCGAATATGCGCAGAAGTGTAAAATCTTTTGTGCTTACATCTAACAGGACGTACATGTACATCCATGTCTTGCATGGATCTCGTGCCTATTGTCGTAACCCCAAACCCTAACCCGCTCGGGGCATACGGTACGTGTGAGAGCGACAAGGCTACATGTACGTTACAGTCATCCATCACAATCGAGACTGCAAATCAGTAGTCAAGCATACTATGCCCCCGAACGGAACCGTCTTCCTTACACTCTTCTCTGCGTTTCTCGAGCCCGTCATCCTGCCAAGATGAGGGCGGCCAAGGATTAGGAGCCTCGTTAGCCATCTCTCACACTCACTGGCCGAGACTCACCCAACATCGTTACACCACCAGTGTGCGACTGCGACAAAGTCCAGCGACGGAGGCGCGCAGACATGACAGCTTGAGCCAGGCTGCGGCTTGCAATGTCGGCAGATCATCACGGGATACATGCCTCGGGTTTCGCCATTCTACGCCTGTGTCGACGGAGTCTCCCTCGATCCATCAGTCTGCTGGTATGAAAAAGCTTGGACTCTTTCGTGCTTGTCCATCTGACTGTGACCACTTGCGTATATTACTCTGTCGGTTCGATCGCAGTACTCAGCCTCGCAGTACTCAGCCCACGGCAAGGATGCCACTGCCAGTGGACAAAAGGTAGCCGCTACATGTATCGAGCTTGCTGCGTCCACAAAAGAGAACAGATACCTTTTGGCAAGCCACTGTGTCTTCTGGATGGACTCCACGAAAGTTACTTTTCGAAATAGGCGAAGATCCTGACCTCACTTCCTTAGGGCATTAGTACAGGATCAGAAGCGGCTCCTTCGATACACGTGATGAGTTCACCATGCTAGGCCGGAACCCAGCTTTAGGAGATGCTCACGCCTTCAATTTCTAGGCCTGGCAGCAGATTGA
>Ga0265797_10007379_pt1 | contig 15096 bp, 16 predicted proteins | sample P2T30metagenome_FD_192433 | JGI IMG/M metagenome (GOLD analysis project Ga0265797, IMG submission 192433) | Plant litter microbial communities from East Loma Ridge, Irvine, California - P2 T30 | ecosystem: Environmental > Terrestrial > Plant litter > Unclassified | place: USA: California... | reverse complement strand
ACGCTATGGGCCTCGTCAGTGAAAAGTATGGTCAGATATTAGAGTGGGACACGGAAGAACAAACTGTGCCGAGCATCTCCGAGCTAAATAGGCTCTCTTTGCTGTATAAGACCAATCTAGATTCGGTAAGTTGGGCACTAAAGAAGTGCTCCCGATGAACTTCTTCGAGTCGCTTGTTGAGACATGATCCTTCCTAAATTCTTCCAGTTGGATATCATGCAAGAGCTAAAGCCAGTCCGGTCTTCATCGCTAGGCATCTGTGCCTGCTTCACTCAAGAGTGCGATCGCAGTGTCGAGGACGATGTGGCCGGCATCAAGTTTAATGGTAAGCGTGATCGCAAGCGGGATAAAGAACTGGAGCATGTCATCACTCTATTCAGATATCTCTAGGAACTACCTGTCAGGTAGACGATAAAGACACACACATTGGTGGAGACACCTGACAATCTACTACAGACCAACGAACGAGCAAGCATCTTAAGTTTCCCATTCGCGGCCTCACTTCTTTCGAAATCGTCCATAGTGTCGGAAAGTCTTCGCTAACTCAGCTTCTTCCTACCCTAGGCAAAACGAGTCCAGTACTAAGTCAAGCACCGACAGGCAGAGCTGATCACAAGCTATGCTATCAATCTCTCGCAATGTAACTCGACTGCTAACACAGCTCTCGAGAGCACCAACCTCACTGATCTGGGGAAACCAGACGCGAAGTTTCGCTGTCCAGTCAACAAGCATCGAAGCCCGAAAAATCTCGAAATTCTCAGAAACGTAGAAGCCGCTTCAGGTGCATCCTGGTATGCCGTAGATGGCCGCTTAAGAGACTGCACTGGTACTACACCCCACGATATCGTCTGCGGTATCATCAAGGACGTACACTACAGCGTGAACCACTTTGGGCCGAGCTTGATAAGGCTTCTGAATGCTATACTCCAGTCGATTTCATTTACGTCACTATCCCCACTGACCTCCATGACCCTACGAAGCAGATCACTGGTAAATCCAATAGAATCAACTTGAGTGGTACCAAGAAAGCTGGTTCTCACGATATCGCAGCTCTGCATGACAACGATGATCAGGACAACGATGCTGATGAACAGCGTACTACTACCTTCCGTATGGGTTCGGCGCTTCAGTCGGCACCTCGCAAGGACGTATGGCTGGCAGGACGAGGTGTTCCAGCTCACCTAAAGCCGTCTTGTGTATGGCAGTCTTGAGACGTTCGCTATGTACACTCATCCTGGCATAACATTGTCCATGTAAGGTGTTTGGGTGTTTGTCAAGATTAATTTGGTCTTTTAGAGGATTCAGTCTACAGTGATTGATGAGCCAGCCCATCGGCGGCCCAGAAGTATGAGGTTGGCGTCATACTAGAGGTCATTCAGTTATTGATGCTCATGTATCAATACTGAACCTAAGTAGTCCAGTTTCCTGTAAGAGGAACTTTATTTCTCTCGTGGTTTGGTCCTTCTTCTACAACCACACAGTTTGCGCATACTGTGATCGATGTGGGAGCGCCAACAACCATGGTCTTGCTCTCGCAAAGCACATATAGTGGCCACAGTACTATAAGAAATACTTGACTTTTTTTTGTGATTCTTTTTCGTGAGGTTGAAGTACGTGTCGGATGCATTTATCACCTGCTTCTATGTAACATCTCGTTGCTCCCTTTCAAGGACTTTTCGTGTTACGGTCGTATCTCACAATCGTTGGTCGACCACCTGTCCCCACGCGAAGCGCCTTCCGGTTTGGGCACTAGCGTTGACACCGACTTCGGGATTTGTACATTGCGGCCTAGATGTCATCATACATCAACGAAAGCTGCATTGTCACCGGATTTTTGTACCCAGTGCCAGGCCCTTGTGATAACATCAGTTGGGCTTATGTTAGCTAGTGGACGTTATATTTCTATGAGGGACTGTCGGGCGTAACCAGGCTGTGCATGCTGACCGTAATCGTTGCGTGGCCAGCAACCAGTATGGTGCCCAGCCTTACAACACTAGAGCTGCTTGCCTGAAACCGGTGAGCCTCCTGTTCTGTCTATTTCAGCATTCATCTACCACCGGTAAGATCTAGCCAGACCACCTCAAGAGTTGCCTGGGAGCCGCGTCCTGCGATTAATTGTGCGGACAACATGTCGCGACCAAATACTAATTCGTCACCAGAGCCGCATGAACGTTATTCGTAGATATCGCTTCCTGATAGCGAATACTTTGACGATGACACGCGACATGAGCAAAGTGTGCAAAGCAGCACCGTTGGCAGCGTGTCCAGGCCTGAGTCACGAATACTGGGGCAGTATGAGCCCGTATCGCGAATCGACACCCCTCCTCATGCTATACACGAGCAAGAAACACTCTTGGACACCAGCTATGATTGCGCAGGTCTACCAGTCACTCCACTGAATGCAGTAGATGAATGCGACTCGCTGGATCAGCAGTGCATAAGAACTCCGGACAACACCCAAAAGCGCGAACCTTGTGCGAAACACTTCTATCTACTAAGCTAGACATCGGCTGATGATCTAATAGCAGATTACCAGGACCAAAATCTACAGAAATCTACCGAATGGCTACCCTACACCCTGCGGCGCCCTTACCTGATCGCCCTAGGTGCAGTGTCACTCGTACTGTCTATCGTCTTGGCAACACTTTGCTGGCAGTCCTATAAGAATCATGGACTTGGAGATGAAGTTGGGTCCACGGGACTGTTCTTTGGGTGGAGATACACGCCCACCATCGTTGCAGTCTTCTTCACACAGGCTATTGTCCAGATTGCCGAGGACGTAAAAAGAACAGAAGCGTACGCGCGCATGGCGAGCCCGGAGACCGTCAAAGCAAAGTTCACCCTATTCTACTCGCCCAGGGTGTGGTGGAAAAGCATCTTCATAGGTTTTTCTCGAAAGCGGAGTGGCGGATACAGAGGATGGGCCCTAACCTTATCTTCGCTTGCAGCTGGCGTCAGCATACTCGGCATCTCAGCCTTCTCGTCGTCCCTGTTAGTTGCAAAGGATGTTTTGACAAAGGAGAGTGTGCAACTACAACGATACGCAGCTGGTCAGACAACGGGGAAAGAGTTATTACCTATTCAACTTGTACCCCGAAGAGATACTTACTCCCGCACTATCAGTGGATATCTTTTCAACGTCTCCACATCGATGTGGATGTTCGACTCATATCTCATTGTGCCCTTCGGCGCATCTAACAGCGGCATCGATCGCGTATCACTCGAGAACGGTATCTGGCAAGCAGAGACTGAGGTGTTCCATTTAGACTATCATTGTACACCAATGGTTCTATCTGATAAGAGCATTCTAGATATCAGTTACACAGCCGCGAACGTCTCACAGTCAAACGATGCGTGCCCGAACGATGTTTGTACCGTCAAGTCCAAAGGATTGCAGATTCGATCGCAGGACGGTTGTGAGGTTCGGATTCAAGGACCCATCGATGTCTGGGATGGGCTATTGGTGATGACGGGTGAGTTCTTTCAGAGCGATACCTTTTCAACGGATGGTGGCCTACTCTGGACAAATATGTCCTCTGACTACGTGTCGTGGCAAACTCTTGTTGATGAGTACGGCCAGACGCCGGAAATTCTCGCTAGTGGGAACATGGTCCTCGAACAATGGTCTCGCACTTTCATACATAGCTTGTCTGAGCAATGTGTGGGGCGTGATCTGCTTCTTGTATCGCCGCCATGGATCGACTATACCGAAGGTGAACTAGCCTCATGGGAAAATCTCACGGTACGATCTGCTGTATGCACTCCGCAATACAACGCAGCTGCCATGCCAGTCACCGTATCGACTGGCGGAGCCGGAACGTCCATCTCCTTTGACGTTTCTGAGCTCGAGCGACGTAGCCAGTCCGTACCGAAAAAAGCTATTGATTTTGCCTTATTGGACGATATTTCCTTTCACAACAGCAATTGGGCCAAGTACATTACCATACCGCTTACTGTCCATGGCGATTTTGAGGGGATATCCACACTTCTTGTAGACAAGTTCGGCCAGAACGTTTCCAGCATGCTGGAGAGTGACACACTAGAGATGGAAGCTAGCATGCTTCGAACGCGTTTCGCGAAGGAGCTCTTGCTATCGTCTATCACAGAATCAGACGTCCTAGAGCTAGAGAGTGCACCTGGTAGTGTTACACACGTGAGGGGAAGGATTTTGGTTATTACTGAGATTGGGATAACGCTATCCGTGCTCTTCCTGCTCTTGGCATGCTATCTAACAAGCATGATATTTAGCGTATCGGTCAGACGACGACCGCTAGGCCTCAGATCGGATCCTGCGGCTATTATTGGGACAGCTTCACTCCTCAAAATCGATTCACCTCCTATGGCTACATTACAAACACTAGCTGGACATAGCCGACCACACATACAAGAGACGATTGAATCACGAACTTACAATTTGCGAGGAAGCATTCTTTCGGAGGGTACATCGAAATGTGAGGCAGTCAAAGCTGAAGGGTCAGACTTACTTGCTAGGAAGAAGGAACTGTCCCCAGGCTCTCCAAAATCTAAAGCCAGCATTGGAAACGACTGGAGGCCCTCAATGCTCCACAAAAGGTGGCTCTTCGCATTGTTAGCTTATCTCTTTGCTACTACAGTAGCCATTTTGATTCTTCGCGGATATGCACGAGAGAAAAAGCTCTCCCGTACTGCATTCACCTACGAAGTCGATGTGGGCCTTTTCAACACAACTTTCTCGCCTCACTCCCTTATAGCTACACTGATCGCAGTGGGAATTGGTCTGAGCTGGGATGGCGTTGACAAGCCTATGCGGGGTTTGCAGCCATATCTCTCTATGTCGCGAAACCCAGTGGCTCCCAAACGGGGAGCATCTTTGACGTACCAATCTTCGTACTGGGTGTGGGCTGCTGTGAAAGCAGCGCTACGCAAACATTGGATCCTATGTCTTGTTGCTGCCGGAACAACTCTGTCACAAATTCGTAAGTAATTTCTTGCTCCAATAAAGACATGTAGCTGATTGAACAGTCATTATATCTATGGCTGCTGTCTTTGAGAGGCAGGCAGTCACACAAGAGCAGCCAATAATAGATGCAGATAACACCATCACAGCACCGTTTTCGCTACGGCAAGAACCTTTAAACTTTTATCAAAGCGACGATGGCACACGTGAACGTCATTTCGAGATAACTGAATCCTTGTTGGAAGCGTCAAAGATTCAGTGGTTATATAATGCGCTAGACGAGATCATTCTCGACCCACCACAACTACCATGCACGAAAGATGAATGGGTTTTCACTCCCCTCGATATAGATCCGTTACCAAACGTCACAATGTCTTCGAAGGCGACCTCTGAAGATGAGAACCATTCGAATTCAGATCCCCTGAGTTCACCCGCCAACATCTCTTCTATTACATCTGCACTTCGAAGTCGGTTGGAATGTTCTCCGATCGTCGTGCCAAACTCCAGCTGGCTCAACCGAGCCGCAGACGTTTACCCAGACCGGAAGAACGAGACTTTACCAGGGTTTGCTCTACCGACTACCCTTTTCAACGGCGAGTTGTACAATACATCTGTCTTTTCAATTCCAAGACGATTGTCATGCTGTGCGAATGGCACAGATCCGGGTGGGCAAGCTGTTGTTGCATACTGGACTAGCAACAGCTCAATGCTTGAACCAGAAGACCCTGCTGATTTGTCTCAGAATTGCACTACAACTGTGACTGAAAACACGACTGAAACTCGCTGTGAATCTTTCTCACGTCCCAGTAGCGGACCTGAGAACGTAGTTGTCCATGGTTCTTGGTATCGTAATTTTACCATAAAATGGATTGTTGGACCGGGAGCGACGGCAGAAATCTCTGGAGCCGAACTCAACACAACTTACCAGAATAATGGCGACACTTTTGGAAATGCAAGTGAGGAGCTTCTCTACTTCACAGAGGAACCTACGATGTCTATAATGAACTGTGCGCCGATCATCGAGGTCGCGAATGCTAGCGTTATCGTAGCCAGGAGCTCCGGAAACGTCCTGGACTTCGTCTTGTTATCTGATACTCAGCCTGATCAGAATGCATGGGAGTACGCCTGGGATATTGTGTATCCTGAACCAACACGAAACGATGCTGATGGAAATGTTAGGTGAGCACTTTAGCTTTTGGTTTACCACATCGCGCTCATGAGTTATGCATGGAAAGCTGACCATTTCCTTTACCAGTTACGGTCATTTGTTCATGACCCAGCTTCTCACAGCTCCGTATGTCATCGCTCCAAGAAGGGCACACTCTTGGCTCTCATACAACAAGAGCATTGAGGAAACAGAAAGCGAGCGCTTCAACATCCGCGACCGCGACCGCGGTCTCAATGTCGACTTCATGTCCTACGCAAACTGGCACCTTACCAACAAGAACTCAGATGCACTGCTAAACACAACCACACTATTCTGGCACTCCGAAAAGACCTTGCAGACCTTCTTCAAGCACTTTGCTCACTCTGGATCATCGCAACTTGGTGGTTACCGTTCAGCTGATGATTCTGGGAGAGCGGTTTATAAGAATGCCCTTGACTGGCAAGATGGTGTTATTAACGCAACGTTCACGGAACGTTTCGAAGTCCTGGTCATGAATGAGGTTGCTACCTGGATCTCTCTGACCATTCTCATTTTGCTCATAATCATCCTGATTGTTCTCATCGTGAGCTTGCAGATCGTGTATCCAAGCTCATCTCTGCAGCACCCTATAGAGTGCTTGGCAGACGTACTTACCATGGTTGCTGGGAGCGATGGTCTAATTAGTCTAATCGAAGAGCAGGGCGTTGAAGGTTTCGCCAACAGTGACAAAATGACGAGATTAGGTTGGTTCAAGGATCGGAAGGGAGATGTCAGATGGGGTGTTGAGCTCGTAGATGCGGAGGGTATCGAATGGGTTGATGGGCCTGAGGCAGCTAGGCCGGATGAAGTTGGTGACGAAGAGTCATCGGTCGGAAGCAGAGGAGTGGCTGATACGAACAGCTCACTTCTGGAAGGTGAGCGGAGGCCGCTTTCTCCGCAATATTCCGCTCAAGAGCAAGAAGCAGAATCGATGTTGGAACAGCAGAGCCACTCAACGTAGTGATGGTACCCCGGGTTTTGAAGAGAGAAGACCGTCAGGCATATGTCACTGACATGTCATCGGATAAATTCAATGGTTGCTTCACTTTTTACTTTCCTACTAAGCTGGCCATGTACATCTCATTTCAAATCTCGACACGTAGGCAACCCACCATGCATTCACTCGCCCAACACAAGCAAGGCAAGTGAGGCGGGTATATCATACCTATGTAAATATGACTAGTAATGCCGGAAATCTCCGTCCAAACAGACACCACCAATACGTCTAGTACCGGCACTTCCCCGTTTCTTACAGTACCGAAACAATGGTCTGGAACACTGGGAAAAAGAACAACGTGTGGGACATGTCGGAGCATTGTGGGCCGAATTGGGATGGGGTGAGCGTGGGCTGGTTGCATATGCGGTATGAAAAAGCAGATACGCAAGCTGAGGTCAGTGGCATCATTACGCATCACATTTGCGGTGAACCAACACAGGGTACACTGATTACTAGAGGGTGGAAGAGATGTGATTGTAATCCCAAGTGATGCTTACAGGCTAGCTGCAGTATCCTCTAGATCAGTTCTATCCATCAATCCCACTCAGCTATGTAAAGAAAGAAATGGAAAACATTCAAAGCGCTGCGTAGTTCATGATCCATACAACCATCATCATAAGCGTCGTAGCCGTTGCCAACACATCGACCTTTGCTTACTTTTTGCGACAAGCGAAAAAAAGAAATCCCACACATTTCTGCTGCCACGTAGATCCAGCCACAACAAGTGATAGAGAAAAAAGGGTATTACATCCGCCAAACAAAAAGGTCCGAAAAGCCTCCGTGAGGAGCTGGTATAGTGCAGGGAAAGAAAAAGGAAGGGGGGTGGTGTGGGGAACGCTCAAAAAAGGCGCGACGAAAGGTAGGAAGAAGATAACCGTACAATCTGTGATCGATCCAAAGGTCCAGATGGCGCGACCGCCCTTACGCATTATATGTTGGTGTGCGTGAGCGTTCCAGTCTAGCAAACAATAACAATGTAACCTGCACTGTCGCAAGGAACACAGCAAACATACAAACATGCAGCGCGAGTGGGTAACCGTACCAAAATCGAAAGCGCGATGAAGAAACCGATCCGAACTTTTTTGTTGAGCAGGTCTGCCGCAGAAGGCTGTCCACGCTCGTGAAAAGCTTTTGGTCTGAAAATCATCCACCCAACGAAGGAAATAAGATCGAATGAAAATTGCCGGTCAGACAAGGATAAGGTTCGGAACAGGCGTGTAACGTGTGGAGGAAAGGTCGAAGTCGGTCTACGCATCTTTGTGGTGTGGGCGAATGCCAGAGGTTCGAAGATTCTCAGTTAACGTAATGGGAATTGGCGCGGCGACGCAGTGGTCGCTGCACCTCAATCCTATCGTCTTGAGAATCTCGTACTACTCGGCTTTCGCGTCTACTACGGTGGCTGCGTATACTGCCTTCGTTCATCTCCTCTGCTTGTCTCCGCGTGACCAATGCCTTCCTGTCACCTGCATTGCTGCCTTTCTCGCTGCCACCGTCAGGATTTCCGCTAATGACGAGTTCTGCCATGCCGTCCTCGCCTGGGATGAGTCGCATAGTGCGACCCTCCATGTCGCCGTTGAACTGCAGGCTGAGTGGGGCATTCGCGTCTACTCTGAGGCGAATCTCGTTGTTGCCGTTGCTGGTGACGGCCGTGTGCCTGTCACTTCCAGAGGAGCCAGAATGAGAGGGAATTGACGGTACCCTAGAAGCTCTCTTTGCGGCACTGTGGATGTGGTCGATCAACGGAGCATCAGTACCGCGTTGATGGTTGATGTATTCCAACGCTTTCATCTCATCTCGCCTGGCCTTCGGTGGAGCACGCTCTTTGACCTTGCGGCCTTCCGCATCAGTAGGACGGCGGCGGCGAGGAGGAGCTGGAGCTTCGGGGATGGGAGCCTCGACTTCGGACTCATACTCGTCGCTACTGTCGAACGCGGCGGGAGGTTGGTAATAGACCTTTGAATTACGTTTTTCACGTTTGCGCTCCTGCTCAGCCTGGTATCGCGCCTCGGCTTTCTCGGCCTCGCGTCTATCAGCCTCGCGTCTAGCCCTAGCATCAGCTTTAGCGTTGGCTTCAGCTTCGAGGCGTTCATATTCCCTGGCCTCAGCATGTCTGTCGTTATAAGACTTCCCGTAATGAGCTGATCGACGCCGCTCAGCCTTAGTGCTGTCGTGCACATAGACCTGACCACCTCTGGCGGGATATTCGGTTTGAATTTCACGCGGTGGAGGAGGAGGTCGGCTGACTGACTGTCGGCGAGACGGTTCGTTTGTGCTCTTGGTTGTACGGTGACGGCTGGTAGGGTGGTCGTGGTTGACAACGACAGGCTGGGACTTGCGGCGGTCAGCGCGAACTTGCTCGACCTCCGAGGTGGTGTAGGCGTGGGAGATGGATGGACGCTGCAGTTTCTTGCTCTTGCTCTTGGGCTTCGCTTTGGACTTGGTCCGCTCAAGCTTTTGGGGAGGAGGCGGCATGAGCGCACGCTGGGCATAGCGATCGTCGGGATGGGGCTCGGCTTCATAGTCGTCGTCTTCGTCAGACGATGCACTCTCAGATTCGCTGTAGCTCTCGTAGGCCTCGCCCTGGAGCTGCTTCTGGGGTGGAAACCTGGGCTGTGTAGCGCTCTGAGGCTGGCCGCGCCTTGCCGAATACTGATCACGCGGAGCTTGGTCGATGACAAGGGGTGGTGCAGGTCCATTGCGTGCAATATTGGTCGAGTTGCGGTGTGTCATGCCTGGCCTTTGCATGCCGTCGTAAGACGGGGCCATCCCGTAGCCGTACTGAGGGTGGTATACAGGTGCCGCTCCATATGGTCCGGGTGGGGGGCCCATCTGGCCTGAATAGCTTTGACGGTAAAGCGCAGACTGGGAGAGGGGCGGGCCATGATCTTGCGGGTGGCCTGCATATCCTCCAGGCGCTCCCTGAGTCCAGTGGTACTGGGGTCCAGGCTCACCGCTGTAGCTGACGGGTCGAGACACAGAGGGACGACGGGGACGTGTCGTGGCTGGCTGGATAACGGCACCAGCGTGTGAGTAGTAGGACTGGCGCTGGTCCGGGTAGTACGGGGAGGGGGTGGGATCAGAACGCATTGAGCGGGTGTCTTCTTGGGAAGGGCGATTCACGTCGCGAGCGGATTGAGATGGGTGAATCTCAGGGCGGATGTTATGACGACGGGGAGCTGGGGCAGGCGCGTTGGGGTCGTACTTGGTGCGCCTGGGGTCGGCACATTCCGGTTCGACTCTGCTATCACGACGATCTCTGTGGTCCGGGCGAGGATCCTGGGTAACGGTCGGCCGGCGTTCACGTTGCTGGATGATGGCTGGGGGTTTGGACGAGGTCGAGGCAGTGCGGGAGATTGACTTGGGTCGGGACGAAGCCTTGGAGGAGGGCTTGGTCGACTCTGAGACGGTAGGGCGTCGGCGGATCTTGGGAGCCTCTTGCTGAGGAGGGACTGGGGCAGCAGGCACCTGGGGCGGGCTGCGCTGGGGAGGAGCACTTTGAGCGGAATTAGTGCTGCTGACGGTGGCGGTGGTGTAGCTGCTGTACCCTGAGTCGGAGCGAAGGTCGATGTTGGTCGGCGCCCTCTCCTGAGCGGGCGGCATTTCTTTATCCAAGTCGGATGGGTGCGAGCGCTTGGTGGAGACGTTAGCGGCATTGGGCGAGCGCCGGCCCTGGAAAGGAATAGAGCCGCCTTCGCTGTCATCGGAGAAGCAGTCCTCGACAGTAGGCTGCATCTCCTGTGGGCTCGCCATGTTGGCAGCGGCGTTTGTTCTGTGGGAGAGTAGCGGGCTTCACAGGCGCGCAGAGGGCAGGAGTCGGCAAAATATCTAGCGGCTCTATCGATAATAAAAGCGTCGCGGGGCGATCCTTGACAATCAGGCGAGACGTCGAGAGCGCATTATTAGCACGGGCGTCTTTGGGGGTGCTACCGTCTCATGAAGACGGTGTGGGTGAAGGGGGGGAAAAGAAGATCAGAGCAAAGGGGACGAGGGAAGCAGGAGGATATGCGAGGCAGATGCAGAGTATGACGGGCGAGTTCGTGTGCAGCAGGCTGGCAGGCAGGCATGCAGGCGTTATTCGGGCTTCGACACACGAAACTTTTCCCCCGCCCGTAAAATTCAAAACGGCGTGGTACTATAAACTGCCTTATAGCGGGCTAGCTCTTTCATGCAATGCGTCTAATCGTTGGGCGCGCACCGCATCCGTCGCTGCCCAGTCAACCTCCAACACCTAGTGGTTGGAGGAGGGGCTGTCTCTGCCGCCCTCTACGGCCCTTTCAGTCATGGCATGTCTGCACCAGGCTGCGCAGTACCGCTACGAGTGACGCAGCCAGCCTCCACACCATTTCTTGGTTGAGTGTGCATGCAGACGCCCTCGTTGCCAGCCGCAACAGCTGCCCTCAGTTGAATTGCCATGTCGACTGCTCACTCCACTCTGCCGCCCGTGTAGGGGAGGCCTGCCCTCCGAGGCCGAGTCTGCAACAGTTTCGCCATGCACCCACACTGCTTCACCCTGTCCACCCTGCCCACCCGGCCACCCTGATGCTGATCATAGGTGTCTTGGTCGTAATAATAGCCAGTCGCGTGGCCATTGGCTGCCTCAGATGCGCAACATCCATCGGTTTGAGTGGTCGTGCATCGTCTCCGTTGGAACGACGTGAAACCGGGATTGCCCGGCCCTCGTTGATGCGAGCCGTTCGCCTGTCTGTGAGGGCTGAAGGCGAGGGCGGACTGCACCTCGATGCACCACTTCACCGCCCTCGCAAGAGCCACGACCAGCACCCTCGCTCGTCAGAACCACGGCTTCAACGCCCGCGACGCTCGATGCAGCCGTCACCAAAGCTTGTCGCCCGCCTGCTAGACTCGAACGGCGTCCTCGGCTGCTGATCACACCTCGCCTTGGCGTTATCTATCGTGTATTACCACAACGCCCGCGATTCTCTGCAGCATCACACGGTGAACGGTCGTAGGGCAGGCAGACCTTCCTAGCTCCATCGAACTTTTCCTTGCCTTTCTTCACGGTTCACGTCATGGAGCCTCAGCACTGCATCGTTTATTAACAGCTAACTCGTTTCCTCCTGGCTCGGCCACGTCAATCGCGCTTACCATGCAGGAACAACAGAGCACTTTCACCATCGTTACCTTCATTAATCTCCACGACGCGAAGCATAACATGTGTCCTTTCGCCACTGCGAGCTCTCGTTGTTCGGTCTCGAGTCTGACTGGCGCTACGTTGCCAGAACCACGCAAATCACATCTTGTTAGCACTTGCCCTGCCCGGCACTAACGCACTCACACGCAAGACAGCGTATCGGTGTAACAACCCCATCGAATCGCCTCGGACGCAGCTCTAATCACGCGGCCCGTCAAGCGTTGCTTACTCGCCTAGTCGTCTACACTACCCCACCAAACTTTCCGGTGAAGAGACGCACCACATCGAGCAGCGCAATACTCTCAACAAGTCTGGCCAGAACCAGAGCAAATGATGTGCATCTGAATGCGACCAATGCCCCAACCTGCACCTTCCACGGCACCTCGATCGCGAACGTCACACGCACGATGACCGTTATCGTATCCGAGGTGGCCGCTGCCGCGCTCCTCTCATCATGTCGTGATCGACCGTCGTCATGGCACGGACTCTATACACAAAGTACAGCGTCTTGAATTTTCGTCGTTGCTAGATCAAGCTCCACGCAGTCGTGGTAAAACACACCACCACCACCATCAAAACTCCCATGTAGTGCATCCTGCTCACCTTTGTCATTCGCTGGTGCCATTGCTGTAAGACGAAATGGTGCAGTGGTCCCTCTCTGAAAAGGTGACCGCTCGTCCAATGCACCTACACCACCACACATGACGTTGACTCTTGTACTACTGTGGCCCCCTCTCAACCCACGTCTGCGCCATGGATATGCCGTGATGCTTGACGATTGCCACTCAGAACACATTCGCTTCGGCTCAGTTGCAGCACTCTGCGCGACCCAGTCAGTGCCGAACACCAGGTTATGAACAGCGCTCGTCGCACACGTCAAATGCTCAGCTAACCTTCGTTGTGACATCAATTCAGTTCCGCCGCGGGGTAGCGGACAAATACGGGTTGCCGACTTGCTCCAAAGGGCCTCCGTATACAAACTTCTTCCACTGACGTCTGATTAGACTCTTCGTGCAACCGGCAAAGAATCATGGCTGAATCATTTCGGCACATCGCAGACACCGTGCAGATATCAAAATCTTTGGCTTGAAGCCTGTGTCAGATTGATGCGATATCGGCAGCCATTGTACCACGGTACACAGTCATGTACCTGCAACTTGGAAAACACCATCGCAAATATGGGAGAGAATCTGCACCAGACATATCGCGAAAACCTGCAGGATGCCACGATGCCTAAAAACGATGAGTATTTGGTTCCACAATCGACAAGTTGTTGGGCATGGTACTGAGATCGTAGGTAGCACAATCATATGCACGATGACCTACTGCACGTCAACTCCCAGAAGCCCTTGTCCCAGCCTTTTGAACTGCTTCTTAGGCTTCGCTCCTTTTATATCAAGACTCCGGTCGCGCTCTTCTATCTGATGTCGTCTTCGCCGTTGGGCTAGCGCTGGTTGGGTGGAGGAACGCGTGGGACACTCGCTAAGCGCAGCCCTGGAGCCCACCACAAATCCACCATCTCGTCGGAACCCGAGCGAAATTGAAAGATGGGATTGTGAACGCTTTCATTTCACCGCACTATCCAGCTTCAGTTCGTTCGCGCAAACCATTCCACTCTATAGCCTAGAGAATGCGCTCCGTTCCTATCATGGCGTGTGACTCACATTTGGCATGTCACTCCGTCTCATTGTTGAATCCTTCGCTGCCCAAAAGGTCCCCAATTGGGTCCCGAACACATGGTCTTGCGGCTCATCGCTGCCCTATGGACCCACTTCCAGCCTTGACGCCATGGATATGTTGACTCAGGATGCCCAAAAGACCCACCCGGCGGTTATTGTGGGCAAAAATTCCTATCCTCCGCCAGCGACTACAGGTACCACGCGACAACATAAGGGAAAAGCAATAGCTACGATTTCGAGCTTGTCCAGTACCTTCTGCGAATGAGAGCTCTGTAATGAGTACTGCTGATCTGGAAGTGTCTCAGTTGTCTAGTTGTCGGGTCAAATCTTGTTGTACACGTGGTACGTCTGCTCTTCGTTCGGGATTCAACGATTCAACCCCAGTCTTGTCAGGTAGAAGTCACCCGATACCCAGCCCGTTCTCCAGGTACTCCAGGTTTTCCCTACGTGTGGATGCTTAGACATTTGCCTTCGTACCGCCCCAGGATATGGGTGGTTTCATCCCGGCATGTGGGCAACAGCCCTACAATGACTCCACTACTGATTATTGTACACGCTAGCATTTTCGCCACTAACCGCAACCACCTTCTAACGCGCAACCTTCATAATAAATCGCGCTCTGGGCATCGCTCAAGGTTGAGATTTGGCGCTTTAGCATAGAAATTGAAAGAAGGCTAAGCGCTTCTGTTGCTCCATGAGAAGCTCCCAAACAAACCAATCGTCTGAGAAACCAAGAGGAAGCCACAACTGATATAGCATGGACGGCGGCACAACATACTACAGTGAACTTCAGGAGACGCAAAGATCCTTACCTAGGATGGTCGCGAACAAACATCACTTCACCACGACCTTCGATTTCCCTGATCGCAATTTTCTTAACTCTGGAAACTCGATAGAAATAGGTCTAGGAACGGATAGATCGAACCAGTGAGACTTTCAAAAGTATAGACTTCTTGTCACTCTGATTTTCAAAAGGTCGGTGTTTTCAGACGGGAAGAGTCAAGGTAGCATGTTGAAAGTTGTACATCATATGATGTGATAGACTGACTCAAGCCCGCAGGTCACGTGACATCTTCTCGACTCAAAGGCAGATCGGCATAGTTTGTTGATCACTGATCAACGACGCCATTGCAACACATCCTCGGATAT
>Ga0265797_10007378_pt1 | contig 15099 bp, 7 predicted proteins | sample P2T30metagenome_FD_192433 | JGI IMG/M metagenome (GOLD analysis project Ga0265797, IMG submission 192433) | Plant litter microbial communities from East Loma Ridge, Irvine, California - P2 T30 | ecosystem: Environmental > Terrestrial > Plant litter > Unclassified | place: USA: California... | reverse complement strand
CGCGCGAGTTTAGAGCAGGCTTGAGAGCAAGGGAGTGTGTGTATCGTGTGATGATAGGTAAAAGGTAAATTGTCACTGCTTTTCGTGATACTCGTGCATATCTATATCTTTCGATGAGCGCAAAATAACGCAAAATTACGTCGAAATGACTAAAGGTCGCAGTTAGATCCAAACACTGTGATCAGTGCCCTTCCAGCGCATCCTGCAAAGTCATACTCCGCTGACACTCGGCCAACACCCTCGCCTGCTGCGCAATCTCTCCCAAATGCCCAATGACCTTCTCGTTCCCCTCCTGGAACCCATAAAGCGCATACGGAATCCCGACATCCTCACAGAACTCCATAACCATCTTCTGGCAAGCTCTTAAATTATGCCTCGGAATGCGCGGGAACAGATGGTGCACCGCCTGGAACTGCAGTCCACCGTGGAAGAAATCCAGCCACTCCGGGCAGTCGACGTCCATGGTCGTGCGCAGCATGCGCTGCGGGAAAGACTCGGCGACGCCGAGATCGGCGGTCGACATGGCGAAGTGCGAGAGGGTGATTTGGACGTGCACCGGCATGGTTACCATGTGGCTGAGCAGGACGAAGGCGATGCGGGAGCCGGCTGTGGGGATGGACTTGTAGACGGTGAAGTAGCCGAACCAGGTCCAGAAGAAGAATTGGCCCGCGACTTCGAGGTAGCGGTGCCACCAGGCTGGGCCTTTGCGAGGGCCCTGGCCGAGGAAGATGTATTGCCAGCTGAGGACGTAGAGGTTGAAGCGGCCGAAGCAGAGGATGGGGTAGTAAAGGTAATGCTGGTATGGGAGGACGAATTTGGCGAAGGGGTCGTAAGTCATGATGCGGTCGTAGTATGTTGAGCGAAGGCTCTCGAAGAAGCGATGCGAAACGGCGAAGAAGGGGATGTGCTGGATGTCCGGATCATGTGCTGGGCTGTTGGTGACGATGTGGTGGACGTTGTGGTTACGCTTCCACCAGCAGCAGCTGAGTCCGCCGAGGAAGTTGGAGATGAGGATTCCAATGCAGCTGTCGACATGGAAGTTGTGCGTGATGCCCATGTGGCCGGCATCGTGGACTGTGAATACAAGCTGGTGCCAGAACATGCCTAGGAAGATGCCAGAGAGAGCGTACCACCCACTTCGGAGTAAGAAGAACGATGTCAAGGCAAGCGCAGTGTATCTGGAGGCCTCGATGGCGTAGGCTTTGTAGTTGCAGTTGTAAAGCCCTTGGTCCCGGATTCGCTGATCTAATGCGCGGTACTTTCCAATGATTGTTGTCTGTGTCTCTGCATCAAGACTGGGAAACCTTTCGATATCATTTTGGTATTCTTCGGCTGTGCGGTCTTCGCCGTGAGAAGAGGGCTTCTGTGGTGCTGCGGTTTCTTGGATGTCCAGTGAAGAGAGCGATGTGGCAGACGATGAATGGCTGATCGCAGCATTACTACCTTTACGCTTGCGAATGCCCGCGCTTTTACGATCAGCAGGCTCGAACGTCGGCGAGGGCTCTTCGGACCTCTCCTGGCTTGAGAAATCCGCCTCGTCTTGCACCGTCGGATCTGGCCGGCTGCCAGCGGCTTCGATCTCATCTTTTGTCCTGAACACACCATACTGGATGGGCGGCACGAAGTCTGTCCATGGACCTTCAATCCTGCCGATTTGGTATTTCCTCATCCACTGTTGAGTTTCGGCTGAGTGAAATGCCCGCACTTCGTTCGTGGCATCTCTGCCAACCATGTGCAGAATAGCCTTGTCACCACCGGGGTGGAAGGGAAGCCACGCATCCGCCTTGATCACATTTTTATCCACTATCACAATCTTTCTTCCGTCTGCGATGAGAGCTTCAATGTCGTTGCGAGAGAGGAGTCGGTCTCGGTAGGCGGTGGTCTGCTTTGAGGTGGCCATGTTGGGTGAAGTGGATGGAGGTGATCTTCGCCAGGCAGGTGTCGGATTCAATCCAGCATCGAGTGGATTTGTTGGTAAGGACTGTGGTACGCTTGTAGTCCAAGAGAACAATTGGCGAAGTGGGATGGAAGTGAATGTGTAGGTGTAAGTGAGAGCAGCTTCAATTGGCCTGAACTGGTGGTCTGAGGTGGAGACCCTTGACCGATAAGATGCGATAAGATGAGATAAGATCAAGCTCCAATTTAGTGCCGCATCTCGCGCGTCACCTGGAGGCTGTCGCTGTTGCTGTTGCCTCTCTCACATGCAATCGCACGCCGAATACCGCGACAGCATTTCAAACCCAACATCCACCCGAACAATCCATTCCGCCTCACAGTAAACGACATACTTCATTCCCGCGCGCAGCATCAGCAGTGTATAGGCTCTTATACACAGACCATCCGGAAACGACACTCCACCAAACGCCTGCTACCGTCAAGCTGTCGGCAGCTACTTGAGTTGGCTGTCCAGACCACTCACTCCTCCGCCACCACACGAGATACCAAATACACATACGCCCAACATGGCAGACCATCTCGCCGTCATGCGGTCTTACCCGCCGGAGAAGTCCAAAGGATCCTCACCTTCAAGTACAGAGTCGGCCTTCTCGCCTTCCGAGCTCGACAAGAAGATCAACACCTACCTCAACAACCTCGACAGACTTCCCAAGGCAGCATGGACAAAGCTTGTCGACAAGAAACACTTGCTCGAGCTGCTGGACCCCGCTGTCAACAGCATCCCTTACCTCAAGTGTCTCAATGACGCGACACAGACCCTCCGCAAGCAGGACGTAGAGGGCGCGGAGCTTCTCTTCAACCAGGCTTGCATCTTCTTTGCTTCCTTCGACCCCGTACAGATCAGATATGTTGGCGAACTGTGGCAGTCCTTGTGGTTGTGGGTGGCTGCGTACATGCAGGCACTCGAGCTGCTTGACCAAAGCATCCTCTCAACCGCTCTTCTGCGCCTTGACCCGTCTGCTGCGACCTTCACTACTCTGCACCTTCGCTTCGTGAGGCAGTGCCTCTCAGCTGGAACGCCCTCACAAGCCCTCCCAATCCTCGACCAGAACATCTTCGCCTACCCTCAGACACTACCCAAGAATGTTCCCACAGAGCCACTTACTACCGACCACGACCTGAGCAACGCCTTCATCACTTCAGAATCAGGCTTCACGGAAAAGGTAAAACCGGAGCACGTCTTGGAGTACTATCTGCTCGGCGCGCACGTCTACATCGGCACACGCAACTACCAGCGTGCCCGCCTCTTCCTGGAACATGTAATGCTCCACCCAACTCAACACCACACCGCGAGCTCGCTGCAAGTGGAGGCATATAAGAAGTGGCTCCTCATCGGCTTGCTCTCAGAGGGCAAGTCCTTCCCGTACCCGCGCACTGTCGATACTGGAGTATGGAAGAGCCTCAGGGCTTTGGGGAAAGCATACGAAGCGCTGGTGGAGAACTTTGAAAAGAGGAACACATTGAAATACAGAGCGGAGGCAGAGATTGGCGCACAGACATGGCTTGATGATGGGAACATGGGCCTGGTCTCCGAAGCTGGCCGATCGTTGGTTCGATACTGCGTTGCCGACCTGCAAAAGACTTATGCTGCACTCCCTGTGGTCAAGGTCGCCTCCTACCTCGGACACTCAGCAGAGGACACTCTCACGATGCTCACACAAATGATCAGACAGTCAAGCCTGAATGCGAGCCTTGCACCGGGAGCCACTGCAGGAGAGGCAATTCTTCGCTTCGACCTTGCATCCTCAGCAAGCAACACGACACAGCAGCTGGACCTCGAGGCTCAGACAAAGCGCATCGAGAAGCTCATCGCCGCCGTTCGTGACGCTGATCGTCGACTGCAGCTCACCAAGGAGCACGTCGCCCTGGCCAAGCGGAACAAGAACACCCCGGCCCCAGATTCCGACCTCGCGGACCAGATGGACCTCACTTGGGACGCACCAGGAACTGGCAGCAACGTCCCGATGTTGGTGGACGAAGATGACGATGACGAGGATATCATGGTGTAGACTACCATAGACGTCCAGAACAATTACAGTATGGGAGTCACAGACCCCTCGGAGACCGACCCCTGGAGCCCGGAGAGCTTCTGATAAGCACTCTTCAGCAAGGCTATCATGGCAGGAATTGCACATTCTGGCAAGTCCACGAGGTGATACATTAGAGCATTAGCGATGGAGCAATGGCGCTTTTGATGGCGCAGGTTACGAAGCATGAAATGAGGATTAACGGCACGGTTTGTGCTTTGTGGAAAAGCGAGTTGATGGAAATACTGGCTTTGAAGGTGGCTTTTCTAGAAGGCTGCATTGCAAGTAGACATGCATACCAGTACACATCTGAATTAATCCAATGCGGACGAGTGATGTTCACATGTTTGTCATTGTTTCGTTGCAGATAAGATAAGTGAACCCTGCTTGACATCACTTCAAATCGCGTCACTGCCCCAAGCTCCAGCGCGTCTTCCCCGCGACTTCTCGATATATTATTTTGGTCCAATGTCTACTCCAATACCCAAACACCACAATCATACCACACAACCCTTTACGCAAAAATGAGCTACGCCTCCACCCCAGACCCTCACCAAACCCGCCGCTCCCCAAAACGAAAACGCTCCGACGAATCCCTCGAGCCAACCTCCGCCTACCACTCCGCCGCCTCAACACCCTACCCAACAGACAACACCTTCGCCTACGCCTACGAAGACGACGAAAACACCAACAACAACACCCCCGACGACCTCCGCAGCACCGCAGGCGAAGAATCCACAACCACAACCCCTCCCCCAGAACGCCCCCGCACCCTCGACTACGCCCTCCAATACACCCTCAAAGGCCACGCCCGCGGCGTCGCCGCCGTCAAATTCTCGCCCGACGGCAAATGGCTAGCTTCGTGCTCCGCAGACTGCACGATCAAGATTTGGAGCGCGGCGACGGGTGCGCTGCAGCACACTCTCGAGGGGCATTTAGCTGGGATATCTTGCCTTGCGTGGTCGCCCGATAGCCGCGTTCTCGCTTCGGGCAGCGACGATAAGTTGATCAGATTGTGGGATGTGAGTGCGGGCAAAGCGCTGCCGACGCCGTTGGCTGGACACCATCATTATGTATACAGCTTGGCGTTCTCGCCGAAGGGCAATGTTCTCGTCTCTGGATCTTACGACGAAGCGGTGTTTTTGTGGGATGTGCGCACCGCGCGCGTCATGCGCTCTTTACCCGCGCACTCGGACCCCGTCTCTGGGGTGGACTTTGTAAGAGATGGGACGCTGGCGGCGAGTTGTAGCAGTGACGGCTTGATTCGGATCTGGGATACGGGGACGGGGCAGTGTCTGAAGACGCTGGTGCACGAGGATAACGCGCCGGTGACGAGTGTCAAGTTCTCGCCGAATGGGAAGTATGTTCTTGCGGCTACGCTGGATAGCTGTTTGAGGCTGTGGAATTATGTGGAGGGAAGGTGTGTGAAGACGTATCAGGGGCATAGGAATGAGAAGTTTAGTATTGGGGTTTGTTTTGGGACGTATACCGCCGAGCACGCTGGAGTGCGAGACGACGAGCAGAAGGAGGTATCAGATTCACAGCGAAAACAATGGGCCCTCGCAGCCTGCGGCAGCGAAGACGGCAGCACGGTGCTGTGGGATGTCAATTCGAAGGAGATTTTGCAGAGACTACAGGGGCACGAGGGAGTTGTGCTTGGTGTGGATGTTTGCGCGCACGATGGCGCGGTTGCGACGTGTGGGATTGATAAGACTATCAAGATTTGGAGACGACGGAAGATTGGTCCTGCGGTTAATGGGCAAGCGAAGAGCGGTGCGGAGGATGATGGTGGAGTTGAAGGCGCTGCTGCGCAGACAGACGTGCTGATGGAAGGGAACGGAGATGTGAAGGAAGTGCAAACCGAGCACCCTACGCCGAATGATACTGCGATGGAAGAGGGTTGAGGTGTTGCGCGCAAACGATCATGGCCCCGGTCAGACAGACCATCAGCAATGTCGAGTCCAAGAAATTTTTCAGGACGCTGGCTAGATCGCCTGGCGTTCTCAGGGCTTCAAAATGACCATGATACGAAGGACCTGAGCAGCAGGGTTGATGATATGGCTACGCAAGTCTTGGTTAGAAAATGATTGCTCGTCAAGCAATTCAGCAGTGCCGATACAGAAATCATGGGTGGAAACTGTCCGTCGTCCGAAAATAGCGATGTCGACACGGAAGACACTGCTGGAAAATGCTGGTCATCAAAAGTCGCGGTCAGCACCCAGATTTTATTATGGTGCAAATTATCGAAGTCTGCCGACACTTCGTACTGGATCTTCTGTGGGCACATGCAACCAAAATCCAGATCCACGTGCAGTTCGATCTCGGAGAGTTTGCATCGCCTGATCTGGCATCATCGACAAGGCTGGGATGCACGAGGATATGAGATTAAACGAGGATGCATACATCATGTATCTGCGAGCAAGCATGAACGATGAGCCTGCGCTTTTGCAATCTGTCAGCGAGCACGAACGATTGGCGGCATTTTGCGCATGCATGCAAGATGTCAATGCTTCACGCTCAAGGCATACAGCGCCGCTGTGATTTGAGTACACGACGGATGCGTATAGTGCGGAGGAAAAGCATCTCACCAACAGCATGCACGGCAGCGCGCATGAAGCCTTATCTATCGCATTGAACGCACGAAATGGAGCTTGACCGACACATGAACAATTGATTTGACATCGACAAAGCGGTCTCCCCTCCCTGTGTCCTCCCGTGGAAAGGCTGAGTCTAAGATACGTGCCATATACAGAAGGTGTGAGGTCGGTGTGCAGGAACGCCGGACCTCCGAAAAGTGAATCTTAAATCTTAATTCTCCAAGCTCCCGTCTGAAACGGTTCCTGGGCAAGTGGGCAAGCATCATGCAAGGGGAAAGAAACAGCCAAGGTACTCTGTATGCAGCCGCGGGATGTCTACCCTGTCAATACCGATGCTCAAGTATCACTGTATCTGTTTGTGATAACGTTGTGTCGAATGAAGGAATAAATTCACACGGCGACGCGCATTGTTGTGTTGCTACTAGTTGCCGAACCACTGGCTCGCCCTGCAATAGTAATGCATTGTTTGAACGAGGCCGTCCAATGTACTGTGCACTCGCTTCGGTACCGAGATCTTCATAGTGCTTACCTTACACACACGGCATGGTAGACTAGTCCAGCCCAGCTGCACAAGCTACCTAGGCAAGCCTTTGATCGCGTCACGCCCAGCCCTTTTACTTCACGCATGTTGTGGCAGAAGAGATCCCCCGATGTCTCTAAGCCACCAAGCAGAGCAGTCAAGCCGTTAGACTCAAAGGCTATCATCCTTCCGGAAGCCGTTGTCGGCAAGCGGGGCGCACGACATACCGTTTCACCGCGCTCTGTCTTGCTGTGTCTTTGCAGACGCCCTGCCAAATCTCCCGTCCACATGCTTGGCCTGCATAATGGAACTGCTCATCACTTTTCAGGCGTACAGATCTATTGCTCAACACGCACCTACCACGGCTGACGATCTCCTTCTTGGAGTTGCGACACCGCGTGGCTTCCACCTCGCTATGGCCAATCTGAATGGATGTCCATCACACTTCCAAGTCCGCCACCAGCCTTTGTAATCTACCACCCGTTGCCTCGTCAGGGCTGGACCTTGCGGACGTGCGTGCGTGCGTTCATGCGGACTCGATGCCGTGCGATCTACTGTAAAGCCCTGCCGCTGGAAGGATGCAAAAGAGACGATCGACTTGCCTTCCCTATGGAGGATTGAGCTCTCCAGGAGTCCCTTCATCTCCTCAGAGAGCTGATCCCACCGGAGCCCCGTCCTCTCCAACGTCCCTTTGTCCCACAACCCGTCCCGCGCCAACAACACGGCCCAAGGTCCGGTCAAGTCCATGACGTTTGCAGACGCTGTAGAGTGCAATCTTGCAGGGGTGGCTTTACACATCCATCATACTGCTCTCGAACAATGAGTAGTAGAGCCATGGAGCTGGTCAGACCCGCAGCTAAAATGTTACACCCCATCGATGCACACCTCTCTTTCTTCTGTAGACCGCCGCCTTGTCAACGGGCCGCACTGTCGCACTAACCCAAAGTCAGAACTGGTAACAACAAGACAGGTCTCACCCGCCTACTCTACACGAAGAGGCTGGCCCTGGGCAAAACTGTTCCTTGACCGACTGAGTACTTTGTAAAGACCAACAGCTCCTTGCAAGGCTGGAGACAGAGACAATTTTAGTCCCACTTACGTCGTGTACCCTTACAGCATCCACGACCTTCATCAACCATTCGAATAATAGCCAGCCACCCTAGCGAACGATATCAGTCACCATGCCTCCGCGTATTTCCCTGAAGGCTTTAACCACATCTTTCCCGCTACTACCAAACGATCAATCAATCCATTATCTCGACATGGCTGGCCCCTCACCCCAATCCGCGACACACCCATTGTCCGAACTCAACATCGACGCATTGGAAACTCAAAAGTTCGACCTCCCAAGCGGCCTGATCCAGCGTTCCAATTCCACTCGATCAACACGTTCAGACAAATCCGTCTCTTCCACAACATCATCCGTCGACAACAGCGTCCTAAACACACCCATCGAATCGCCTCGACCAACAACCGCACCACCCCACTACATCGTCCTCTGCCTCTGGCCCCACGCAACCTCCTCCCAAATCTCATCCTACGTCGAAGGCTACGAAGACCTCTACCCAACTTCCAAAGTCCTCCTCCTCCGCAGCTCCTGGCGAGCCGGCAGCCCCGATCTCGACGCCATCACAACGACCCTAACAGCCTCTCTCGACGAGAAGCACACGACCTCGCATCCAGTCCTCTTGCACCTCTTCGGCCACACCGGCGCCCTCAACGCCTGCACTCTCCTCCGCGCTTTCCGCGCCCGCACAACAACAGTCCTCGACGTCCGCGCCATCGTCTCAGACACCGAACCCTCCGTCTCCCTCTCAGACCTCTACGCAACGCTCCTCAGCTCGCCCGCGCAATTCTTACTCCAACTCCTCGCGCTGCTCCTCGCTTTCCTCTCCGCCGCCGTCTCACTGTTCACTTACGACGACGCCACGCACCGCATTCGCGCCGATTTGACCAACCCTAGTCTACTACCGGCTAGTGTCCGGAAGTGCTTCGTCTTCCCCGCGCAGGAGATGATGTTCTCGTGGTGCGATACGCCTGGGAAGAACGGCATCGCTGAGCGTCGCGAGTGGAGCGTCAAGCGCACGAGCGTGGATGCTCGGGGGCGCTGGAGCGGGGAGAAGGAGAGGTATTGGTTGGGTGTTGAGGGTGTGTGGGAAGGTGGGTGCTGAAGAGTATGTGATTCGTCAGGACCGAAACCACTACCTATGTACCCACCGGATTACTTGATGCACTATAACTGCGAGCCTGCGATGAAGACCTGGCCTATCATGCACTTGCGGCCAGCCAGGCAACAAGCAACAACGACTATACCACGATTTTCCCCCCTCAACATTTCTACGACACAGCGATGGTGCAAGGGCGATTGTTTTTCTTTTCTTTGTCTATTCTATCTCTTAGAGTTCTTGGGAAACGGCCGGCTTGAATCTCCTACCTTATTACTTGCTACTCTTCTTACTACTACTACCACCAGTCTAGACATAGTGTATACATATGAAGCACAAACATGAAATAACCTGAATATTGAGCTTCAATCTTCGCGTAACTGACTCAGGATCACTTGGACTGTTGAAGCTCGAGCGGCATGTAGTTTGCGCAGGTGAAAGTTTAAAAAGCATGATTGCGTCCAATTCAGGGCGAGTCGCCGCTCATCATAGGTGTCTGGCTGACACAGACAGCCCTGCAAGCACTCTACCATAACTCCAATCGTCAAAGTGCCCATCCAATCTACGCGTCCAAAACCAACCGCAGCGAGTCCTAGTCGAGCTCCACAACCATTGCTCAGAAATTCAAACAATCAAATGTCAATACCCTTCTCAGTTTTCGCCTTGGTAAACTGCGCCAACAACCCCAAAACGCCCTCTTTCCCATCTCCTACCCCCTTCGCCCCATCCTCCGCATCCGTATCACTCTCAAGCCCCAGCCCACTTGCATCCCGGCCAACAGCGCGATCATAGTCGTCCAGATCACTGTCCAGCGCCATGATTCTACTCTCAGATGGCCCGAGCGAAGGCTGCTGCTGCCGCGAAGTGTCAGCTTCCGCTTGGCGCGTCGGCCTCCTACGACGATCGTGCGCGAAGTTCTGCGGTGAGCGGGGATCCTGGCGCTGAGAGGAGGCCAGACCAGGTTGGCGCGCCGTGTGCTGGGCGCTGGGCTTGAGCAGCGAGCGAGCAGGGTCAATTTCTTCGGCGACGGTGGGTGGGGACAAGGGCGGCCATTCGGGCGGACGCTGGTAGCCGTGTAGTGGTCTGCGGCCGTTCTGGCGCTGGTTGTAGGCGCTGTAGTATTGCGCGAAGTTGTGGATTGAAGCCGCCATTTTGTCGTCTTTCAGGCCAAAGTAGTCGTCACGCAGGCCGTCGGGCTCTTGCAGGGCGGTTGTGGTGTTTTCGACGACGTTCTGGTGTTTCTTAAAGTTGAAGACGGCGAAGTTGCATTGGTTGCCGACGCCCTCGACGTGCACGGTTGACTCGCGGAAGAAGTCGACGATACGCTCGCAGCGTTCATTGGAGTTGCGGTAGAGGATTATGGGGGTCAGGACGAGGCTGATTATTTCTTCCAGGAAGATGAGGACTTTGTTTTGATAAAGGCTTGAGAATTCGGCGCGTACTTCGTTGCTGTGAAGGCGGTCCTTCCAGTGAGCCGGCATGTAGTGAATGTACATGAGAACCTCTTTCAGGTGGAGTACTGGGTCGTGCGTTTCTGTCTCTTCGGGCAGTGCACCATGGGCAACGCTGAATATGCCGACCATGACAGATACCCAGAAGACTGTGGTGCGACCTTCTGTGATCTCGAATCCGAGGAATAGCTCGGAATCAAACAGCGTGGCCAGGGCCAGAACACCAGCGAAGGCTCCACTGACAAAAGCCACGAAGCGACAGAGCTGATCTGTTTTGTCCTTGGGGAACTGCTTGAGGTAGTCGACAGCGAAAGGATAAGCTTGACGGATACGACGTTGGAAGAGGTGGTCTAACTCGTTGAACTCGCGGATTTTCCATTCTGCAAAAGGCGTGAAAGCGCGCAAACTGACGCGAGCTGGGTTTCGTGTGAATTCGGTGTAGTAGCGGAAGAAGTAAACGATGGAGAATCTGAGCATGTTCCAGGGTGCAAAGATAACACTGACCAGTGCGGCGAAACGGAGACGGCGACGTAGACCTTCGACAAGCACCTTGCGATTCTTCACATCAAGAGCAAAAGGCCTAGGCGCGCCTTGTTCGTCGAAGACGAAATTGGTCAGGCAGAAGTCGATGCACCACTCCAGACTCTTTGAGTAGAACAGCCTACTTCCAAGGTACGGGACAGGCAAAGTGAAGTCGAAGATCTCCTTGTTGAACAGGGCGACGTAGTAGTTATCCTGGCGCATGAGCCGATTGGCGACGGTCTCTGCTGTAATGCGTTGCTGTGGCTGGTTGTAATCAAGGTATCGCTTCGCCCGTGGCCCATTGTTGGCAGTAGCGACGTTCGCATTCTGAACTTTTACCAGGCCATCGACTACACGAAGCCACGACACGGTCTGCATGTCGTCTTCACTGATCTCGAGGATGTGCGTATAAAAGTCCCGCATTCGTCGCAGTCGGCTGATGTCACCCAGGTTACGAACGAACATCATACCCCAGTAGATGATAAACAGGAATATCGCAGTCTTCTTGATCCACGAAGATTTGTCGATACATTGTGGTATGAGTATCTCTGACGTCTTTTTGCTGGTGGGGATCAGAGAGTAGTCGATACAGGTCGTCAGGAACATTGCAAAGCAGAAGGCGAACAGCTCAGTGGCTTGTGTCAAGAATTTAGCGAGCAGGATTGAGCTCATGCCATGGCCAGTGAAATACTGATACGCCTCTTGAAGGAAGGCATCCAGACTCGGAGCGTTGGTGAATGTCCACATGGCATTGGCTTGTGGACTCGACCGTAGCGGAGGAGCTGCAACTGATTCAGACCCTGGCCTAGCAGGCGCATTACGACCCAAGTGGAGTACGTTGGACGAGTGTAGCTTGTGCTGCTGCTGCATCTTGTTCCACTGTTCTTCTGTCCTTGCCCGTCCGCTCTCCTGTTCAAGAAGCACCGATGGCTGCTTTGGTATAGGCTTTCCTTTCCGTTCCAGCAGGAGGGACTCTGGGACATCCTCTTCCTCTTCCTCGTCTTTCCGCCTCCTTTGTTGACCATCGAACCAAGTGGGCTGGTTTTGAGCTATTGACATCGAACCGTGGACAAGAGGTCTTGTCTCTGGGCTTAGAGCGTTGTCTCGAAATGGAGTTGAAGCAGTCGAAGGTTCATAAAACATGGCTTCTGGATCATCGTCATCAGGCTGGTAGTGTCGTCCATAGTCGGCTCTCCTCTGCGACTCGAGGTCCATATCGGGGTCAAGGCGGCTGCCATCGAACACTGAGTCGCCCTCTGCGACAGGCAGCAGCCTCGAGACGATACGTGAGGCCATCATCTTGGCGATGCGGTCGCTGTATCAGGCTGCGGTCTATTTTGATTTGCTATCTGCTCAGCCTGGGATCCTGAGGCAGAACACAGGCATTTGGTGGATGTGTAACGGGAGGATGTTGAGGACTTAGCCTTATCGGTAGGTGTCTCAGCTGCCCATCAGGTCGGGTGCGGAGCTCTATTGGAAAGATGAGGTGTTATGGTAGGATCTATAGGGAGTGTGCATATAAGGGCAGCGAAGCACCTCGCGAAGTGTACTTTCGCGGTTGATGGTTAACTCAAATGCTTGGTCGCGTGGGCGCTGGCAAGCATGTGATAGTGTGACGTGCTGAGGCCTGAAGCCTGAGGCAGAGAACTGACTCGCGCCTGCTTTGCGTCAAAGTCAACTTCCAGCAACGCTTTCACATATCACCGCGCCACTTGACTTCATCAATATTTCCCACCCACCAATCTACTAATCCACGCACACTCTTCAAACGCGCGAGATCTACCATCTCGAAAACTTAATTGTACCTACGGTCTGGTGCAAGACCGCATCACCCCTCTCCGTCAGGATTCGAACAACAAAAGGTGAGAACTCGCGAGTTCGGTCCGCCTCATCAAGCATACCTATTTGTTATCCCTGCACGTGCGAAATTGTCCTACGGAATCGACTTAAGAAATGTCGCTGAAACCAAACGGCGTTTTCGATGCGCCTCAGCCATCCAATTTTGACAACCCTGCTTTCGAGCAGCAAGTTGAATCCCACGCTTTCGCGCTGCCCATCAGACAACAACACTGGCCTGTTTCAACTACTTTCGCGAAACCGCAATCTAACTTGCATCTTCCGCAGAACCATTTCGCCCCATCTTCTACAAACCAAGGTAGTCTTGCCACTTTGGCACACAGACCAAAGATGTCTTACCCGTACGACAACTCCCAATACAACTACGCCCCAGGCGCTGCAAACCCATATGCTCAACAAGGACAGCAATCATACGACCAAGCCCCGCCATCAATCCGCAACCCTTTTCCTGCACCGCCACCAGCTCATAATGCCTATGGTGCGCAAAACGCCGGCTACGACCCAGAGCAGGAGGCCTTGATGGCGCAGTGGCAATCGCAATATGCCCCAGTTGATGTCCAAGCTTCCAAGGATCCACGTAACAAGGCAGACAATCCAAACACCACGCAAGTTGGTGTGCGGCCGGGTGTGGCTAACCCTGCAGACGGCAAAGCTAGCAATCCCGACAAGAAAGTCACTGTGATCCGCAAAGGCGGCGGCCAGACTTGGGAGGATAACTCACTTCTCGAATGGGATCCAACCCAATTCCGCATCATGGTTGGCAACCTTGCTGGTGAAGTCACCGATGACTCTCTTGCGAAGGCCTTCGCTCCGTACGGTGTTTCTAAGGCGCGCGTGATTCGCGACAAGCGTACGACAAAATCCAAGGGGTTCGGTTTCGTGTCCTTCACGGATGGTGAGCAGGGCTTCAAGGCTGCTCGCGAAATGGTTGGAAAGTACATCGGCAGCCACCCCGTCACAATTCAGCGCTCTAAAACCGACCTGAAGCCCACTGTCCAGAAAGACAAATACAAGGGCAAAGGCAAATACAACAAGAACCGCAATGACAAGAAGGAGAAGAAGCAGGACGATCCTTTGCGTGCAAACACCGGTGCGGCTATCGAGAAGAAGCCGATGAAAACCCCGGGCGGTTACAAGGTCATTGGCTGAGGAGCTGTTGGTAGTTGTCCCGAAGCACAATTGTTCACGGACAGGAGGGATATGGAACGCTCTAATTCGGGTGTCAAAAACCAAGCCATGGCCAAGCCACCACTTGGACCTTGGTTGTTTGACTGCTAGACAGTGAAGACGTTTGCCATTGCCCGGCATCGACGGTTCTGGAAGGCTTAGGTAGCACTACTCATGTGAGATCGCAAGAGCCTTGGGGCCAAGACAATCTGTACGAATAGGAACTTTTGGATTAGGACTTCGTCTCCGAACCAATATCGCATTTCGTGTTGACCATTCGTATTGTCCTTTTCGAAGACATTGCTTCGCTTTCCTCATGTTCTGGCCCTCGCAGCGCTTGTCATTCGTCTAGTCGAGTCCATGTACATGTACATGTACATGTACGTACAGTGTGTATGTCTCTATAATTCCACCCTAACACTAACCCTGATCATGACAAGCTTAATACTGTATGTATATGTACTATGAGTGAAAATCTGTTGTCACACGCAATTGGAGTCGATGCTGAACTTCATGCGAAATGTGCTGTGCTACAGCGAACAATATTGTGAGTCCTTCTCAAGACATTGCCTGATTACAGCTAATCAGAGCAAAGCCAATCCCGGCATCTCTTCGACTACTGGCAGCGGTGGACCCTCTCACCACGACACAACAGGACGTGTCACCGGTACACATGAAGGCGACGGAGCTTCAGTCGTTGTAGTGCCAAGTGACGACTGGGGTGACTTTGACATCAATCAGATGCTCGACCAGCAGTCCCTTGACCCAGCGTGGCTGGAAGACATTCAAAACTGATCATGAGCAAGGGATCTCTCAATTCGATCCGCCAATTTCATA
>Ga0265797_10007377_pt1 | contig 15099 bp, 11 predicted proteins | sample P2T30metagenome_FD_192433 | JGI IMG/M metagenome (GOLD analysis project Ga0265797, IMG submission 192433) | Plant litter microbial communities from East Loma Ridge, Irvine, California - P2 T30 | ecosystem: Environmental > Terrestrial > Plant litter > Unclassified | place: USA: California... | reverse complement strand
ATTCACGTTATAACAAGTAACTTGGAAAGTGAAATTATACAAAAGACGCAACGGGGGTAAGAGGTAACGTAAAACATGAGTTGAGTTTCTCTACGCTTACTACTGTACAAGTATTAGGTCGTATAAACAGAAGACAGAAGAAGCTCTTTATACGTACAAGACTTGTTTCTTCTAGATGTAGCAACTTCCCTTACTCTTCTCTCCTATCTATCTGTCTAAGAGGACCGTTAGTGCTTACTTCTTCTTCTTCTTCTCCTTACCCTTGTTTTATTTCCTTTCTCCATGGAAAACAAAGGCAACGCTACACCTCCGTGGTACACAAGTGCTCATATAACCCCAGAAGCAATGCTCTCTATCATACGTCAAACGCGACCTTGTAAGTATTTAGTCGACGCCAAGTGCGAGTATGGAGATTTGCACCCATCGTTGTTGAACATGTCGCGTACACCTACCGTGTGAGCTTACTGCAAAGCTTATTGTGGCAAGATTGAGCCTACGTATAAAATGTTCCATCTAGTGCAGACCAGACACGTCTACGCTTGGCACATATGTCAAGCAAACAAAAGCATACAAAATAACGGTAGTGGGACTTTCCATCCGTCAAGATGGAAGAAATTGCCTTTTGTAACAGAGCTGAAAGTGCCGAAAGCGTAAAGAGCAAGCAGCGACTTACCTCTGGCAAACAAGCAGAGCGTCAAGTGACTACAAGTATCGTTTATATAATTTTTGTATTGATTTAATGTATAAAAGTCATGTCTGCTGAATATGATCTACCATCTCAGCTCTGAGTAAAGAAAAGAAGAAGAAAAAAAAAGTAGTAGACAAGCAAGGGTATTCTCGATAGTCGCGCAACATGACACAAGTGCATGTTCAATCCGGAAAGGATAGTAAGAAAGATGTAAAAAAAAAGGAAAGGGTTTTTGTCAAGTGTGTGTAAACATATCGACATCAAAGTCAAAACATGTTATCCCTTCACGACCGTCCCTTTATTCGGTGTTCGTCGTCAATGGTGTTTTTCTGCCGTAAATGTCGTTGCGTTGGTGGGTGTTTTTTTTTCTTCGCGGCTTGGGTCGCAGTGTAGTGGTGAGAGCTGTTGTTTTTTTTCGTCTTCCTGGCGTGCGACCTCGAGTAGCAGAAACATGGAGCTTGGCTACCGTATAGCGCATCGTCGGTCGTACAACCTCTCCCCTGCGTCAGGCACCCAGCTGTGGTGTGTTGTTGCTCTCGTGTTTATTCGTCCATTGTTGACGGCGTAGAGCGAAATAGCCTTCAGCTCAATTACACAGGCAACCTATGATCGCCCAGTGTTGGTGCGCCCTAGTTCCTTTATACGTATGGAAGGCATGACGCTGAAGCGCTTGCTACCGGTCGAGCTGGTAGACTTTGCCGAAGGGGGCGCAGAGCTATAGACGTATTCGCCGTCGACGTAATGCGCATCACTGATGAAAGTCGTGCGCTTTTCGCGGCGTGTGTAGCGCTGTTCGAGACGGTATAGTTCAAGACCTAGAGACAAGCACTCCTGTCAGCTGATGGTTCCACGACAGTAAGGGACAGGGCCGGGATAGAGTCCGACGAAGCGAGGCGAGACGTACGAGCTTGCAGTTTCTCAATGAGACCCATTGTGTGTTGTGTATAGTTGGTTTAGCGGCTGGTGATCCGCGTGCCGAGATGTGTTCGTGTAATGTTGGAGCAGTACCAAGCGGCGAGGTGTCTCGAAGATATGGCACGGGGTATAATGTCGCAATGTGCGGAAAAGCCAGTTCCCTGACCAGATGATGCAGATGTGGTATCGGATTTTGAATTGATATCCGCAAGCTATTTGCGTCTTTCTTAAGCGCTTCACTGGGGTAAGATTACTTTGCAAGCGGTTTGCGTCTGGGAGCAGTTTGAAAACGAGTGTAATGGTCCAGCGCGGGAGGGGATAGATAGGTAGAAAAGAGCGGAATGGCTGGTAAAAGACGGGTCCAACGACAACGGTAGTAGCCCCGGTTCCAGAGCGAAGGAAACCCCCCGGGCACCCGTTGTTGGGGCGGGACAAATGCTAGGCGTTCCAGGTTTCATGCACTGGCAGTTCTCGAAGCCTAGGTCGCATCAAATCAGTCTAGCCAGGCCGATAGGCCCAAACGAACCAAACCTAGAAGAGCCATGCTGCCGTGTCGCGGAATCGTGATACTGTGACCATTTCCCAGCTGATCATTCGGTAGACGTCCGCTGCGGGAAGCAGATGACCGTCCCGCTTACTCCCAGGAATCTCTGCGAACCTGTGGACATGCTCTATTACGCAATGTTTCTGACGCCCCATCTCCCCAACATGGCTGGTGTCAGCTTCGGAAAGTCTCCCGGCTTTCGAGTCATTTGCTCACGTGGGACAGGGGTGTTAGCCTGAAAACTCCAAAACATGCCGACGCCACCAGCTTGGCAACGAAGCTCGCTCAAGGGGCAGCCCTGCCATCTTGGACATGGAGCAGCATCACAATCTGACAGACATTGCCATTCTCAAAAAGCAAAAAAAAAGGTGGTCTATGCAGGACGAATGGCATTCCTGAGGTAGACTTTGGTTGTTTTTTCCCTAGGAACTTGTTCGTTAGAAAATACCCGATCATGCTACATGTCAACCCCACGCATCTATTGGCCTGTCACTAGCCGAGACTCAGGAACCGTTCCGTCGACAACTGCAATTGCACCAACATTGCCTGCATCGGCGGAACCATTCAGCAATGAAATCACAGAGATGACATCCGATGGCTCGACTAAATGCCAGCTTGCCAGTGTTTGTTTTGAACTGGCGCCAACCGTGACCGAAAAGACGTGGTCTGTAGGCAGTTTGGACTGTCGCAGCGAGCGGAACATGTCTGCAAATCATTAGCGAATGAACGGAAAGACCCGGAAGTGAGAGAACCAACCTTCGTCTGTAAAGTCGTCGCCCATGCAAAGCACAAACTCGGGTGCATTACCAGGACCTTCGCCATATTCCTGTACAAGCCTCTTCGCAATTTCGCCCTTGTTGACGAACCTCGGACGCACCTCAAGGTTAGCTTTACCCGTCATGACTTCAACATCGTGTTTCTTAGCCACAGTCCTCTCGAGCTGCTTTTGACATTCTCGCGCCTGGAAGGCCCCGTACTCGGGATCAGCTCGCCGGTAGTGCCAGGTCAATGCAATCTTCTTGCGCTCGACAAAGGAGCCTACACATATATGTTAGCACTGGCTTCTTGGACCGGGGCCGAGTAGTTCTTACCTTGAGTTCTCTCAGTGTAGTGCTGGAACACGTCGAGGACTTCGCTTTGCCAGCTCATATCCGTTGTCTCGGTCAGGTTCTCCCAATCCTGACTGCGTGGGTGTCGCATAAAGCTGCCATGTTCGGCACTAAGACCAAGCTCGGGAATATGGCCCATCCATTCGTCCAAGAAAGCCTGATCTCTACCGCTGATGATCCAAACAGCATTGGTAGGGTCTGCTGCCAAAGTCTTGAGAGTTCGAATGACACGGTCAGACGGGATTGCTGCTGACGGGTCTTTGACGATTGGTGTCAGAGTGCCATCATAGTCAAACATGAACAGTCGCTTGGTAGCCTGTCGATATTGGAAGAGGAGCTTCGCCCGATCCAGCGCTGGTGTAGCAAACGACTGGTCAAAAGACGCCAGGTTCGTCATCAGGCTCTTCAAGTAGTTGTTCGTCCAAGCCTGGACATTGTTCTCTACAACATGCTTGTAAAGTTCCGCGTGGTGCATTGCCCGTTCTTCGTCGCTCTGCTTCAGGGCGTCGTGGATCGCATCGGCCACTCCACCCATGTCCCAGGGATTGATGTGTCTGGCGCTACCTAGGGAGCTTGAAGTACCGGAGAACTCAGAGAGGATCAGTGGACCGTGATTATCCTTCTGGCAGATGATGTATTCCATACTTGTGGTATTCATACCATCACGCACACTGGTAATGAGACCGATGTCTGCAATCCGAAGTAGAGCAAAGTACTCTTCGCGAGAAAGGTACTGCGGAAAGTGACGAACAGGCGTAAAGTCCAGCGTACCATAGGTGCCGTTGATCTTCGCTGCCAAATCCGAGATCTTGTTGACCACCTTTTCTTGAGCACCGTCGCTTCTATCGGTGTGAACGCCACTGGGACTTGTAACTTGGATGAGAACGACTTTGCCGTGCCACTCGGGGTACTTCTCGAGGAACAACTGGAATGCCTGGAGCTTCTGAACCACTCCACGAACAGCGTCTAGCCTGTCGCGGCCCACGATAAGCTTCTTGCCTGCATACATCTCCCGGATTCCTTTGAGTTTTTCATCAATTTCTGGGTCGCCAAAAGCCTGTCGCTGTGTTGACACGGCGTTGATACCGATGGGAAAGACATCGACAGCTACATGTGCGCCGTAGGCATCGACACCTTCCGAAGACGAGTCAAAGCCCAGTATCCGAGTGCAACATGATGAAAAGTGTCGTGAGTAGCTGTATGACTGGAAACCAATCATATTGGCACCTAGCACGCCCTCCAGAATCTCTTTTCGTCTGCTCAGGCATCTGTAGAACTCGCTGCTGGGAAATGGGATATGAAGGTAGAAACCAATGTAGATGTTTGGCAGGCGCTGGCGGAGTAAACTCGGCAGCAGCATCAGGTAGAAGTCGTGCACCATGACAATGTCGCCGGGGTTGTAGATTTCCAGGATCCTATCAGCGAACAGCTTATTCATACGGTAATAGTCTGCCCAGGATTTTCGCGCAGCACGTCCGTCTGCTGGTTCGTTTTGCTTGTAGTGGAAGAGGGTATAGAGCTCGTGTTCGGCGTAGGTCCGCCAGTGACTTTGGTTCTTCAATATGTATTCATCTTTTCCGTCGTCGACTTCGTCCACCAGCCATACCGGCACGATCTTGCCACCATGGTCACGTTCAAGCTGCTTCTCCAGTCGTGCTCGATCCTGAGGGCCGATACGGAAGCCGTTGGGTGCCTGCGCCGCCTGTGCTGGACGCTTAGGGTCTACCGGGATAGGTGCTGCAGCCTTGTTCATAGGCGCCTGCGTGGCCGGCGCGACTGAGGCAGTCTTCGCATGCGAGATCTCGCCTGTCCAGCCTACAAGGGTATGGTTCCATGGAGATGAGCTGGAGGCCAGGTAGGAGAAGGAATCGAACAAAGCAGAAGTTCCTCGTCGCGGTTCCATTTCCCAGTCGTTGCCCTGCGAGTAGCCGATAGTATAAGGTATGGCGAAAGTTGCGCTGATGACACGGCCACTCAGATTGAGCCCAGGATGCGCGGCGCGCGGGTCCAAGTCTGCCAGATCATGCTTGGTATCAGAGCCTTGCGCGTCCTTTAGGTTACTATGGGCTTCTTCGCCACTCTGCGCACCTGCTGCCTTCTCAGTCGATGCGCTTGCGTGGTCGACTCTCTGTTGATTCGAGAAATACGAGTTGGCGCTCCACGAGGGTCCAGGTGTGGCAGTCTCTGGGTCGAAAGGCAGGCTGCTGGTGTTCTTGCTATTTTTCTCGTCGAAGTAGGCAGTTTTGCCCGAAAGGTGGACGCCGGGCGTGACGGGCACATTAGTTACATCGGGATGGAGGGCGGGATGATCACTGATGCGGGATTCGAATTGAGGCTTTTCAGTGTTGTCATCCGTAGGAGGGGCCATGGCGCACGCAGGCTAGATGGGTGTGTGTGTATGTGTCGCACTGCATGAACGTATTAGGTACTTGTAGGCGAGAAGAATAAACATTACGGTAAAGGTATGGACAGCTGGATGGTTGAAGAAGAGCGCATCACAAGGTGAGAGTCGAATCTCACCTGGTACCTAGAGCTGCTGTCTTGCTGTCTTGCTGTCTTGCTGCAGGTGCTGGGGAAGGAGCTATACAGGGGCGGTACGTACCAAGCGTCTTGCGCTACGGCTGTCACAAAAGCTGTGAGGGAAGTGTAGCTGCCTAAAACGAGGGGTATAGGCACAAAGAGAAGGGTGAGAAGACGGGATTGTGTGTCAAGAAGCTCATAGAAGCCCGGGGAGGGCAATGGTGGAAGAAAAGCTGGCGGTATGGTGGGATAGTTGATGCCCCACTAAGCATTGCTGTGACGTTGGGAACCGAACAGCAACAGCTCGGGCTTTCTGCAACCAGGTTGGCAGCTGGCTAGCAGCGCCGCCTACAATCTCGTCAAGCTTCCACGCGCTTCGCTCACTGACCGCTCTGCGAAGTTTTGTTGAGACTGTCAACATGATGTCAGCCGACTCTCATATCGGACGAGCCTGTGGGCCTCTGAGCATGTGCCGCAAGTGGACCGACGTGGACGGCCTCTGGCGCCTCGGCCTGGCGCAGGATACTGTACCGTACAGCGCGCAATCTGGCGCTTTCACTCTCTACAGATGCCATTTGACATGGAGACGGCGCACCTGTCGTCCCGGAACAGTAGCATGTGCCAAAGGCGGGCCCGCCAGAAGAGCAATTGGCAGTCCAGCATGCCCGCGGGGGTCTCTCTTTTCTCCGCTGTGGACCAAAGCAGCCTAGAGGCTTGGCACATCATATCGCGAAGACGCATGCATGCATGCATTCGTGCACAGTGAGCAAAACCACCACCTTTGTTCGTGTCGCGAGTCGTCGCCATTGCACGCCTCCTCATGCAACCCTCCCACACGCGCTTAATATGCCGCGCCCATAACCGCTATACCCCCTCGATTGCGTTATGGCAGCACTTTGTCCTGTCCAGCTCGCCCACCCCCCCTCGCCAACGCCTTCTCTCCACCGCGACAGATGCAGCACAGGCTGGCGCCGGTACCGATACCAACAATCCACCTGCCAAGCAGACGCCCACAGAGCCTGGGGGGGCCAATGGCTTCCAGCAAGCAAAAAATGGGCGTGGGGATGCCGCGGGGAGACCAAGCGGGGAGCCAGCAGAAAACTCGAGCGAGGAGCCCGCAACGGAATCCAGCACAGATCCAGAAAGGAAGTTGGGGGTGAGGAAGATGACTACAGCCAAAGGCCAATTTCAAGTTAAGAGGGCCGAAACATCGGTTTTGAAGAACAAACATGCGCAGAACGGCAGCCGAGAAGCGTCGCTTACTGAGCCCGAGAAGCTGCTGGCCAAGGTAAGAGAGGCATTCAACCAGTCCAGGGACTACGAGGGTATTGTCGTGATGCCCATGGTACCAACTACGCCCATCAAGGAGAGCTCGCTACCATGGTGTGTACATCGGGAAAGACCGATTCTGGGCATGGACAGGTACTTCCAATCGGTGCCACTTGGATGGAATTAGCACACTGACAATACCCGTTAGACTTGACATGGAGATTGATAGATTCCACAAATACTCCAGACCTACCCAGCATGAACGGACTGCTCGAGAACACATCATCGAACAGGTACGGGCCCACGTACTAGAAAGGCTTCCAAACTACCATCTCGAAGTCTTCGGCTCGCAAAAAACTGGTCTGGCTCTTCCCACATCAGACATTGACTTCCGGCTGCAGAGTCAGCGTCAGATAGACGACCCTAAACTTGCCATGTGGCCACCACCGGAAGACGAGAGGAGGAAATGTGTAGCAACACTATACCAACTCTTCAGCAACGTCTTCAGGAAGAAAGGATCCTATATTCTTACCGCGCTCCGGCATGCACGGTATCCCCTTATCGTCGCCCAAGACAAGCAATCAGGCCTGGATGTTCAGATTGTTTTGGCGAATGATACGTCGTTATCGAGAGAGATCATGGCAAGATACATGGCGGATATACCCTACCTGGAGAAGCTGTATTGCGTCATCAAGCACATTCTCAATGTTCGAGGCCTGTCCGACGTCTTTCGAGGGGGCTTCGGATCATACTCGTTATTCATGATGGTGGTCGCCAGCATCAAGCATTCGCCGCATCCGCGCAACGATGCTGCCGGCGCTCTTATGAACTTCCTCGAGTTCTGGGCTACATTTGACACAAGAACAAGGGGTGTCTCCGTCGAACCTGTCGAGTTCTTCGACAAGAAAGAACGCCCTGTCATCACCGATACAGCTAGATGCAAGATCAAGGCAGGTTAACCTTGGTAACGGTCATCTCTTCAGTCGCTAACATGCACTCAGAATGGAGAGATCAAGCCCCTCCCCGATTACATGCTCTGCCTCCGCGATCCCGCCGACGAAACGAACGATCTCGGGCGTAAAGGCATAGCCATCAAGCACGTCCAAGCCACGTTTGCGCATCTACATCTCACTCTTGCGCAAGATGTAAAGGCGAATACACGGGTTTCCCTGCTCACACCTCTCGTCGGCACCTCCTACATGCTTAACCTTGAGCGTCGCAAAAAGCTCCGAGATTACGGCGTGCGCGTGTCAGGGAAAGTGCGAATGTCGCTTGCTCAAACGGCAAAAGCGATTAGGGAAGCGGACCAGGTTGGAGAAAAGAAGCAGAAGATGGCAGCGAATGCAGAGGATAAGGGGCCGCAGGAGGCTGCGAACGACACGACTAAAGTCTTACCAACAGACGCACAAAAGACGGCGGTTCCCGAGCAGGGCAACACTGTACCGCTTTCACTAGGCACATCCGCAACTGGGACAGTAACGGACGGCAGTCAACCCCAAGGGCTGTAACAAGCCATGAAATGTAACAACGTCACCTTGTAAACCACATTATACCCTAGTGTCGCATTTCCTCCTTCACCAAATGTAATTACATGTTGACTTGGAAATTCTTGATGTATGCAGGGAGGTTTGACTGGTTGGTTAGATGATGGCAACCATTGCAGTCAAGGACAAGGACAGCAAGCGAAATAAGCCTATTCTGCTAAGAGTGATGATAGCAAGTACTTGTAAAACCTCTCCAGCATGCATGTCGTAGTGCAGAAAACTCCCATCATCCATCATGCCGTGAAAGGTATGCTCTTGATAACCGGCCGCCCTCACATTCTTCTTGTCCTATGTCGCATCCTAACAAAACCATGCCCCGTCGCTCTCTCGCTCTCTCTCTCTCACGTGTATGCCTGTCTAGATGGCGTACTTCCGGGTCCACTCGCGGGCTGTCGATTCGTAGCGGGACCGGTCGGTCTTGTAGACATGTGCGATCTCGGGAACGAGCGGGTCATCAGGGTTAGGGTCCGTCAACATCGAACAAATACTCAACAGCACTGTAGCGACGTCAGCAGTAGTCTTAGCACACATGGTTGATATCAGGATGACTGTACCTTTGGAGATGGTTAGAGCAGGGCTCCACTGGTCTCGCAGAATGTCCAGGCAGATGCTGCCATTAGAGTTGATGTTTGGGTGGTAAATGCGGGTTGTGAAGTTGACCTTCGGGGGCTTGAAGGGGTAGTCGGTGGGGAAATGGATCGCTAGGAAGAATACACCGCCGGAATATGGTGAATCGCCCTGGGGCATGTTAGTGATTGAGACGGTGTAGCGGACACGTCAGGGTCCGAGGCTTTCCCAGGGTCAAATTTCCGAGGGTGCACGTACAGGGCCCATGATGGTTGCTTGCCAGTGGAACTACCGCAAAGTCAGTATGTTTGATTCGTGTGTTTTTCTCGCCCGCAGTCATATCGGCAACAGAGCCTCAGCCGCAGGTGTCTTGCACAAGGGTGACGTACTAGATCATCTCCGATGGGGCCAGCCGAGCAAGAAGAGGGGGGATCACTGCAGGTGCCATGTCAGCCAGATATTTCCTCGTTATGGTGTTGCGAGTCTCGGGCGTTGCGTCCACGTCGTAGCGCCCCGCAGCCGGTCGCTGTCATGCGAGCAAAAGAACGAGCCTCGCCGTTGGTAGGGCAGGTGTATCACGTACCGACCGAGATCAGTAAGTTCCTTGTTGATGCGCTTGAGAGCCATGGCTACTGTGTGGGAGTGCAGATAGTGTGTGGTTCGGGGTTGCGGTTGTTGCGGTAGAGAGAGAGTTGGTGTTGAAGAGTTGAAGTGGGATGTCTGCACAGGCAAGGCGGTTAGTTAGCGGGGGGTCCAAAGAAAGCAAGTGCGGCGTATCAGCGGAAGGCGCCTCCGCCACGCTTCACATACCTCTGGCTATAGGTGAGAGACAGGCAAGCGGCAAAGTTGAGTGCAAAGGAGCGGTGTTGGCTTGGACAGGGGCGAAGGCATTTAACATGTGTCGGACCCAACCGTAAGAGCCGAAAACAATCGCTGGCCACAAAATTCACCGAGCGTTTCCTACTCAGGTGCCCAGAAGCCACGCCCGGTGGCAATCTGCACACGACTAGGGGAGATGCGTCAAGGCTGACATTCACAGTTTCCTTGCCATTCTACATGGTCACCAATACATTGGTCAGTACACTGACGCCCGTTGTGGTGGCGGCGTATAAGGTGCATGAGCAATCAGAGGTGACTCTTGCCGCCTCCGAGGCAACCTGAGAGGCGTGCATCGGCCTTCACATGGTTTGATATGCATTTGCTTCTAAAAAAACATGGCCTGTCCACGAGGCTTGCAGGCGCCTACAGCGTACATGTTTACGATGATTGGATAACTTCGCTAGATACTTTTGTGGGTTGCACAGCAACAGCACGTCACAATAGCTTCCTCATCAGGCTGGAGCAAGCTCAGAGTGACTTCCGCCTCAAAGGCTCTTTTGAAGCAATCAGCAGAACGCCTGTAGGCCTGTGATTGCTCGACCAAGGATCAACGCTATAGCATGTTAGTGGAATTCGTAGTGATAGCGTCATAACACTCACAGTGGATGTCGCTCTGGCCTTCGTACGTCTGCGTCACAAACAGATTCGCAACGTGTCTACCGATGCCATACTCATCCGAGACCGCGTTGCCACCAAATACTTCTTGCAGTCTAGTCATGGTTAGCATCGTCCTCAGCAAACGACCATTACCACTTACGTCCGGGCGTTGATCAAGGCTCGATCGCAGTTTTGCCTCTTGATCATGGATATCATTTCTGGCGCAGCCTTGCCCTCGTCCTTGAGCCGCCCGACCTGGTGGGCTGCCAGAATACCATACGCAGCATCCGTTGTAGCATCCGCCAACTTCTTTTGTACGAGCTGGTACTTGGCAATCGGGTTGTTTTTGAACTGTCTGCGCTCCAACGCGTATTCGCGCGTCCTTGCGATACAGTCTTCAAGCGCGCCGATTGTACCCCAAGCAATGCCATACCTTGCCGAGTTCAAACAGCTGAAAGGCCCCTTCAGGCCTTCAACGTCAGGGAACATGTTAGCCTCTGAAACCGGACATTCATCCAGCTGGATCATGCCCGTAATCGAGGCTCGAAGACCGTTCTTATGCTTGATTGGCGGAGTGTCGAGAGTACCTGGGGGGCACTGGTCACGCTCAACGATGAATCCTCGGATCTTGCCTGTGCTTTCCAACTTTGCCCATACAAGTAAGACGTCAGCGATGGGCGAGTTGGTGATCCATGTCTTTGATCCAGACAGCGAGTAGTACCCCTTCTTCGTGGGGTGTGGCCTTGCGACGGTCTCCATGGAGCCTGGGTCTGATCCATGATTCGGCTCAGTAAGACCGAAGCAACCCAATAGTTTGCCCTTGGCCATCTTCGGGAGAAGACGTTCCTTGAGCTCCTCGGATCCAAACTCTTCGATACCTCCCATGGCGAGCGAGCTTTGCACAGAGTACCCAGAACGATAACCTGAATCGACTCGCTCCACGGCCCTGGTGATTAATCCAGCTGCAACACTACTGACGCCGGCACACTCATAGCCCTGTATCGTGGCGCCCAATAGGCCCAGCTCACCCATCTCTTCAATGATTTTCCTATCAAAGTTTTCATTGCGATATGCCTCTGCACACGTCAGCTGGCTGCATAAAGTAGTTACAGTGTCTTACGTACCCAGGACTCTTGGAAGCATCCGCTCTTGGCAATATGATTCGGCGGTTTCTGAAATGGCCAACTCTTCCTCGGTGAACAAGTTGCTTGCATTCAACGGGTCTTTCCAGTCAAATGATACTGGCGCATGTAAGCATCGCTTTGCGATAGCTGCGGATCGGACTGGAGTGCGTAATTGCCTCGAGACATTTCTGGACGCTGATCGAAGCATATTGAATACGGTGAATGGCTGCACAGGGTTTGAGAAAATTGGAAATTATTATATCCGGAGAGAAGGAGAAGATATCCGCAATTGGACGATGTTGGCCTCGGAACCCCCCCACCATGGTAACAACCGCGGCTCCCGAGGTGGCAAGAAATCAGACACGATCACGTAAAGCATGCGGCAAGTGCTCCAATATGCTGAAATGTGGGGTATGGTATCTCACACCCATCTGAAAGGCCCTTGTAGCCTGCAGAGCCTCAACAAGCGATCATATGTAACGTGTGGGGTAAATGTGCCAAGAAATGTAGACCGTGATTACGCGCGACGCGTCGTGACGATCACTGCCGTCACTTTCTCCAGCCTCCACGCGGTTGCCTGTTCATCTACGCTGTACGCTCCAGCGGCCAACACCAATTTGAGAACGACCGCATAAATAGCGCCACAGAGAAATTCAAGATGGGTATCAAGCATCTGTACCAGCTCATTGAAGAGCACACGCCTGAGGCAGTCAAGAAGGGAGAGATCAAGAACCAATTCGGCCGCAAAGTTGCTATAGTATGATTATGACTCCCTTTCGCGGTGTTGCACCAATCACTAACGTTTACAGGATGCGTATGCATACGCTTTACCCGTCATCACTTCTCAGTCCTAACATTGTGTAGATCTATGAGCATTTACAGCTTTCTCATCGCAGTCCGTTCCGATGGCCAACAACTCATGAGCGAAACGGGTGAGACAACGTCACATCTCATGGGCCTCTTTTACCGTACGATGCGCATGGTCGACAATGGCATCAAGCCCCTGTATGTCTTCGATGGCGCGCCACCCAAGCTCAAGTCCGGTGAGCTTGCGAAGCGATTCCAGCGCAAGACTGAAGCACACGCTGCAGCCGAGGAAGCAAAGGAGACGGGTACAGCAGAAGACGTTGAAAAGTTCTCGCGGCGGACCGTCAGAGTGACGAGGGAGCACAACGAGGAGTGCCAACGCTTGCTCAAGCTCATGGGTATCCCATACATTGTTGCGCCCACCGAAGCTGAGGCTCAGTGTGCCGCGCTGGCGAGGGGAGGAAAAGTCTATGCTGCGGCATCCGAAGACATGGATACTTTGACCTTTGATACCCCAATCCTACTGAGGCATCTGACCTTCAGTGAGCAGCGCAAGGAACCCATCCTGGAAATCCATCTAGATAAGGTGCTTGAAGGCTTGCAGATGGAGCGGAAGCAGGTACGATGCCCCATCACTCACCAGCTCATGCCATGCTAACTTCTGTCCAGTTCATTGATCTTTGCATTCTCCTCGGTTGCGACTACCTCGACCCCATCAAAGGCATAGGCCCCAGTACCGCTCTCAAACTTATTCGCGAGCACAATGACCTGGAAGGAGTTGTTGAACATATCAAGTCACAGTCGTCCAAGAAACTCACCATCCCTGAGGACTGGCCTTTTGCTGACGCGCGTCTCCTCTTCTTGGAGCCAGATGTTCGCGCCGCCGATGACCCAGAATGCGACTTCAAATGGGAAGCCCCTGACATTGAAGGACTAGTCAAATTTCTCGTTGAAGAGAAGCACTTCAATGAAGATAGGGTGCGCAACGGCGCAGCCAAGTTGCAGAAGAATATGAAGACGGCGCAACAGAGCAGGCTGGAGGGCTTCTTCAAACCAATTGAGAAGACGGCCGAACAGAAGGCGACGTTGAAGCGCAAGGCAGACGAGAAGCTTGAAGAGAAAAAGAAGAAGCAGAAGGCGGATGCAAAGGCCAAGAAGCAGGCCAAGGCCAAACCGAGGACTGCTGGTTAGACGTGGTCGCGGGTGCTGGTTGCAACAAAGAGCTTCGGATGCGCACGATGGCGTTTATGGGACAGCGATACCGGTTACCTACGGCGTTTGGGGTATGCTTGCACTGTAATGATGCTCTCTATGGAGGACACTACAGATTTTATACTGTATGGTCACGCGGGGCGGGGGATCCGTAGTTCTTCCCACGGGAATGTATATGAATTTACATGAAGAATTTTTAAAAATAAATAAAGGGAAAATTGACTAGTTGGCTGATGGTGTTACCTTGACGGCCTTGAACGTGGCCTTTTGATACATGTCTCCTCCACACATGGTCATTTCTCGTCCGTGGCCAAGATTACGACAAGCAACCCATAGGAATTCACAAAATACCATTGCAGCCACGCCAAGGCCCGAGCCATGAAGCCATGAAGCTATGCGGAAATCCGCAAACCCCCCCTTCCCTCCCAACCAAAACATTCCCATAAAGGATCGTCGCGGAAACTTCAAATTGCACATGGATACCGGACAAAAAGGCCTAGACCGTTGGAACTTGCGGAGAAGTGGCAAAACAAGGGGAGAGAGAGAAGAGTAGAAAACGACGATGCGAAACGAAACCCAAAACTTTGTAACAAACTTCCCCCAACATCCAACTCTGCCCAAAACTCTGCTATTCATTTCACTTTTATTCCACTTTCTTCTATTCACCGGCCCCCACACACACGCACACGCACACACACACACACACACACACGGATTAAAGCTTCAAATCCAGTTTTCTGTCATTTGCCCTAGCGTGTGTGTGCGCGCGCGTGCGTGCGTGCGTGTGTTTCTATTTTTTTTTTTCGTTTTGTTGGTGCAAAACCTTTAAAGTAGCAAGGACAAGGAAGGGGATTTTGGTCTTGTGCTCTAGAATTCCAATAGAGTTTTTTTTCTTTGGCAAGGAAGGAAGGAAGGAAAGGGAACAAAAAAAAAGTAACTTTCAACGCCACCGCACCCGCTCCGTCTGTCTGTCTGTCTGTCTCTCTCTCTTTACGCCTAACCTGCTTTTAGCAGGTGTTTGAAAATCCCCTTAGTTCCCCGCTCTTGCCCGAGGTCCACCCGAAAGGGGGGGCACAGGTGTGTGCAAGCGAGAAAGAGGGAGAGAGAGGAGGGGGGGGGGAGGCTAGTTGGGGTTTCCACGGACACCGAAAAAAACACGAAACTCTCTCATGTTACGTTACGTTGAATGATATGCTTGACAATATTTGTGTGTATATGCGCAATTATAGGGTGTTGGCTTATGTTGGTATAGAGAAAAGAGGGTAGTAGAATAAGGAACCGCCCACCCCCCCCCCCAAAAAAAAAAGGGTTTGTACCATTAAAA
>Ga0265797_10007375_pt1 | contig 15101 bp, 19 predicted proteins | sample P2T30metagenome_FD_192433 | JGI IMG/M metagenome (GOLD analysis project Ga0265797, IMG submission 192433) | Plant litter microbial communities from East Loma Ridge, Irvine, California - P2 T30 | ecosystem: Environmental > Terrestrial > Plant litter > Unclassified | place: USA: California... | reverse complement strand
TGATGGGTGTTCTGATGAGGCTGCCAAGGTTCTTCAAGGGAATCCCTGTCGCGGAAGATTTGCGGAAGTTCGATCTCGACATGACTTGGGTTGCAGATTATCTGGAGGGCCGTTGATGCGCCGCATACCGCCGATCAATTGTTGTGATGTGGAATGGTATAAGGGCTAGGTCCGCGCTTTTTAGTTCTAGGGATTGAAGTTCTTTGTCTAACAATTATTCGATATATCATAATACCTAATATGGCGCTCAGATCATACGCCACCAAAGCAACTGATATGTTTGACATGTTCGGTCCCAAGACCAACATCTTCGTCTCGATATGTCCCGGTTACGACTACCAGGAAGGAGAGCGACGACGACTGACGCCTCGCCACACATGGATGTTGACAGTTGAAGCAACGAGTTACAACATTCTGGGCGCACAACGCAAGGATCCAAACCCAACCCACTACTCCGTAGTCTGGAACGAAGAAGACGACCAGCACAGGCTTGAGAAGGTATCGCCGACGAACTTTGGTATCGTAGGGAGCATCCTTATCCAGCGCAATGCACCCACATCAGCTCAAAGGCTAGGCGATCGACTTGATGCTGGGTTTGAAGTCTGCCCGCTGGATCTCGATGGCAGCGTGGGTTCCGAACATTGGATGCGTCTGGTTCTTTACGGGCTCCAGCATCATGGTCTTGTCCAAGAGTTCGACGTAGGAATGTTCATGTCGTTCGCCCGAGCATACCTGGCCAAACGGATGAACGGAGAAGGACCACCAAGAATTGCGTACTCGAGGGAGCACAGAGAAACGACACAGAAGGAGAAGAAGAAGTTTAGAATGTCGCTCCCGCAAGCACGTGCAGATCAGGAGGATTTGCAGAAGGAGAGGAAGAGGAGATTCCGCATGTCGCTCCCACCAGTACAGGAAAATCAGGAGGAACTGCAGAAGGAGAAGAAGAAGAGGTTTCGAATGTCGCTCCCAGCGTCACATGCATACCCGGACCACCCGCAGAAGGAGAAGAGGAGATTTCGGTTGTCGTTCCCGCAAGCGCAAGCGCATGCGCAGAAAGATAGTAGCGATGTGTACGGTGGCCTGATGTGAGGCTTGCGACAGCGGAGCATGAGGACCATCTACGACAAGTCGTGGTGGTCGTTGTCTTCGTCAGCATAACACAAAGCTCACGACGTGGAGTTACCCAGCTCCTCACAACGAGATCCCACCTACCCAAAAACTGAGCCAGAGCCCAGTGGGCGTCTGAGCCCTTGAGATGGCAAGTCGACAGAACCTGGCGATGCCATGTGCTCGCATAGCAGAGGCGGCTGGGTGGAAAGAGGATAACGGTAACCCACGGCTACTGGGCAAGACAAGAGGACCGCCATTTGAGTGGTATCGGCACCGAAGAACAACAGGAGCTTGAACATTCCCAGAAGTCCAATTCTGCTGGTATCGTCATACACGTCCAGCATCTAGATTTGCAGATGGACAGATCGTCTTGCTTCAGCCGTGCAAGATAAAACTGATGGGCGCAGTTCCTTCAATACTGGTACCAAGCCTTTGAAGATGAGAAAGAATAACAGGCCAGATAGAGGCATTGTCAGTTATCTCGGTGGCAATTGACTGTGGACATAATTTAGGAAGAATGTTGTTGCCTAGCTGGGGGAGGCTTTTGGCATAAATTGTGGCGCAGGCGTTCGCGTCGCCAAATGACGTAGTTTGTGGCGGGTATGATAAATAATCGGATAGTAAATGATATTGATGTGTTTGTTCTTTCGCATGTTCCTTGAAGAAGGTTGGCACTTATAATTAAAGCGAGCAATCCAAAGTGGAGTCTTTCTCAGCCTTGTGCGTCCTTCAGTCCCCACCAACTCCTTCCACGACAAGCCCGCCAAGACGCCAACAACCTCGTCCTCCGACCCATCCGTGACTCGCCTGCAGTGTTTCGCAAAAGTGACACTTCTTGAGGCAAATCGCGTTGTCGAAGGAGACAGTCTCATGCCACAATACCACCCGAGCGCATCCATCGCGCCGCCATGGTCTGCAAGCATGTCGATGCAAGCCTCCATCGTCCTCGACCAGCCTGGAAATGTTTCATTCACGAATCTCGATGTGATCAGTGGTAGAGTTGTGGTACGATGCTCGAAAAGCGTTGACATTACCACTATTGTCGTCAAGCTAGAAGGTGAGAGTCGGACTCGGCTGATGAGCGCCGGTGGACCGGATGGCGAGCGACCAAGGCCTCAGCTAGAATACCACAAGGTTCGCAATCCTGAGCTTGTGGTGATGATGGTGGCTCTGGCTAATTGTTATAGATTCTGTACAAGGTGCAAATGGTCTTCCCGCCCTCGGATGTTCTCGAAGGACGGGTATCTGGGAAAGGGTCTTACACTTTGCCACCTGGCACTCATGAGTATCCCTGGAAGTTCAAAGTAAGTTTCCTGCGCTTCATAGCTATTCAAGTGCTGATGGATCCTGCTAGTTGCCGTTCAACAACGCATGCCATACTCAGAAAAGCTTGATCGCCTCCTCACCTTTGGCTAACATCGGCCTGGAAGCTCCAAAGATAGCGACCCAACACGTTCATAGAACGCTTCCGCCAACCCTCAGCGGTTTCCCTGGTGAGGCAGAAATCCGCTACTTCGTCAAGGCTACGGTAGGAAGACAGTCATTCTTTAAGGAGAATCCTCGTGCCTACGCGCCGTACAATTTCTTCCCGATTGAACCACCAAGGCCAGCACCCACTGGATCTCAGGTGTACGCACGTCAAAGGCATGCTTTCATGCCGTTTCCCGAAGCTCCCGTGAAAGAGAAGATGAAGAGCTTTTTCGGAAAGAAGCCCAGCGAGCCATCTCCCCGCGGCGCCGACGCACCTCTCATCAGTGTCGATGCCCGGCTACCCGAGCCCGCAGTGTTGACTTGCAACCAAGACATTCCTTTGACGATTCTCCTAAAACGACTGAATGGCAGTACCGATCCTATCTACATGCAGTCTTTACAGGTATCACTGAACGCCAGCACCAGGATACGCGCGCACGATATATTCAGGACCGAGCAAAATAGCTGGATCATCATGAGCAAGAGTAACATGGGCGTCTTGATTGGCTCGAGGACGGATCCCGAAGGAACTGAAGTGACTATTGACGACCGCCTGTGGCGTGGACAGGTACTGCCGAACACTGTTGCACCCTCTTTTGAGACGTGCAACATCGCTCGAAGCTATTGTCTGGATGTACGGATCGGCTTGAGTTGCAGTGGACCATCTCATGGTGGCAAGGTAAGCAAATCGTACACGCAGCAAACTGTGAGCACGACACCATCGGTGTGCTTACCATAGGGATATATTTGCTGACTGATTTGCAGCCGCAGAGCGTCGTCCTTCCCCTTCGACTGGACGTGCAGGTGTACTCTGGCATTGCACCGCCACCTGAGGTATTGCAGCGAATGGCAGAAGCTCGTGCAGACGTCAAACGTCCTGCGGACCCAACACCATCATCAGCAATGGATGAGAAGCTCAGAACTGAAGGACGCAATTCATCCGTGGCGGGACCAAGCTCAAATATTCCACCAACGCCGATACAAGACTCCGCGCCTCACATCCCAGCAAGACCAGGCCAGCCAGTATCACAGGCACCACCTGATTATTCAGAGGCGCCGCCGAGCTACGAAGACGCGATCGCGACAGACATTGCACCTGTCGATGCGCCGCGACCTGACTATGCACCGCCGCCTACAGGAGATGATCACATGCTGCGGCAGGACGAGAAGAAAGGTTGGGTTGATTTCAGAGAGGTTTGAGTGAAGGAGTGCTGTTGTAACGACTGATGATGTAAGGAGGCTTTCACGTGTGATACCGCATTAATATACCTAGTCAATACATGTGACTCAGAAGGAATGAATAGATCAATGCCTTGAAGCACTATGATACAGCATTGCCATACCTCGTCACTAAGTGTGAATCAGAAGTGATGCAATGATCCAATGCAAGGAGAATCTTTCTTGCAGTATCGCATGAAGACGGCCAGTGGATACATGCATACCAGAAGTGATTGAATGATTGAAACTGCAACGAGCCATTTGACACGTGACGACGCCAAGAAGGCGCTTGCCGACTTTGGGTCGAACATCGCAGCCGTCCTCCGAAAGTCCGCCAGTACAAATACCGCGGATCACCAACCAACAACCAGCCACGACAGCGACGACGGCTCGTAAGAGACGCAGATAGTTCTCAGCGAAGTCAAAAAGCAAGGAATTATACCCACGTAGCGAAAGCGCGCCCTCCTTGCGCAAAACGGATCCTCTAGAGCCTCATCGCCGCTCCGCTCTCCTCTCCTAGGCTGTTTCGGTCAGATACGCTACGCTGGCGACGGCGACATCTTGGAAACTTTTGCAACGGCGTATTGCTATCCTTTGATACCCACGGATTCTTTGCCAGCTTCTTATCCTTCTCCTTCATTCAATCGCAGCCATGACGAACGCGCTGGTGGTATGCTGGCTCCTACCCCGGCGCCGATCAGGGTGCGCAAGATTGCAGTAGCTAATGCTGAGGAATAGGGCGATGTCTACGAGAAGATCATCCAGGAGGTGGTGGATGCGTCTAAGAACGATTTCGAGGAGAGTGGTGTCGGACAAGGCACGCTGAACGAGCTGCAACAGGTAAGCAATGACTCTCCAACATGTCTCTTTCCTGTTTTGAGCTTCTATGCACGCAAGACACGAGCAGCGTCGACAGCGAGACAATCATTTCGATTGCGGACGAGGCATGCGCACGCTGCCGCGACTGGCGGTATCGCTCTTCGCAGACCGCTGGCTCATAGCCGCCTTGTACCAGCAATCGCCGCAGCAGCCATCAGCGCGCAGTGCAGGCAGGCAAAGCGGGGGGCTCAAGGATCGAGAGCACCGGGCTGTCCGCTGCTTTTGCACCAACGCTTAAAAGCCCTCTGATTGCCGCACAGCCCCACTCGATAGCCACGCTTAACCGCTTGCAGTTGGTCTGCAAGGTCACGTGGTCTTGTCATTGCTGTTTTCCCAGTTCATGACATCTATATCAACACTTTTTGTTAAGTCGGGTTTTCAAGTGATCAACTAACAAATCACCACAGGAATGGCAACACAAGCTTTCAGGGCGCGGCGTCGCTCAGATGCCATGGGACCCAAAACCCGCTCCAACTGTGCAGCAACCGCCGCAGCAAGTGCAACAGCACCATCAACAACAACAGCAACAACAGCAGCCTGTCCACAACGCCGGATTGCCGAACCCTGGCACTAATGGCATGCCGCCAACCTCCTACGGCGGCTACCAGAACAACGTTCCCGCTCCCTCGAACGGTGCTGGTCGCATCAAGACTGAACCCGGAATGGATCAACAACAGCAACAGCAGCAGCCGCAGCAACAGCAGTATCATGGTTTGCCACCCATGAGCAGCTACTCACAGATCAATGGTGCCCAGGGTGGAGGTGCAGTTCGTGCGCAGCAACTCGTTGAGCAACAGTTTGGCCCTGGCGCTACAGCTGGCTTCCAACGTGGTGGACTCGCCTTGCCTGGCCAGCAGAATGCGAAACCCCAGCCTCCACAGGGTCTTCAGCTTCCACCAAACAACCCCCAGCAAATGCAGAACCAATACCAGCAGCAACAGCATCAAGCAATGCAACAGCGCCAGCAGCAGCAGTTGAATCAACAACAGCAGAACCCCCAGATCAAGGTTGAGGGCAACAACAACCAGAACGGCGCACAAAACCAGTACCAGCAGCAGCCGACTGCGAACTACAGCCAGACAGACGGTGCTGACGATGCTCTTGAGGAGTGGCGAGCCATGTTGGCGGAGCGACGTGCTATCGCCACGAACCAGACTGAGCGCGCAGACCGGATGATGCGTGAGCGCATATCTGCTCTTTCCGACGAACTTCAAAGTGGTCTCATGCTGCCCCTGGACGAACAACAAGGTCGTCTGCAAGCACGTAACCGCAAAGCCGCAGCATTGAAGGCAAAGAGAGCTGGCGCGCAATCCTCCACCACCAGCACATCTTCCATGCCCAAGATTGCACAGTTGGATGGTGACGCAGGCGACGATGATGAAGATGAAGATGCAATCAACTCAGACCTTGACGACCCCGAAGACGAGACGAATCAGATTAACGACGATGACGATGACAACGGCGACACCATTCTATGCACTTACGACAAGGTCCAGAGGGTGAAGAACAAGTGGAAGTGCACTCTCAAGGACGGTGTGCTCAACGCCAACGGAAAGGAGTGGCTGTTCCACAAGGGCAACGGCGAGTTCGAGTGGTAATGCCGAGACAGAACGTCCAGCAGCTTCAAGACTTACAAAAGTGTGATCGGCATTATGGCGGCGTTATGTGTCCACCCTCAATCGTGCTCGAATGGAATGGATTGATTCAGCACTTGCAGTGCTCTGGGAAGCACTCACAGGATGGAATATCGTGTTGCTCAACACTAGATTGCAAAAGCGCGAGCAGCTGATTTCACTTTGGATGTTTTACTAGTGGCGAGGGAACGTAGGTATCGACGATTTATAATGAAAGACAAAAATGACAGGACATTCCCAGATTTCGAGCTTCCGTTTCCAGCTGCCTGCTTGAACACCTTGTCGCCCACAAGTTCAAGGCTTGACTAATCAAATCTTGCTTCGCGTTCTCTACGGCGCGACTGGCGCACTGCAAGGGAGGTCCATGGTGTTGGGGAAATCGGCGGCGTCGTGACTTTCGTGTGCGCGTGGTGGCATAGCCGCACCTTTTTCGAGCTCAAAAGCAAATTGAGGGTAAGTAATGGCGATAGCAGGAAGTGCCGACGTCGTTCGAACGTGGTTGCTAGGAAGGTAAGCTTCGAGTACGTATCTTTATCTTGTTGGAGGAGGGATACTTACGACTGAAACTCTTAGGGCTATGCGATTGCTATGACATACGAGCCGTGTCTCGCGGAGTGTTGACGCCCAGCTCAATATCATCGGACATGCGTTGAGTAGCAAGTCCTCGACGACGAGATTTCATATAGCTCAGGAATGCAAAAATAAGGCTGGCGAAGGCGATCAACGTTCCCAAGCTACCGTACAAGATGGCGAGATTGCGGGCATCGTTGTCGACAGCGATTGGAATCGCCTTAAAGTCAGTGGTTGTTGAATTCATGGTTGTATTGTACTAACGAGCAGAAGTACAGCTCAAGAGGACTGGCAAATCCAAGAAGTGAGACTTTGGCAAATGGGATGATTGAAGGACGCAGTCCAACAATCGCTCAGGAATACTTATGAGGACCGGACGGATTGAAGGGCTCGTTGCTCAATGAGCGCTGACGTGAAAATTCGGCGGCATGGTGCATCACACGGGGAGCAACAGTCGAGTTTGGTCAAGATTTAGGACAGAGCCAAATGATGTCGAGGCGATATTTTGGCAAGCACCAAACGGAACTGCGACTGTATGAAGGCGATTTCTTGGCTAGCACCATACGCAACGGATGATATGCGAGTCTAAGCCACCTTATGCATATGCACAATAGGTACAGTACCAAGCACAGCCGCCACTCAGACCAGGCTTGCATGAGTGAGACCTCGGCCAGCGCCAATCAGACTTGGTCAAGTTCAGCCCGGGCATGCAGCTTGTATCACACGTCTGCACGTGCGATAGGCTGTTGCCAGAATCTCGAAACACTACTTGTGCCTGAGCTGACAATGAGAACGGGGCTGCATACAGATCATACTTTCTGGCCATAGCCTTGCTCGCCTGCGCCGTTCTTGAACGATATGCAGTGCTGCCGGACTCATCTGTTTTCCATTCAAAAGTTCACTTAGCCGCCATACTCTGGTGTACAATACTGCCTTGAATCATTTTCTGCTGACTACAAGCAAATATACACCTTCGGATCTCTGTTACCATACCTTGTCGTCCTAGTTGACGCTTCTAAGATGGACTCATGGGAGACACACAAAGATGTCCTTCGCACACTTTACTTCTCTCAGACACTTCAAACACTCATGGACCATATGGAATCAGAATTCGGCTTCATCAGAAGGTAACCGCCTCCTGCACTTTGAAATCTCGGCCGCGTGCCTAACTCGTCTACAGCAAGGGCCAATATGAGCGCCAGTTCAAGAAATGGGAGCTCCGCAAGAACAGCACGTCCACAGACTGGAATATCATCCATGGTAAAATTAAGAAACGTCAAACTCAGGGCAAGAAGAGTGCAGTTTACAAGTCTGGAAAGCACGTCCATGCCGAAAAGCTTAACAAAGAGAAGCGTCACACTCTTCGAAAGGTTGGGGAGCTGATCCGTTCCAATCGATCCGCCGAAATGGCCTGTTGCGTTGAGAGCTTTTGCCAACATGCAACACAAGAACTGCCAAACACACCAGCGGGATTTACCGTGTGCACGCCAATGGGTGACACTGCGCCGCCAGTCCTGATCAATAATCTACCTTCTTTGGGACTCTTTGGCAGACTGCGGTCATTTGGTACGTGATTTGTTCGAGCAACTATATCAATGATTTACGTATGCTAACGCAAGCAAAAAGTGAATCCTCGGATGAACACGTCCCGTGGTACTAGCGACTCCTTTGGCAACGATCAAGCAACATTTGCAAACACCACGTCGCAGTCTCATTCTTGCTTTGACCAGGCAACGCTCTCCGATAAGGAGGTGAAAGATGTCGATGGTGATCTGGACTTCACGCTGTTCGAAAGATCGAAACTCAACGGCGGAAATGTGCACGAATTATTTCAACTCACTCGCACTGGCGAGCTTTCGCCACTTGCACTTCCGATATTGCACTTGGCTTCTAACAATCTTTTGTCTTTCTCGCAAGCTAAGGACCTAGTGCAGATGATACTCTCAAGCAGCAATCGTGGTCTATTCAACGCACTCATCTCGGCGCGATCGCCAGCGACACAATCAATTGCTCGAAGTCTTCTCCCCTCCGCTATCAGATCGCTGAACATAGAATTCGTTCAGTCATTGCTGGATACAGGCATCGATCCAAACTCAACCATGACCATTTTACACGAAACACCACTCCAGTCAGCAGCCTCCACCGGCAGCGTTGAAATGATGCGGCTGTTGTTGAGGTCTGGGGCAAAACCCAACGTCCCCTTCGAATGGACGTCGAGCCTGAACATCGCTGTTAACAAAGGTGATAATGTCATTGTGCGGCTTCTTCTCGAAGCGAAAGCAAAAGTTGATTCTTCTTCGCTTTTCGATAAAAAAACACCGCTTCTGGCAGCAGTGGGGAAAAATAACCTCGAGATGGTGCGACTCCTGTTGGACTCTGGGGCGAATCCCAACGCTCGAAATATACCATGCATCCACGGCACAGCGCTGCAGGTCGCAACATCGCTTCGCAACATAGCGCTCGTGCGAGTTCTCTTGCGCCACGGTGCAGACGTCGACACGCCTAATGACTACGGCCTCACGGCGTTGCAAGCAGCAGCACACATGGGCAATCTGGAGCTGGTTGAGCTGCTCTTGGAATGGGGAGCATCCGACGTTCTCGCCGCCGTGGACCGTGCATCATTGGCGGGCCACGTTGGAGTCGCAAAAGCCCTGCTGCGCCGAGGAGCGGGTTCCGATCCTCACAAGAAGGAAGCATGTAAGAGAATGGCGCTGAAAGCAGCTGTGCGACTAGGTAATGCCGATTTCGTGCAACGAGTTATCAAATCTGGGGTCGATGTCGATGCTCCGGCGATTGAAGGCGACCCCAACTGGTCAACGTCACTCCAAGAGGCGGCAGGACGTGGTGATCTTCATCTTGTTCAGCTGCTCATAGAGTCTGGAGCAAATGTCAATGCTCCTGCCAAAGAAAAAGGTGGAATGACCGCCCTCCAAGCTGCGGCGTATAAAGGCAATGCTCAGCTTGTGCGCTTTCTTCTGGACGCCGGAGCAGATGTCAACGCCACTGCTGCTGGCTCCCGTGGTACAACAGCGTTGAGAGCAGCAGCAAGAAGTGCAAACGGCCTCGAGACCGTGCAGATGCTGCTAGAGTCTGGGGCGAGCTTGATCGGGCAGTGGTCAACTGTCCTCCAAACCGCTCTGGATGCGCATGATGAGGTATCGCTGGAGCTGGTGCAGCTCCTCTTAAAGAACCGGCCATTTTCAGAAGTCACTGGCATGGATCAGACAAGTGGATCAGTTCGATTGATGACAGTGGACTGGGACGAAAGTGAGCAAGCAGACCTCGAACTAATAAGCCTTCTTCAAAAGCACAACGTGCTGGACGGACCTTATGCTCTTGCAGGTGCCATAACTGCGGGAGATTTTGAGCTTGTCAAAATGCTTCTAAATTCTGGTGTGGACGTTAACGCGAAGTCTTGCACTTTCCGCGATGAAGAGGCATGGCCGCTCGAATGGGCGTGCACAAATTACAGACCCGAGATCATGCAGATTTGTCATGCAAGTGGGGCGAGCAACGACCAGATATCTCGAGCACTACAATCGGCGGTGTACTACGAGGAAGTCAAAGCCGCCGAGTTCCTCATCAGCTGCGGAGCCGATGCCAACGCCAATCCGCATTCTGTGGTTCAGACGGAATCTGCAATTGTGAGAACAGCATTACAGGCAGCAGCAGAACACGGCAACGTCGACCTGGTTCGACTTCTTCTTGCCAAGGGCGCAGAAGTGGAGCACCAATCGGTTTCTGGGATCGAACAGGGCACAGCCCTGCAATTTGCTGCAATAGCAGGCTCGATCGCCATCGTCAACGAACTGGTACAGAGGGGCGCCAATGTGAATGCTGCGCCCATGAGCAAGAACGGAAGAACTGCACTCGAAGGCGCTGCAGAGCATGGTCGGCTGGACATGGTACAGCTCTTGCTGAACTTGGAGGCAGAGATCCGAGGTTCGAGAGCGTTGCACTTTGCGAGAAAAGAAGGCCATGATGGCGTGGCCACGTTGCTTCGCGAACATGGGTCTGAGGATGATTTCTCTTTGTCAGAATAGAGCCAAGGTCGAGCTGAGCTCATGTCTCGTTTCTTTGAGAGTTGTTGTTTTTCTCGAGGCTGTATCAAGCAGGGATGTCTGACCATCTTTTGTCGTTGATTTCATTGTCGTGATGATGATAGTTTGAATCAGTTTGACGTTCGATCGATGTCTGCTTATGTAATCACAAAGCTGTTGGCCAATCAGCTACGAATGAGTAAGCCCGGCAGAATTCCAGATTCGAGAGGTCGATATGCATATACCTCCTACCTTGAGCAATTGCATCGCCCGACAGTGGGTATTCCTGATGGCAGCAACTTCTCTTTGGAAGGCAGATACACCCGAGAGCGAAATTCCAGCCATTTGGCCATGATAGTGTCGACGGCTTTGGTACATTGTGGTGGGATATTTACAGAACTGCATCTCTCGCTCGTGGCACTTAAAGCCTTCACATAACAAAAGAAACAGTCTATTCCGCGTCGCCATAGAGAGCGCGGCCCTCCTTGGAGTTGACGAACTCGTTCCTGTAAGCGTGGTCAGCATTTGTTCCACGGCTTTCTCCCCTAAATGTGTCTTTATTCAATTGTCCTTAAGTTCCGCGTCTTCCCAAATCCATTCTCCTCAAAAAGTCATCATCCTCTTATCAAATATGGACCTGCACTCACTTCTCAATGGCCCACTGCATGGCCTCGTATGCGATGAGCAGGGGAACGCCCCAGTAGAGGATCTGGCCACGGGTGCGGCGGAAGGTGTTGAAGATAGCGGCGTTGAAGGTTCCGGCAAGAGGGTTCTGACGGTTCTGAGCAAGGCCGTAGTGGACAATGCCCTTCTGGGGGAGAGAGCCTGCGTTGAGGATTCGGGTTAGGATGTTGCTCGTGGTCTCGCCTTCGCCTGTAGCGATTTCATGGTCGTAATCAGTGCTTACCAAGGGCACCCCAGGGTCCAAGGTAGCTGTGAAGGTGTTAGCAGGCCGTTCTTCGAAATTCAATTGCATTGCCATGCCTGCGCGCGACCGGGTGGGAGGCGCATGGCTTCGGGCGCACTTACTTGCCGGGCTTCTGGCCGCCACCGCCCATGAGCATCTGAGTAGGACGCATGTTGTATGTGTGTGATGTGTGGTGAGATGAGTAGTCGGAGAGGAGAGTATGTGACGGCTGCGACAGTAATGCTGGTACCGAATGCTGATGTCCTTCTCGCTCTCGAAGCCGGAAGGCGTAGCGGGTAATCCCGAGAATCCCGCTCGGGGCAGCAGCGGAGGTGCTAGCTCGCGACGAACTACGCCAGCATCATCGAAACGCAGCTACAACGAGGCGGACAGTGTTACAGCTTGCTTGCCTGTAAATATCACGCCCGTCAACCACCACACATAATCTTTCACAATGGCCGCCAACGCTCTCAACACCATCTACCGCTTCGCTATCCCGCTTGCCGCCGGCTTCGGTCTCGCCCAGGCTTCCATCTACGATGTCAAGGGCGGCAACCGCGCCATCATCTTCGACCGTCTGAGCGGTGTTCGCGAGGGCGTCGTCAACGAGGGCACCCACTTCCTCATTCCCTGGCTTCAGAAGGCGATCGTCTATGATGTGCGCACCAAGCCTAGGAACATCTCCACAACCACCGGCAGCAAGGACTTGCAGATGGTTAGCTTGACCCTCAGAGTTCTGCACAGGCCCGAGGTCTCCAAGCTGTCCACCATCTACCAGGTATGTGATCAGATACACTGCATCCATAAAATTGCAAACATACTAACAAACGACGCAGAACCTCGGCCAAGACTACGACGAGCGTGTCCTCCCCTCCATCGGAAACGAAGTCCTCAAAGCCATCGTCGCACAATTCGACGCCGCCGAGCTCATCACCCAGCGTGAAGCCGTCTCAAATCGCATTCGCACCGAGCTCCTGAAGCGCGCAAACGAGTTCAACATCTCTCTTGAGGATGTCTCAATCACACACATGACTTTCGGCCGCGAGTTCACCAAGGCCGTCGAGGAGAAGCAGATCGCACAGCAAGAAGCCGAGCGCGCACGATTCATCGTCGAGAAGGCTGAGCAGGAGAGGCAGGCTAGCGTCATCCGCGCTGAGGGTGAAAGTGAGGCTGCAGATGTCATCTCCAAGGCTGTGGCGAAGAGTGGCGACGGTCTGATTCAGATCCGTAGACTGGAGACACAGAAGGAGGTTGCGCAGGCGCTCGCAAACAACACCAACGTCACTTACCTCCCTGGTGGCTCAGGCAGTGGCGACGGCAATGGCGGCAAGGGCTCCTTCCTCCTCGGTCTTAGGTCATAGGCCTAAGATCCTGTAGAGGGAGTGGGTGTCTACGTGTAAGTATAATTTCGAAGGCGTTACGCCGCCGGAAAGGCGGCAAAGGAAACGCATTGCATGGGTATATCGGACAGTTGTAAGAATCTACGCTTCTTCTCATTTCAATGCTGAATGCCAATGTTATGTCATCAGCGCTGGCCAGCGCGCCCTTGTGAGTCTAAAACAGATATGAATGTACATGTCTCCAGGATGGAAAAGTTCGCCTACAGCAAGTGGCGGCTGGCTAATAATCTAATAACGCCACCATGACACCAAACGAATTTCTCCTTCCAGAGTCAGATCGCAAAAGGTATGTAGGGACATCGTTGCGTTGACCACATGGCATGAAATTGTCAGAAGCCTGCGTGTTGATCCTGCACCATCTGAGGGTCCCCACCAGCGTACAGCTTCTGGGCCGTCAGGTCAAGCTGACCCAATAGTCTACGCGGAGCACCACCACCCCGAGCACCCTAAGCGAAATCCCAACTCGCCCAACGATCTTCAACACTGCAGCTACAACTTCGTATCCATCCCTTCTCAAACGGCTAAACATTACAGCATTGTGAGACACCCCGGACTTACTGTGCCGTTCAGCTTGCGGCGTTGTAACACCGGAGATAGGATTACAGCACATCGACTCGCTTGCATGCACGAGCAACTACCTGTACGAGCTTTAGCATGCAGGACTTCATATATGTTCGGCGCCTGGATCCTTGTCTCCTTCAGCTGTGCTGCTGTGGACACTCTGTACTTTATAGGGCTAAAAGCGGTGGGTACAGGTCGCGTAGCTCAGTGTCGCGCTCTTTCTATCCTCTCGCCATGTCTCGTTGTTCTTGAAAAAAGGCTTCTGGCACCTTCTCAGTGATTTGCAATTTTATCGCACCACTCGCAATCGCTGCGATGGAGAAACGTCTGGATGAAGGCCTGTTCCAGGCATCGGATATTACTTACGATGAAACCCTTTTGCACAACACGAAGAGTAGCGCTGCGGACGCTCGCGATATGGCCCGTATGGGCAAGCCACAGGAAATGAAGGTACAACTGGCGCTTTCATACTTGACGAGCTTGTCAATACTCGAGACTGACGAGCGTTTTCGTAGCGTAACTTCGGTACCATCTCCATGTTTGGCTTCAGTGTGATCCTAATGGCATCGTGGGAGGCCATTCTCTCGACCGCCGCTCTGGGCCTCACTAACGGTGGGAGTGCTGGCTTCTTGTATACGAATCTTGCGACCTGGCTGGGCTTCATTACTGTCTACGCTTCTCTGGGCGAGATGGGAAGTATGGCGCCTACTTCTGGTAAACATACACTATCTTGTCATCCGTGCGGAACATGTCTGATTGCGGTGCAGGAGGTCAGTTTCATTGGGTGAGTGAGTTCTCGCCGAAGAGATTCCAGAGAGGTCTGAGTTATATTGTCGGTACGTATGCCAACAAAAGATGTTCACGGCGATTGCTGGCGGTTACTTATAGCTTTTAGGCTGGCTTGGAGTGTTGGGCTGGGAGGTCGGTGTTGCCATCTCGAGCTTTCTAGCAGGGACGCAGATACAAGGTTTGTCTACCGTGGTGGGAGAAGCATGTTCGTTTTGCATGTTCTAACACAACACGCTACAGCTCTGCTGGTATTGAACTACCCGGAATCATACGTCTTCAAGAGCTGGCACGGCACTTTGTTCACGATCGCGATATTGAGCTTGTCCATCACGTTCAACACTTTCTTCGCCCAAAAGCTTCATCTTGTGGTAATTGCCTTTCGTGACGACTCAGGTTCACGGTCCTGCGCTGACATGTATCTTAGGAAATTGCCGTCTTGGTTCTGCACGTAGTAGGCTTTTTCTGCATCCTCATCCCACTTTGGGTACTCGCAGAAAAGGCTCCGTCAAAAGAAGTGTGGACA
>Ga0265797_10007374_pt1 | contig 15102 bp, 7 predicted proteins | sample P2T30metagenome_FD_192433 | JGI IMG/M metagenome (GOLD analysis project Ga0265797, IMG submission 192433) | Plant litter microbial communities from East Loma Ridge, Irvine, California - P2 T30 | ecosystem: Environmental > Terrestrial > Plant litter > Unclassified | place: USA: California... | reverse complement strand
TGCCAACTGCTCCTGCTGCGATTGAATGCCGGGACTGCTGAACCCAGCAATCAAGTCGCCCAGCATAGCCTTTGCACGAAACAAAGGCCAGCTACGGCGAGGAATATGATCGCACGATACTAAACACTTAGCATTGGTCACGCGCACTATGACGTATCGGGCCAGCTCCCAGTGTTCGTGCGCGTCTGCTGGCTTTTCCTTAACGTTTGGTGGCGAGTTTCCGCAAGTTTTCTCTGAACGCATTAACGTCATCCGCCATGAGATACGCTGTAATTTCACTCTTGCGCAACACCTCACCTCGACTTACCAGAGCTGCTTCAGTAAGGTATAACAAGGAAAGGTGACGCGAATTCTTGGACGCGCGCCATACCTGAAGCGCCGCTTCTGCATGTGCGTACTGTTCTGCAGAGGTTCCGGGCATTGCCGTTCCGTGATGCATCATTTTGACTTTGGCGATGCAGTGGTCAGGTTCGCTGACTTCGTCGAGGGCAACTATCTGATCATGGTCCAAACATAGTGGCGCAGGGCCATTTGCAATGCCCATCGCTGGTGGAAGATCAACGACGCATCCTGAACGGTCATGAGCTCGCCATCGCACGATCGGACCTCTCATGGTTGCCCACTGTCCTGAAGTCAACACAGATGAGAGGGGTATCAGGATCGCGCAGTCGGTATACCTGAGTGTGAACTGCTTGCGCTCAGGATCAAGAATAAATATGAATCGCCGCAGATGCTGGGTAAGGTGCGCCAAGCTCGTTCCGGTCTCGATGATGGACACGTGCAGTGCTGGCGCAAGCGCGTTAACTAAGCCCATGACCTGGTCGAGACCGCCTGCTTCATAAGCAGTTTCAAGATCGATCAGAATCGGGCTAACCGCTAATGCTCGTTCTGTATAAATCGGTATCAACCATGAGGGACGGACTTGCGAGTCACTTTCGGCATAGCTTATAGCTGCCTCCTGCAGCAAGCCATTGTCGATCAACAGATATACGTTCAAATTGTCACTGCTCATTCGGCCTCCACCAGGGGGCTGTGAGCACGTGCCGCAGCCAGCATGCAAGGGATACAGATGTCGTGGTGTGGCAGTTCATCAGGAAACTGAACATCTGGTGCTTGTTTGGAAAATGTCTGGTGGTCGGCGGCATAGACGTGGCTGTTGCCCACCGTTCGGCCAATGATCTCCTCGGCGCTGATCTTCAGTTCGCTGCCGCCCCCATAGATGCAGACACCTTTTCTAGCCCTGATATTGATCCAGTCTGTGGTGCTGATCAGCTCCATGACTTTTTTCGCAAGTAGCTCGAGGGCGCCGTCCTGTGACTCGATCTCTACGTTTCCGCGAGCGGCAGTCTGTTTGATGCCACCATCATTTGCAAAAGCGCTAATCCCTTGGGCGGCACGCACCGAGGTCTTTCCGCCGGCAGTAAGGTGGGTATCAGCGGCAGTAATCAGGTCGACATTTTTCTTGGCGCCGAGCGCTAGGCTTTCGTTGCTGGCCATGACGATGCCAGCCGGTCCGCTGATCGCGACAATCGGTGCGCCGCCTTCATTGCTGCATGCATTTGAAGCGTTCGTGCCACTGTCCAAATGCCTGAGCTTATCGACCAAGTGTGACAAGAGAGGCCCGTTGGCGGAATCTTTGGCATGGGTTTCCGCCAGTTTAGCCAACTGTGCCGCAATATCGCACAAACCCTCTGCAAGCTCGATTAGTTCGTGGCGGTCCAGTTGTTTGCCTTCGGCTTGATGACGGCTTTCGGCGGTGATCAGTATGCCTTTGCCGCCGCGAATTGCAACAGCCTTGTCGCTGCGCAGCTCCGCTGCTTCCCCGCGGGGCTTACTGCCGCCATCTCTCGGATGCGTCAACCAGCCTAGATTCAATTGCGAGGCGCCATCGTCGCTCGCAAGCTGGGCGCTGATTTCGCGCGGGGTATCGTCGAAGCGTAGCTGATTTGCGCGAGAACCGTGAATCTCCTGACTGTGCATGCCAGATAAAAATCGGGTCAGCGGCAAGTTCGCACGTTGGCTAAAGGGGGGCGGCAAAGCACTTCCGTTGAACAGTTGGGATAAGATGATTGGTTTGTCGGGATCGCCGCCGAGAAAGGCCACCAGAACTTCGGTGCCGACCCTAGGGAGGGTCAATGTGCCAGAATGCGAGGCTGCGCTGCCTGCCCAGTTTGTTGCTACTCTCACCCAGGCAGAATCGGCTTCCGTGTCCGAGGAGCCAGCGCCGCGCGCGTGCTGATGATCCGCCGGACGCGTTGCCGGAAATCGAATCTTTACGCGTCCAAACTCATCGCAATGGACGACGTCGTTTTCTCCGCCAACCACAGTTGCGCTTTGCAAGCCCGGATCGCGCAGGTCGGTACGAGGATCGAATGTGGGAACGATCGGAATGACACGCCGTACCGCTTCGAAGCGCATCCAGAAAGGGACTGCGTGGCCTTCGTGTGTACAATCCAGTGGTGCGCTATCGGTGCCTAGCCAGCGATTCGAGGCAAATAACCGGCACACCCTCTCTTCCAGGGTCTTCGGCAGGTTGTTTCGTGCTTCGATTTCGACGGACGTGATGACGAAATCGCGGTCGCTGGGAGAATGTCCGTCGATTTCTGGATGGTCCTTGAGTGTAAAGTATTCACCGGCACTAAAGTCGCGTACAGTTCCTTCTCCAGCAAAGTGCTTCATCCCGAGTTCTTCGCTCTGTATTTGTAGTAAGCCCAGGCGCTTCAAGTCTTGGTGATCTTCTGCCACATGCGGAGATTCAACAACGAATCGCTCAAGTGTATGGGCCAACTGGTTGGCAGACTGGCCTTGATCTGCTCTGGCTGGAATGTCGACCGTCATCCAGGGCACGCTTCCCGGCTGCTTGTAATCCCAGCTGAAGATACTGGCGTTACCAGCCCGAAGTTTGCGGACAGCGCCCCAACGGGTTACGGAATCACGCTGTTCGGTAGCATCGTCGCGATGATAGCGAACGACCCCGGCCTCATTCTGTTCAAGTTTGCTCTGCGTGTCGAAGAGCACAAGAGTATGCGTTACCGTCGACTCTGTAACTGGACTGCCTTGTTCCCAGGCGCGGCTACGACCAGGACGAAAAAACCAGGCAATACCAGAGCGCCGCAATAGTCTCCGCACGAATGCCGAGTCCGATTCGTTGAACTGTATTGTTTGTTCGCGCTCTGGATAAGCATCCAGACGGAAACCGGGTGCGTACTCGAAATCGAAGTTGGCGGCCAATACGTGATTTATTTGACGCCATTCGTCCAGTACAACGCTGACAACTTTTGGCCAGCTCAACCGACGGAAAACCCGCGTGTTGACTCGCTGCTCCATGATTGCCAAGGCGTCACTAATGACCAGTCGATAGCTAGCAATTGCACCGTCGCATTCGCCCGAACAGGCTTCTGTGACCAAGCCATTTATAGTGCGTATTTGCCCTCGGTCAGTAATGAATTCAAGGCTAGCAGGAAGGCCAATAAACTCTTTCAACGGCAAGTCGAAGGACGTGGCAACGCAATGGATGCGATATTCAAAACCGTCGCAAATTGATTCCGTACCACTGACCGATTGGGGAAGGAGGATGTCAGTGATTGCCTTATTTCGATGAATGAGCTTCAGTCGAATAGGGCGGTTGCTTGTATTTAAAGACTTTCCTGCCAGCATGAAACTACTCAGAGCATTATCCATGTCCACGGCTTCTCCGCTGTCTCACGTCGGAACAAGCGTGCATTTTGGCATTCCGCGCAGTCAAAAAATTGAGAATTGACAAGATCCTCAGGTATGGTCGGGAAAAGTATCGTTTGCGCCACGAAAGCTGCGCGCACTGTCGTGTGAGTGCGAAGGAACAATCCTTTATAATTTTTTCCTAACTACTAATCGGCACCGCCATGACAATTACCCTAGCCAATGCGACGTATCCCTGGTGGCGCGAAGCCATCATCTACCAGGTCTACCCGCGCAGCTACCTCGACACGAACGGCGACGGTATCGGCGACCTCGCGGGCATCACGCAAAAGCTCGACTACATCGCCAGCCTGGGCGTGGACATCGTCTGGCTTTCCCCCTTCTTCAAGTCGCCGATGAAGGACTTCGGCTACGACATTGCGGACTACTGCGACGTCGATCCGATCTTCGGCACCCTCGACGACTTCGACAGGCTGATCGCCAAAGCCCACAGCCTGAACCTGAAGATCATGATCGACCAGGTGATGTCGCACACGTCCGACGCCCACCCGTGGTTCATCGAAAGCCGCGCCAGCCGCGACAATCCGAAGGCCGACTGGTACGTCTGGGTCGACCCGCGCCCGGACGGCAACCCGCCCAACAACTGGCTGTCGGTGTTCGGCGGCTCCTCGTGGCAGTGGGACACCCGGCGCCGCCAGTACTACCTGCACAACTTCCTTACCAGCCAGCCGGACCTGAACTTCCACAACCCGCAGGTCCAGCAGGCCCAGCTCGATGCGCTGGGCTTCTGGCTGGAGCGCGGCGTGGACGGCGTGCGCATGGACGCCTGCAACTTCCACTTCCACGACCGTCAGCTGCGCAGCAATCCGCCGGCGACCCGGGCCGACAACATGATGGCCACCGACGTCAATCCCTACGGCATGCAGGCGCACCGCTACGACAAGACCCAGCCCGAGAACATCGACTTCCTGCGCAAGATCCGCATGCTGCTCGACGAATACGGCGCGATCTCGATCGGTGAAGTCGGCGCCGACGATGCGCTGGCCGTGATGGCCGATTACACCTCGGGCGGCGACAAGCTGCACATGGCCTACAGCTTCAATTTGCTGACGCCCGACTTCTCGGCCGCGCACGTGCGCACCCAGGTGGCGGAGTTCGAAGCGCGGGTGCGCGGCGGCTGGGCCTCGTGGTCGGTGGGGAACCACGACAGCGTTCGCGTGATGACGCGCTGGGGCGGGGCACATCCGCCGCCGGCGCTGGCCAAGATGGTACTGGCGATGCAGCTGTCGCTCAAGGGGACGCCCTGCCTGTACCAGGGCGACGAGCTGGCGCTGACGGAAGCCGACGTGCCTTATGAACTGCTGCAGGATCCGTACGGGATCGCGTTCTGGCCCGAGTTCAAGGGGCGCGATGGTTGCCGTACGCCGATGCCGTGGGTGGCGGACCCCCCGCATGCCGGGTTCACCGATGGTACGCCGTGGCTGCCGGTGGTGGCGCCGCACGTGGCGGCGGCCGTGTCGGTCCAGGAGGAGGATGCGGAGTCACCGCTGAACTTCGCGCGCCGCTTCATCGCGTGGCGCCGCAAGCAGCCGCAGCTCACGCGTGGCGATATCGCATTCTTCGATGCGCCGGAACCGGTGCTGGCCTTACGCCGCGATCTGGAAGGCGCGTCGGCGATGCTGGCGGCCTTCAACCTGTCAAACGCAGCGGTGGAATTCGAATGGCCCGAGGCAGCAGGCGCTAATGACGTGGATGGCCACGGTCTGCCGGGGACACGCACGGGCGCGCGGGTGATGCTGCCGCCCTACGGCGCCTGGTACGGCATCGTCGGGGTGGCCTAACGCTTGTCGTAGGGTGGGCTCTCCGAGCCCACGCGGAAGCAGGCAGGATGCAAGCGTTTGCGTGGGCACGGAGTGCCCACCCTACAATCAGGCGGCGCTACTGCGCTGCGCCTGATCCCGCTGCGCCCGGCGGTCACTGCCCCGGCGCGCATCGGGCACCGAGAGCGTCACCGGCTGCGCATGCCAGATTTCCTCGGCATACTCGGCAATCGCGCGGTCGGCCGAGAAGGTCCCCATGCCGGCCACGTTCAGGATCGCCTTGCGGGTCCATGCATCGGGCTGGCGGTACAACCCGTCGACGGCATCCTGCGTGTCGACATAGCTGGCATAGTCGGCCAGCAGCAGATAGTGGTCGCCCCAGGTTACCAGCGCATCGTAGATGCCCGAGAAGCGGTTCTTGTCGTCCGGCGAGAAGGCGCCGTCGCGGATCTGTTCCAGTACCTGCTTCAGTTCCGCATTCTGCTCGACCACCTGACCCGGCTGGTAACCCTGGGCGCGCAGGGCGTCGACTTCGTCGGTGGTCTTCCCGAAGATGAAGATGTTGTCGGCGCCGATGTGCTGGCGCATCTCGACGTTGGCGCCGTCCAGGGTGCCGATGGTCAGGGCGCCGTTCAGGGCGAATTTCATGTTGCCGGTGCCCGAGGCTTCGGTGCCGGCCGTGGAAATCTGCTCCGACAGATCGGCCGCCGGCATGATGATTTCGGCCAGGCTGACGCTGTAGTTCGGGATGAACACCACCTTCAGCTTGTCGCCGACGCGCGGGTCGTTGTTGATGGTGGTGGCGACGTCGTTGATCAGTTTGATGATCTGCTTGGCCATGTGATAGGCCGATGCCGCCTTGCCGGCAAAGATCACGGTGCGCGGCACCCAGCCGGCGTCCGGGTTGGCCAGGATGCGGTTATAGCGCGTGATCACGTGCAGCACGTTGAGCAGCTGGCGCTTGTATTCGTGGATGCGCTTGACCTGCACGTCGAACAGCGAGGTCGGGTCGATCGTGATGCCGAGCTTGTCCGCCACCCAGCGCGCCAGGCGCTGCTTGTTGACCAGCTTGGCGGCGCGGAACTGCAGGGCGAACACCGGGTCGTCGGCAGCCTCGAGCAGGGCCGCGATCTGGTCGAGGTGACGGCGCCAGTCGCGGCCGATGCGCTCGTCGATCAGCTCGGACAAGGCGGGATTCGCCTGCGACAGCCAGCGGCGCGGCGTGATGCCGTTGGTCTTGTTGTTGAAGCGGTCCGGGTACAGGCGCGCGAAGTCGGCAAAGATCGATTGCTTCATCAGGTCCGAGTGCAGGGCCGAGACACCGTTGACCTTGTGGCTGGCCACGACGGCCAGGAAACCCATGCGCACGCGCCGTTCGCCGTTTTCGTCGATCAGCGACACGCGGCGCATCAGCTCGACGTCGGCGCCGAATTCGGCGGTGATGCTGTCGATGAAGATCTTGTTGATGTCGAAGATGATCTGCAGGTGACGCGGCAGGATGTGGCCCAGCATGCCGACCGGCCAGGTTTCCAGCGCTTCCTGCATCAGCGTGTGGTTGGTATAGGAGAACACCTTTTGCGTGATCGCCCAGGCGCGCGGGAAGGCGATGCCGTGGTCGTCGATCAGGATGCGCATCAGTTCCGGCACCGCCAGCACCGGGTGGGTGTCGTTCAGGTGGATGGCGACATGCTCGGGCAGGGTATCGAAATCGCTGTGCTTGTCGAGGAAGCGCTTGATAATGTCCTGCAGGCTGGCGGCGCAGAAGAAGTACTCCTGGCGCACGCGCAGCTCGCGGCCGGCCTGGGTCGAGTCGTCGGGGTAGAGCACGCGCGACACGTTTTCGGAAGCGTTTTTTTCTTCCACCGCGCCGACGTAATTGCCCTGGTTGAAGGCCGACAGATTGAATTCGTTAGTGGCCTTGGCCGACCACAAACGCAGCAGATTGGTGGCTTCGGTGGCATAGCCGGGGACGATGGTGTCGTAGGCCTGCGCCAGCACGTCGTGGGTATCGACCCAGGCGACGCGCTCGCCATCCTGCTCGAGGCGGCCGCCGAAGCGCACGCGGTATTGCACGTCGGGACGCGCGATTTCCCACGGGTTGCCGCCGGCGAGCCAGTAATCGGGCAGTTCCACCTGGCGGCCGTCGACGATCTGCTGCTTGAACATGCCGTAGTCGTAGCGGATGCCGTAGCCGACGCCGGACAGGGCCAGCGTGGCCATCGAATCGAGGAAGCAGGCGGCCAGGCGGCCCAGGCCACCGTTGCCGAGGGCGGCATCCGGTTCGAGGTCGGGCAGCGCCTCCAGGTCGACGCCGAGTTCGGCCAGCGCCTGGCGCACGTCTTCGTGGATGTCCAGCGCCAGCAGGGCGTTGGTGAAGGTGCGGCCGATCAGGAATTCGATCGACATGTAATACACGCGCTTGGCATCCTGGTGCGACTGCGCCTGTTCGGTCTTCATGCGGCGCTCGACCAGATGGTCGCGCACCGTCAGGGCGGTGGCGTGCAGCCAGTCGCGCGGCTGCGCGGTGGACGGGTCCTTGCCCATCGTGTAAATCAGTTTATTGGCGATTGAACGCTTGAGGTGGGCGACGTCGCCGGATGGATCGTCGTGATTGATGTCGGTAAGATTCATTGCGCTTGCGTTCAAATATAGGTTGTTTATTGACTCATCAGGTCGTGATGTCGCGGTAGAGCGCGAGATAGTGGGCAGCGGCTGCTTCCCAGCCGAACTGTTGCTGCATTCCACATTGCTGTACCACTTTCCAGTCGGCGTCGCGTTGATACAGCGCGAAGGCCCGGCGCAGGGCGGCGCCGATGCCGCCGTCATCGAAGCTGTCGAAGACGAAACCGGTGGCCAGTTCCTCGCCCAGGTTTTCGAGCGAGGCATCGATCACCGTATCGGCCAGCCCGCCGACGCGGCGCACCAGCGGCAGGGTGCCGTACTTCAGCCCGTACAGCTGGGTCAGCCCGCACGGTTCGAAGCGCGACGGCACCAGGATCACATCGCCGGCGGCGATCAGGCGGTGCGCCAGCTGCTCGTCGTAGCCGATGCGTACGGCCACCGATTGCGGGTGCGCCGCCGCGGCCGCCTTGAAGGCGGTTTCCAGTGCCGCATCGCCGCTGCCCAGCAGCATGATCTGGCCGCCGCGCTGGACGATCAGGGGCAGGGCGGCCAGGACCAGGTGCAAGCCTTTTTGTTCGGTCAGGCGGCTGACCACGACGAACAGCGGGGCGGCATCCTGGATGGCCAGGCCGGCCTCCTGCTGCAGCGCGGTCTTGCAGGCCAGCTTGCCGGCGGGCTTGGCAGCTCCCTTGCCGCCGGCTTCGCGCACGTCGTAATGGCTGGCGATCAGCGGGTCCGTGGCCGGATTCCACACCGCATCGTCGACGCCGTTGAGGATGCCGGCCAGGTCGTGCGCTCGGGTGCGCAGCAAACCGTCCAGGCCGCAGCCCTGTTCGCTGTCCTGGATCTCGCGCGCATAAGTCGGGCTCACGGTCGTGATCTTGTCGGCGAAGAACAGCCCGGCTTTCAGGAAGGACACCTGGCCGTGGAACTCGACACCGTTGATGTCGAAAAAATGCGCGGGCAAGCCCAGGTAACCGAACACATGGCTGGGGAAGTTGCCCTGGTAAGCCAGGTTGTGGATGGTCTGCACGCTGGCGGCCAGCCGGCGCCCGCTCGCCTGCTCGGCAGCCTTCAGGTAAGCCGGCGCCAGCCCGGCGTGCCAGTCGTGCGCATGCACCACCTGCGGCTGCCAGGCCGGGTCGAGCCCTTCGGCCAGGCGCGCAGCGATCCAGCCCAGCAGGGCGAAGCGCTGGAAATTGTCGGGGTAGGCGTGGTTGTCGGCGTCGGCATACGGATTACCGGGCCGGTCGTACAAGTCCGGCGCATCGATCACGTAGGCGACGACGCCGCTGTCGGGCAGGGTGCCGCGCAGCAGCCGGACAGATTGCCCGCCGAACGCCGGCCCCAGTTCGGCCACCGGTTGCTGGTCGAGGATGCCGGCGCGCAGGGCCGGAAAGCCGGGCACCAGCACGCGCGCATCGCAGCCGGATCGGACCTGCGCGGCCGGCAGGGCAGCGGCGACGTCGGCCAGGCCGCCGGTCTTCAGCAGTGGATAAATTTCAGTACAAACGTGTAATACGCGCATAGGGTTCCTGTGTCCCGGTCCATTCGTCATGTTGCCGTGCCGACGGCGCCATGTCCGTGCGCCGTTTTACTTAATTTACAGTTTATTCAGCATTTCCATGGTCACCAGCACCACCCCGGTCTCGCTGCGGTGGAAGCGCTGCGCATCCAGTTCTGGATCTTCGCCGATCACCATCCCGGCCGGAATCTTGCAGCCGCGGTCGATCACCACCTTGGTCAGGCGGCAGCTCTCGCCGATCTCGCAATGGGGCAGGATCACGGCCTGGTCGATATGGCAGAACGAGTCGACCCGCACATTCGAGAACAGCACCGAGGCCGCCACATGCGAACCCGACACGATGCAGCCGCCCGACACCAGCACATTCACCGCCATGCCGTGCTCGCCATTCCGGTCGTGCACGAATTTGGCCGGCGGCAGCTGTTCCTGGTGGGTCCAGATCGGCCATTCGGCGTCGTAGATGTTGAGTTCCGGCGAAATCGAAGCCAGGTCGAGATTGGCGGACCAGAATGCGTCCACCGTGCCGACGTCGCGCCAGTAGGCCGGGATGCCATCGCCGCTCGGAATGCACGACATGCCGAACGGATGCGCCACCGCGCCGCCTTCGCTCACTACGCGCGGAATGATGTCCTTGCCGAAGTCGTGGCTGGAGGCGGCATTGGCAATGTCGTCATTCAAGAGCTGGTACAGGTAATCGGCATTGAAGATGTAGATGCCCATGCTCGCCAGCGTGGTGTCGGGCTTGCCCGGCATGGTGGGCGGATCGGCCGGCTTTTCGACGAACTCGGTGATGCGCCGCTCCTCGTCGATGGCCATCACGCCAAACGCCGACGCCTCGGCCTTCGGCACTTCGATGCAGCCGATGGTGCAGGTGGCGCCGGTCGCCACGTGGTCCTGCAGCATCAGCGAATAATCCATCTTGTAGATATGGTCGCCGGCCAGCACGACCACGTATTCCGGATTATAGGAACGCAAGATATCGATATTCTGGAACACGGCATCGGCGGTGCCACGGTACCAGTGTTCTTCGTTGACGCGCTGCTGGGCCGGCAGCAGGTCGATGAATTCGTTCTGGTCGCCGCGCAGGAAGCTCCAGCCGCGCTGCAGGTGGCGCAGCAGCGAGTGCGATTTGTACTGCGTGACGACGCCGATGCGGCGGAAGCCGGAATTGATGCAGTTCGACAGGACGAAATCGATGATGCGGAATTTGCCGCCAAAGTAGACGGCCGGCTTGGCGCGGCGGTCGGTCAGTTGCTGCAGGCGCGAACCGCGGCCGCCGGCCAGCACCAGGGCGATGGCACGCTCCGGCAAACGGTGGCTGAGCTGGTTCTTTCTTCTTTCGGGCTGGCGATGGATCAACGCTTTCATATAGCCTCCACTGTTTTTATGGTCGATGACCTACGTGATAAATCTTGGATTGATGCTCAGTTCCACGGCTGCACCAGCAGCAGCACGGCGTGTGCCGGCACTTCCAGCTTGCCGCCTTCCGTGCCGCCGCTGTCGATACCGTGCGGCGGCAGTTCGGGAAACGCGCTGTTCAGCAGCGCGCGCCAGCTGCCCGCGGGCAGTGTGAAACTGCTTGCCTGCGGCTGTGCATTCACCAGCAGCAGGCAGGTTTCGTCGCCCGCCTGGCCGGTGGTCTGCGCGCTCATGCGGATGCCGATGCAGCGGGCGTCGCCGTTCCAGGCCGCGTCATCCATGGCGGCGCCGTCCGGCTTCAGCCAGGCGATGTCGGGATGGCCGTCGGCCTGCAGCGCACCGCTGTACCAGTTGGGCCGGCGCAGGGCGCGATAGCGCCGCCGCAAACCGGTCAGCGTGGCGGCGAAGCCGGCCAGCGCAGCGTCGGCGCTTTGCCAATCCAGCCAGCATACGCCGTTGTCCTGGCAGTAGGCGTTGTTGTTGCCGTGCTGGGAATGGCCGATGTCGTCGCCGGCCAGCAGCATCGGCGTGCCCTGCGAGAACAGCAGCGTCGCCATCAGCGCGCGTTGCAGGCGCGCCCGCAATTGCAGCACGTCGACGTCGTCGGTGTCGCCTTCCACGCCGCCGTTCCAGCTGAGATTATGCGCATGACCGTCGCGGTTCTGTTCGCCGTTGGCCTCGTTGTGCTTGTGGTCGTAGCTCACCAGGTCGCGCAAGGTGAAGCCGTCGTGAGCGGTGATGAAATTGACGCTGGCCGTTGGTTGGCGAGTGCCATTCTGGAACACGTCACTGGAGCCGGCGAAACGGCTAGCGAATGCGCCCAGTGTGCCGGCCGGCTCCGCCGGCTGCAGCCAGAAGGCGCGCATGGTGTCGCGGTACTTGTCGTTCCATTCGAGCCAGCCGGCCGGGAAGTCGCCGAGGCGGTAGCCGCCCGGGCCGATATCCCAGGGCTCGGCGATCAGCTTGACGCGCGCCAGCACCGGGTCTTGCTGTAGCGCGGCGAGGAAGGCGGCGGCGCGGTGGAAGCCCTGGCCATCGCGCGCCAGGATCGGGGCGAGGTCGAAGCGGAAACCGTCGACATGCATTTCCTCGACCCAGTAACGCAGCGAATCCATCACCAGCTGCAGCACGCGCGGTTCGGCCAGGTTCAGGCAATTGCCGCAACCGGTCCAGTTTTCGTAGAGGGCAGGGTTGTCCTGCTGCAGGTGGTAGTAGAGCTGGTTGTCGATGCCGCGGAAACTCAGCGTCGGGCCGCATTCGTCGGTTTCGGCGGTATGGTTGTAGACCACGTCGAGCACGACTTCGATGCCGCGGCCGTGCAGGGCCTTGACCATGTCGCGGAATTCGGAAATCGGCGTGCTGCCGGGCTGCCCCGACCAGTAGCGTTTTTCCGGGGCGAAGAAGCCGATGCTGGAATAGCCCCAGTAATTCGACAATCCCATCTTTTGCAGGCGCATCTCGTCGGCGCGCGCATGCACCGGCAGCACGCTGAGCGTGGTGACGCCGAGCCGCTGCAGGCTGTCCAGCACCGCCGGCTGCGCCAACCCGGCATAGCTGCCGCGCAGCGGTGCAGGCACCTCGGGATGCAGATTCGTGAAGCCTTTGACGTGCACTTCATACAGGATAGTGTCTTGCGGCGCCACGCGCGGCGGCGCATCGCTGCCCCAGTCGTAGGCTTCGTGCATCACTTGCGCCTTGAGCGCGACCGCGGCATTGTCGGCCGGGTCGGGCTGGTCCGGGGCATCGGCGGCATGGCCTTCGAAGCCGGGCTGCGCCTGGTATTCGCCGACGATTGCACGCGCGTAGGGATCGAGCAGCACCTTGTTCGGGTTGAAGCGCTGGCCTTGCTGCGGCGCGTACGGTCCGGCAACCCGGTAGCCGTAGACCTGGCCCGCTGCGGCGCCGTCGAGGTAGCCGTGCCAGACGCCATCCTCGCAGGCCGGCATGCGCAGGCGCGCCAGTTCCTGCTTGCCTTCCGGGTCGAACAGGCACAGATCCACCGACTGCGCATGCGGCGCCACCAGCGCGAAATTCACGCCCTGGCCGTCCCAGTGCGCGCCCAGTGGATAGGGCGCGCCCGCGCGCAATGTTTGCTCCTGCAACACCGGCGCCGTCATCGTGGCGGCTCCAGCTTGAGCATGATCGTCGCCAGCGGCGGGATGGTCAGGCTCAGCGCTTGCGCGCGGCCATGGATGGCGACCGGCTCGGTGTGCAGGTCGCCGTTGCGCAGGCCGCTGCCACCATACTGGGCGTCATCGGTATTCAGGATTTCGACGTAGCGGCCCGGCTGGCCGACGCCGATGCGATAGCCATGGCGCGGCACCGGCGTGAAATTCGACACGACCAGCACGGCATTGCCGTCGGCATCCTTGCGGATGAACGAAAACACCGAATTGTCGCGGTCTTCATGCGTGATCCATTCGAAACCGCGCGCCTCGACGTCGAGCTGGTGCAGGGCGGAATAACGCTGCATGATCGCATTCAGGTCGCGTACCAGGCGTTGTATGCCCTGATGCAGCGGATTGTCGAGCAGATGCCAATCGAGGCTGCGGTCGACATTCCATTCGCGCGCCTGGGCAAATTCCCCGCCCATGAACAACAGCTTCTTGCCGGGATGGCCCCACATGAAACCGTAATACGCGCGCAAATTGGCGAAGCGCTGCCATTCGTCGCCGGGCATGCGGTCCAGCAGCGAGCCCTTGCCGTGCACGACTTCGTCATGCGACAGCGGCAGCACGAAATTCTCCGTAAAGCCGTAGACCAGGCCGAAGGTCATCTTGTCGTGATGGTGGCGGCGGTTGATCGGGTCTTCCTGCATGTATTGCAGCGTGTCGTTCATCCAGCCCATGTTCCACTTGTAGTGAAACCCGAGGCCGCCCATTTCAAGGGGGCGCGACACGTTCGGAAAACTGGTCGATTCTTCCGCCATCATGACCGCTTCAGGGCGCTCGGCGCAGACGACCTGGTTGGCGCGGCGCAGGAAGTCGATCGCTTCCAGGTTTTCGCGGCCGCCGAACTGGTTCGGGATCCATTCGCCTTCCTTGCGGCTGTAATCGCGATACAGCATCGACGCCACCGCATCGACGCGCAAACCGTCGATCCCGAAACGCTCGATCCAATACAGGGCATTTCCGACCAGGTAATTGCGCACTTCCTTGCGCCCGTAGTTATAGATCAGGGTATTCCAGTCCTGGTGGAAGCCTTCGCGCGGATCGGCATGTTCGTACAGGTGGCTGCCGTCGAACTGTGCCAGCCCATGCGGATCGGACGGGAAATGCCCCGGCACCCAGTCCAGCAAAACGCCGATGCCGTTGGCGTGTGCGGTTTCGACGAAATAGCGGAAATCTTCCGGCGTGCCGAAACGCGAGGTCGGCGCATACATGCCGACCGGCTGGTAACCCCAGGAGCCGTCGAACGGATGTTCGCTGACCGGCATCAGCTCGATGTGGGTAAAGCCGAGGTCTTTCGCATACGGAATCAGCTGTGCCGCGAGTTCGCGATAAGTCAGCCAGCGGTTGCCGTCTTCCGGCACCCGGCGCCAGGAACCGAGGTGCACCTCGTAGATGCTGATCGGGGCGCCGAGGGCGTTGGCAGCCTGGCGCGCGCTCGATGACGGGAATACGGGCGGCAATGCATGCACGACCGAGGCCGTCTCGGGCCGCAATTCGGCGCGGAAGGCGAAGGGATCGGCTTTCAACAGGCGTTCGCCGCTGTGCGTCTTGATCTCGAATTTGTACAGGTCACCGGTTGTAAGGTCTGGAATGAAGATTTCCCACACGCCGGATGCGCCGCGCGAACGCATCGCATGGCGGCGGCCGTCCCAGTTGTTGAAACCGCCGACCACCGACACGCGGCGGGCATTCGGCGCCCACACGGCAAATGCGACGCCGTTGACGCCATCGACGATGACCGGATGCGCGCCGAGTTTTTCGTAGGGCCGGTGATGCGTGCCTTCGCTGAGCAGCCAGACGTCCATCTCGCCCAGGATCGGGGGAAAGCGGTAGGGGTCTTCCATGTCCTGGCGGTGCGTGCCCCAAT
>Ga0265797_10007371_pt1 | contig 15105 bp, 8 predicted proteins | sample P2T30metagenome_FD_192433 | JGI IMG/M metagenome (GOLD analysis project Ga0265797, IMG submission 192433) | Plant litter microbial communities from East Loma Ridge, Irvine, California - P2 T30 | ecosystem: Environmental > Terrestrial > Plant litter > Unclassified | place: USA: California... | reverse complement strand
CGGAGTTTACCCCTTCCCTCTACGTGATCGGCAGCCGGACCGCTCCTTCCCCGTGGTTAGTTGTAGGTTTTCTCTGGAATACGGGGCGCTGATCATGGTTCGGTTCGCATTCGCAAAGGTTGTTGTTGGAGGATGGGGATGCGGGAGGTCTGTTTCGAAAGTTATGGGTAAGGTTTTGGGGGTGAGGGGTAGGGTGGTGCGGGGTGGAGGATGGATGGGATGGATGGGTTGTGGCTGGATTAAGGTGGCTGGTTGGGTTGGAGGGGAATTGAGGGAAGTAGGCATGGGTGCAGTAGGGACTGGGTGTCGTCATTTACAGAACTAACACTACAATCAAAGGCGCAACCGGGTTTCATGATGTCTACTATGTGTTACGTTTAATGGTCCCATTGGTTAGTATTGTTACAAGAAAGAGCGATTACAACGGGATGTACAAGAAGTGAATGTCTAATTCTATACAATCTGAAGTAAGTCAAATGACATGATGCTCACCAGCCTCCCTAGTCCTCGTCCTCGGAGCGATCATGATGATGAAGATGATCAGTATTGGACAAGTGATGTGTCGGATATGCCAGCCCCGTCTCTTCAGGAACACCAGCTATTGGCGCATCATCAGGACGAACGTGGTTATGGAGATGGTCCAGCTCCGAATTGCCCCCGATGTGCTTTGGTTGGTGCGCTGTCTGTGTGCTTGAAGCAAGAACAGGCTCAATCGCGGATCGCGTGGCATATGCCGATTGAGGTACACCGTGGAGACATATCGACATGGAGGACATGTGCTCGCCGGACATAGTTGTTTGGTGCAATGACACAGACTGGTGGTAACTGGACCAGAAGGCTGACTCTATAGATTGCAATTCCTGACCAAGGAGGCGTTTCGCATGAGGTGCTCGAGCATCATGAATGGGATTCGCTAGGGCCCTTGCGACGATGAAAAGCAGGCCGAGATTGAGTGAGAGCATTGTGTATGAGGCCTGATATCGGAGTTGATTGGTTGTGTTCTCTTGCTGGAGAAAGAGTGATAGATACTTGGCATGGTTGGCAAAGCTTGTCTTCAGATATGTGTGGAGCAGACGGTCCCTTGTGCGTGAATGTCTTGTGTGTATGTTGTCTTTGATGAGCTGAGTCAAGACGTTTGAGCAGTGAAGAGACAAAGCTGGAACGACAAAGAATGTTGGGCATAGTGACGCTGTCATTGTTCCACGGTATTTACAAAATTACGAAGGTGCTTGTATTTTTCGAGTCACCAACTCTGGCGTTCAGTGCGTCCTGAAGGTTGACACGAGCCCCTTTGTACCCCCGTCTCCTGCTACTTTGGTGTCGACCTTAATTAAAAATGTGGTCGAAGAAGGGTATCAATAGTGTTAAAATGCTTTTGTGCCACCTGGAAGAGAGGAAATCGTGAATCGTAAAAGCTGCTCAAGCGCTAATGGCGACAAGACAAAATCGAAAATTGTCTGACAACTATGCTGAGGGTTTCCTCGAGAAAGACGTCCTGTTGAGAGCTTTCTGTTCCCGGGAAGCTCGTTTGGAAAGGATCTCAACCTCATCTGTTCGAGTTATGGTCATCTCGTCTTGGGTCCGCGACCGGTCTCTGCTTGAGATGGCTTTACCCCATATTCCTCGTTTGCTTCTACTCGACGGGGCCTGTCCCGGAATCTCTAAGATAGCATCCTCACTGCCTCGCTCAGCTTGGTTCGAGCTTGCGCGTTCCAAGTCGTCCCACTGCCTCAATTCGTAGCCTTCCCAATGATCATCGTTCAGCTCTGGTACGCTCATCAATGTTCCTGTCTTGCCGCTCGAGGATGTGAACGATGGTCCAGGTCCTTTACGGACGCTGGCGGATTTCGGTTGGGAGGAACCTTTTGAGGACTGGTTGGACGATTTCTTGGAAGAGAGGCGGGACAAAGTCTCCGATAAACTGAAGGGTATCTTCTTCAACAGAGGACGAAGAACGGGAGCTGAAGCACAAATCTAGAGACAAAGTTAGTGAAGCCTGGCATATCCCTGAAGTTTGACATACCACGCCTAGATCTATCTCGACAGCTGCAGCGATCCATAGAGGATAGACATACCAAGTCTGGTCAAAGTTCTCGTTGAACAGGCTTTTGTAAATAAACCACGTTCTCACAACGCCAGCTATCGTGACGATAAAACCAAGGCTGAATAGAATTCCGACCGCAATTCTTTGCCGGCGTGGCATTTGAAGCTATTTGCAATCAGCAGATCATCGTCGGGACAACCATGCGTACTTACTTTGACGACTAGAGGGAGCGGCGTGATTGTGGTTGCTAGATCAGCAACACAATTTATTATGCCACAAATGAGGGTGGCCACGGCCTCGTCCATGCAGTGGCCAGCCGGTGCACCTAGTGTCCAATAGTATCGGACTGGGACGCACATAAACACCGCAATGAAGATGTACGATATCAGGATACCGACAGAATAAACGACGTTTGCATGTATCAGCCATTTGAACCCTGAGTGAGGAAGTAAAGTCAGCCACTACCTCGTAAACCATGCGGATATAGCTCTGACTTACACCTCGTCCCAGTGTCAGCCACAAGCCGATAGTAGAAGCTGTATGGAGTCAGTGAGTATTCCGGATGTCTGTACCACTGCACTTGCCAGTGAAGTGACAGTCGTGTAAAAGTCGCGGCAGCTGTGAAGACAATTTTGGCGGTCATGGCAATCTTGGCCGTGGGCTCAAGGAGGCCGAAAGGTCTACAGTTGATGGTGGTTAGCAATCGTGTTGTATGCTGAGTGGTAACACTTACATATCCCAGATGTGTCTGTTCTACAAAGTAACGAAAGTAACATTAGCGCTCGCTCTCCAGGAATCCCGAACGAGACTTACCCATCCATATTTCTGGTTTGCAAGAAGAACAACAGCTGTCAGGCCTGTTGTAAACAGCAGAGCAAGCAAAATGAACACGTCGTCTAACCCGAACCACCGCTTGATGTATAATCGAGTGTACAATCGTAATCCGACGGTGATGTAGACGAGTACAATGAAGATGCCGTTGATGATCACTAACGCGGGGCCTCTGGTATGCGGATTATCGTAATTCGGAGTGGGCCAGGTCAAGAACACGTCGGCTGGAGGAAATTGCATCCTGCCAGATGAGTCGAGACATACAGACGTTGTCGAGAAGACGCGCAAAAGCCTCGAGCAGATCACAAGGTTGAACACATGTAGGCAGGATCAGGATGCCGCAGCCACATTGAGGATGCGTTCGCTCAAAGACATCGGGCACTGGCGGGGCCATATTAGATTTGACCTAGCAGACCGTTGGACTTCCGCCTGGTGCGACATATTCGATGTAGCATGGATGGGCAGCCATGTCAAAGCACACAGACCAAGCTGCGAAGACGATCGTCGCATCGTTGGGTCGATACATCCGACTAAAGAGTTTTTCGTGTCACACCCGCTTGTGGAACTGTGCTTCTGCACACGGAACCCAATGTCGTACATTCATAAGCAGTTCCAGTACATGGCCCCTCGAATAATTATGTGATTGAGGTTGACACTTTCGTACTTAATGGCGGTTAGGCAGTCCCATCCAGACGCCAGCTAGTCATTCGGAATCAATGTGGCGGCCGAGGGTTCTTTGAAGTTTTCCTGAGGCGGCAGGGAGCTCGCGGGCCTAGGGATCTCCGATGGTAATTGATGGCACATATCATGATGCAGTGCTGCGTGTTGGGAGTGCACGGATGAGGAGCATACCGGAACGAGTCTAGCCTCTCGCCAACACCACGTGTTGATCGGTCCAGTTGCTCTTCACCTGGAGTCAAACTCTAAGTTACGGGTACAATACGTCAAATCTCCTAAGCCGTGCGAATCGGTAGAATTCCGGCACTCTGCGCATCTAGCCATCTCTGCCCTGCTCGTCCAGATGTCGTCTGGCAGCAAGTTGCAAGTGCTGCACCCCTTGCAGTTATTGTGCATCATCCATCGCTAATCTGGTTTACACCAAGGACGAGACGATCGGATCCATCCCAAATCCTGATGGGAATTCGGAGTGGGTCAACATTGAGTCGTGTACATGGCCGTAGCCTTTCAAGATGCGATAAAATAATTCCAGATACATGCTCGCACTGCGGCCCGTTGACACTGCGCTTGTGATGGTTGTCGGCCAGGAGACGCACACGCTAGCTGTGACCACGCGAAGTTTATTGAAAGCTTGGGATGGGGATCGTTGTCGTGACAAGTGAAATCCTAGCTAACGAACGATGGTCGTAAACTCGGCTTAAATTCGAGTGGCCAGGCATGAATTGTAACGGCTTTTACTGTGCCTTCTGACCATTATTGTCCCGTATACAAGCGTCTTGAATTGTATCATGATGGTATCTTAGTTGAGCACTGAGTAGATTCAGGGGGGGATCCACGTTGCTGCCGCGCTCTTTTTCAGGTACCGCGACTTCTTTAAGTCGTGCCGGCGCGAAATCGGGGGTTCGCGCTTTGAAGAAGAGGCTTGCTCCAATCTTGACAATAATGCCAAATACAACATGGCAGGAGTCATGATGAGACCGAGGCCCTGGGCCATGGGTCATGGCTACATACGCCGTAGAAGTCAACAGGGGAGGCCTGCAAATGATATGTCGAAAGGACCCTGCTCACTTGGTGTACGAATCATGAAGGGCCGGGAACCTCATTATATTTCCCCACCTGCCGCCTGCCCCGATGGTCATCTGATCCTTCCCCAATTTTCCTTGCGAGCGACTCACATCACCAACACTATTCGCGACATATTAGGACATCGACGCTGCTCCCTGTACCGCGTGGTCAGTTACGAGCGTGAACTACAGGCCATGTGGGAAAATCACAGGATGCGAAAAGGCGTGTGAACGATGGTCCCGCGTTCTTCAATGCCGAGAGTGCTTCGACTCCAACGTCTTTTATCTTCGCATTCAACTCGCATCGTGTAACAATCGATAAGGAAAGCCCGATGCAAAGCCTTGCGGGATCGGTCGCGATGGTCACATCTCTACGTCTCCTGAACAAACACCAACCGGGCCCGAGGTTCACTTCTGATCGCAGAAATCATCTTACCCAATCACTTGGATTCAGGAAACACATCAGGCGGCTTTCTGTGCCTGAGCGCAGGAGGCTATGGCGATGTTGTTCCCAAAGTTAGCCTCGAATTCAAGGCGGCCGGGCGGTTGCTTTGCACCGCCTCGTGAAAACTGACCCCGTACAGGGCGCCGCTCCGTGTGAGGAACGAGGCACAGACGGACGAGGCAGTTACCGGTGTCGCGAGTGAGGGCGCAGTTGTTGGTGTTTGAGTTTATCTATCGTAATGATCGCCGGTTTCGAGTTTGTGATTTGTACCCTACCCTCGCACTCGCCAGCTGCAGATCACAAAAGCCTGAAGCTATACCTACACACGACAAACAACCTCCGTCGCAAATACTGAACGTGTACAATGGCTCCTATTTCGCAGACTGCCACTGGCTTCTCGCATCCGAATCTCAACGCTGTCCTTACATCCCTCGTAGAGCGATCCTCATCCGAGTGCGCCTACTACGAGTCATCATGCAGCACGCACCGTCTCGCCATCATCATTATCATCATCGCCGTGGGCATCATAATCAGCGCTATCCTCTCCTTGCTCTATGTCCGCTCGCGCAGAAGCAAGGCCGCGAAACTCAGAGCGACAATGCAGCAACAGCGCGTAAAAAGTAACGACAATTGGCAAATGTCGACCGAAAATGGGACTAGGCCTACTTTTCCCTATGGTGCCCCACCGCCTTACGAGCCACGCAAGCCTGAGAGGATCGCAATTCCCACAGAGAACTGGAGATGAGATATGTCGAATTGAACCATCCAATCACCCTGAACTCAACAACATTTGGCCTCGTTGCAAATGCTATAAAGCGTGACGGAACGCTCAGCTAGGTACGACAGCTGCGGGAAACGAAGAGGAAGTGCTGGTAGAGAAGCACTAGGTGGTGAAACAGCACAACGAAGTCGTTCGAACCTATCTTCTTAAGCTCCAGGACACAGAAGCCTGGTGGCATACAGACATGCGAGCTTCGTAGAAATAAGATTCCCTCCCAAACGACGATAAGGACAACTGCGAAGTGTGGCATGGAGGGACATAAGGAAAACGTGTCAGAGCTGCGCTGATTAGTGGCGAGTGGTGGACAGAAGTATAGAATAAATGACTTTTCAAGATCAAAACAAGCATCACGCAAGTGTAAAAAACACGTAGAAGTAGTGATAGCCTGCCTCTACCCAAACCATCCCCTTATGACCATCTTCCCAACAAAGAGCGAATAGCGCCTCGCACCCAACTCCAACATCGCCATGTGATCTCAATCCTCTAATCTCCTCGTTTTCATTCAGGTACCCTGCAGCCCTAAGCCCACTCCGTCACCATTACCATCATCTCTACTCCTCTCTCTCCCTCTCCCCATCTCCCTGATCCTTCTTCCCTCCATAAGGCCTCTCAACCCGCGCTTTTGTAGACCGACAACAGCGCTGATATCTCCGTTCCATATTTCCCTCTCGTCGATGCCGCTTCCGTCTCCAAAGCCACTTTCAGACGCAGACGTAGATGTGGTTTCGGACACTGCAGAGCTGACCTCATCGTCGTGGTTACGTTCGACGTCCGTGTTGACGCGTAGCGAACGGAGTCCTGCGTCAAGGCTGCGTTCTATATCGGTTGCCGAGCTCCTGTCGCTACCGTTCAGCCTTGACAGTGGATCATGCACACCATTGGAAGATATCCCATTCGTCGCTGAGACGCCGTTGACTGCGAGGAATGCGACGCCTGAGCCGCCACCGGCGGCCATCGCCGCAGCATTGAAAATTGCAGCAGTGTTCCTGTTGTCCAGCAGGACGTGGAGTCGTTCGATTATAACTTCGAGAAGGCCGTCGATATGATATGGTCGCGCGAGTTGTAGCAAGGAGCAAAGAATCTGGGGTGAGCATAGTGGCGAGGTTGGCGGTGGTAGTGATGAGGTGTAGAGATAATGAATAAGTGCCTGTAGTGTGAGATGTGTATGTGGTAGATATAATGTCCGCGGCCGTGAAGACGGTGCTTGTGCTGTGGGTTCTGGTGGGCTTAAGGATGCGTATGACGTCGAAGACACAGCTGTGGCTTCGAAAGGTGTGACAGTGTTGGCCGTGAGCGTAGTGGCGGCTGAATAATTTGTTCTGATCGAAGGCGTGATGGTGATGCTCGAATTTCGCGACGGGTGTATGGGCGCAGATGGTCGCAATGTCGCGGCCTCCGCACTTTCTTTCTCTTCGCTCTGTACGCTTTCTCGAAGAAGCTGGTTGAAGTACGGGCCCCATCGCCGTGCGACGAGATGTGAATTGACTGGTATACGTTCGCCATGTATGGCAAGAAAGTCCATGTCTGCAAACTCGCGCATACCCAAAGCCATCTGGCCAAGTTCGGTGGCTGCGGGCATTAATGTGCGTCCCCCGGCCAGTAAATCTAAACGGTCGTGCTGTGGTGGAGAGCTGACAGATTGGAACGCCGAATTCGGTGTCACTTTTCGGGGATTGTCATAAAGCCCGAACGCCTCCAATTCCACCACACACATGTTTGTGAAATTGATTCTTCGGTGATTGTAGTCTTCAACAAGACTTCGCTTGCGGTTTCCCAGTATCACGAAGCTGTTCCGGCGATTCCACAATACTCCTCGATTCCAACTTCCTTGGCTGAATATGTTGCCGCCTGCTTCTATCCGGCCCCAGTTCAGTGTTCGCAAGTCCAGGGCCCAAAGAGCGTATTCTTGTTTAGAAGATGTCAAGAAGGTGCCACTGACAACGAAGTGGTTGTTGATAACTCCGCCATTGGGAAATCGAAGTCCAGGAGGGGAGAAGTTGCCTTGCATTGTCTTCTCAGAAAGCGTTCCGTCGGGGTGTCGTACTTGTAACTCGAGCCTGACATCAAGAAAGTTGTAGTTGGAGTAGATGAGCATTGATGATTCGCCGTTCGTGGTCGGTGCCTCTTCTTCAGAAGTTTCCGAATCGCTGCTTGACCTTGGGCCCGCACCGATCTTGTTCGGGTTGATGCTTGTCAGCGGTGCCACGACGCTCCTATAAGCCCCGCAGCTTCTTCCAAGTGTACTTGTCTCTGTCCATTTCAGACTTCTCAAGTTGAACACACTGATCTGCTCAATGTAATGATTGGCGCTGTCTTGACCACCAACGACAACCATCTCTGCCCCGCCCTCGCCCTCCAACTGAACGCCGAGTGAACCCTGGTTCGCATTTTCCGACGCAGGATTGTGGCGAATAGCTGTAAGTGCGGCACCTGTGGAACTAAAAACGGCGGAAGAAGGAAGAATGGTCGCACAATGCGCATATCTGCCCTGAGGCGGGTCACTTGAAGGCACATGCATCCAAGTGCGCGTGGAAGCGTCGTAGATATGAACGTCCGACATGACCACCACCTCGGGCTGAGCATCGGAGGGAGTTCCCTGCAGCACGGCTGTCGCTTCATTCGAGGTTGCCGACGCGGGAGACATTCCACCATAACACACGAGCTTTGTATCCCCCAGCGGACATACACTATGGAAATATCGCGCACTTGGCACCTCTCCTTTCGCGTCTATCTTGATCCAGTGACGCTTGACAAGGTCTAGCTCGTAGAGGTCCGAGGTGAGTTGGGGCCTCGTCCGCGATAACCTTCGACCACCAAAGACATACAGTTTGTCGCCAAGAATCGTAGTTGTTGCGCCGACCAGAGGATGTGGCTCCCGTCCGGTAGTCCGATGAACATTGCAAACAAGACCCGAAAGCCCGGCAGTTGAGGACGTAGGTGTACCTAATCCTGCTATCGCAGGCGAGTGTGTACTACCTGCTCCAGGCGTCCTAGCGGATGATGTTTGCGGCCTGTCGTCTTGTCCATCGTCTCTGTTGAGGCTGATCTGGCTTCCGTTTCGGCTGGTATCGAAGTTTCCTGAGTACAACTGAGATGCTGAAGGCGCTGCTGTTTGGGAGTCGAGGGTTGTGGTGCGGCTAGCATTTAGTGCAGCCATGCTCGGCAGGCCGCGCGAGCAGTCTGACGCAACGGAAAGAGACCTCTCGCCGAACTCAAAAGAAATGTTGATAGACGAGACCGAGAATCTTTGGATAGGTAAAGCCCAATCTGGTATCACGATTTCAACATGCCGTGACCTGACGCTGGAAGAGTCGCCAACAGATTTTTGATTGGGCAACGGAAAGCCGAAAAGGTTGGGCTGATAGCTCGAAACAAATGTGGATGAGCGCGAGGAGCTGAGCCCTACGGACGTACGGGGGCTTGAGGGTGCTACAGATGGCCCATACGATGGAATGATGATGGGAATATGCTTGGTCCTTGTTCGTGGGGCTGTGCCGGTGGCGCCCAGGTAAGAATGGCGATCAGATTGGCCAGGGTCTTTCGCCGAATCTACCCTGCTATGGGAGCGGACGAGGGAACCCGCAGATTCGACTGATCTTTTTTTCTTGCTCGACAGCAATCTTCGCTTGAGTTTGAAAGCCTTGGGACGCTTTGGACCGTTGTCTAGTGGTGTGGTACTAGCGCTCCATGCGGGATAGGAAAGGCCTATTGGAAGTGACATAGTCAGCTTCGAAGTTCTAATTTACCGCGGAGTTTGAAAAGGAAATACAGAAATGCAAAAGCACACCGAAAGGGCACGATCCTTCGGTTTTCAATGACCCCAAACGATGCCACCTGTGAGGACTTCCATTTGCAGGCCCTTTCTGCAAGGTTCGCGGCCACCAATGAAGCGGCATGCATCAGGTGGAAAAGCCATGTTTGCAGTGCGGCTGTTGTGCTACAGTCTCGTATGTTGTGCCAGGACAGGCTTGCAGCACATCGCCGCCGCGTGGTCGGACAAAAGAGATCCGCGTCATCTTCGAACACAGATAGAATGAAACATGATTTTCCATCTATGACCGATACGAGACGATAGATTCAGTTCTTGCGATTGGGCTGTAACGAGGAAATGTGTCTGTGGAAGCCGGACAGATCGCATGAGGGGTCTTTGTGAGAAAATCACGAGCCTTACTTTGAGGATCCACACGCTGCGCACTAAGGCGGGGAAGGAGCAACCAGCGACAAGGAAGGAAGCGTTGGAGAGAAGGGATGACAGTTTTCAACGGCGTTCGTCTCGCGGCGTCCAGGCAGAAAACGAGGGATGAGGTTGGTGCAGAGGCTTTGGTCCAGTCCGGATGTGGCTAGGGGCTTGGGCGTGATGCAAGGGACGACTGGGCGGAGGGCAGCAACGAACGCGAGAGACCTTGGGAGGTGACCTGTGAAGTATCGAAGTAACTCCGAGCGCTATAGCAGCGGGTAGTAAGGTAGGCTGACTTTGTGTGGATGCGGCCTACGAGGCGGCCAGACACGCGAGCGCGAACGGAGCGAACGGAAGCAGACCTCCGAGCAGCACCTGCAGCCCTGAAAGCACTTCAGCTGACGTGAATTTTTGAATATCTCAAAGAAGCTCAGCACGGACGAAACGAAACAACAAGCTAATAAGAATGACAGCGTCAAATTCAAGACGTGCAGACTTCAGACGCGAGAGAGGGGTCACACAACCTGACGCTCGCATGCTCTCTTTAACGTCGCCCATCCTCCTGGGACATTGTTCAAGCACGGCCCCAAGCTAATTGGCGCGTCGCCTACGACAAATAAGATGACCATCTGGGTTCAAGACCTGCCAGCGCTTCTGAACTTGCGCGATTCGGGGCAGGCTAATTACGCAATTCGAACGGTTCTTTGAAGCCTCGCGTCAATCAGGAAGTCACGTTCACGACATTTCTGACATCAACAGAGAGAGCCAGCCTGCAATCCGCAGAACACTCGGAGCACATCCATGAACATGAAGCGATATCCTTATCATGCGACAGGTGTAGGAGCACGTGACAGGGTGTTCCCTGGATGGAAAGACAGTAGATGGTGCAGGAACAAAGGGCGCCATGCTTTTACATATTACATTCATGTCGCTTCAGCCCTATCGGACAGCCGGTGGAGCTTGAACCGTCCCACTTCCTTCTCGGAAGGAACAATCTATACAGTTTCCAGCCTCCCCCTCACTTTGGCGGTCCTACCGCCAATGGTATATTGCGATATGTTTATATGACACGCCTGCCCGGCACCCCGGCCCAACATGCGGTGTTTGACGATGTTGGGCATCGCCCTAAACCCTCCACAAACTCTCCTTTCTATGAGGAACGTATCTAGACGTTTGCGCTGGTCTTGTCCTTGGGCAGGGGAGTCTGTGAGATTATGGAGTCAGCACAAGTATATTGAAGGGTCGACTGCAGGCAATACGTACGAATCGCAGGTATGGCTTGACGATGCGGAAGTCCGGGAACAGCGTCTTGGCCTCGTCGTTCTTGACGGACGGGTGTACGATGACATCGTCACCTGGAACCCAGTTGATGGGTGTGGTGATACGGTGCTTGTCGCCGGTCTGCAGAGAGTCGAGGACGCGCAGCACCTCAGCAGTGTTGCGGCCGGTGGAGGCGGGGTACGAGAGGATCAAGCGAATGGTCTTCTTGGGGTCGATGATGAACACCTGTGGTACGAGCACGAAGTCAGTGCCTGTCTCATGGACGCGCCATACAATGAGGTCTACCAACCGATCGGATCGTGAACGCAATGCCCTTGGAGTCGACGTTGGTGGCATCCTGGTGGTCGATCCTACGCGCCGGGTCAGACATGTCTGGGAGCTCACAAGGGTCGTAATACTTACATGTCGTACGCCAACGCGACCTTCCTCTCCTTGTCGCCGATGATGGGGAACTTCAGGCTGCTACCCGAGATCTCATCGATGTCCTTGATCCAGCCATCGTGGCTGTCGATGGTGTTGGCCGAAAGGCCGATAAGCTTTGCGTTACGCTTGGTGAACTCTGGCTCTAGCTTTGCGAACGCTCCGAGTTCAGTAGTGCAGACAGGTGTGTAGTCTTCGGGACTGCGAGAGTTGTAGGTACCAAGTCAGTGTATGTCTCACATGCACTTCGTACACATATACTTACTGAGAGAAAAACACGACCCAAGAGGAACCCACGAAATCGTGGAAGTTGATTTTTCCTTGGGTGGTTTCGGCATCGAAGTTGGGCGCGGTGCTCCCGAGTCGAAGAGACATGATGCTTTCTGCGCGCTTGGTCAGCTCTGAGTAATCATAGCGAACATGCGCGGGATGGCGGGGCACGAGGCCAGCGTCGTACATTTATGGTGTTTTCAGCGATTGTACGAGGTAGGTTGCTACAGCTATGTATTGACTGTGAGAGCAGGAAGGCAACAGTAGCTTAAAAAGACTCAAATTGAAAGTAAGAGGGGCAGACCGGCGCTGGATCCTTTTGTATCGACACATCCACAACAATCGCAAGGACGATTCCAGCTAGCGTCGTTGACGTGATCGAACAAACGGCACGTGATTGTTCATCAAAAGTTTTCTGCCGTCACGGCTCGCCCGCGTCGACAACTACCAAACCAATCGTGTGGCTGAGTTCTCCGGCGGTATCGGAGACCTAGAGTGCCAATGGTACTCACCCCTCCGCCAAGCATCGTTGCATTTGCAATCAGTACAATTTCGCCCTTGTTGCCCTCAGGATGGATTTCCAATTACAGAAGTCCATAATCTCTGAGAAGTAATCACAATGTCCAGAGCTTAGAACGATTTGAGCTTATACCTGTTGTAGGAATAGGATGAAGCAATGCTTACAATCATGAGCTCAGGGTTGCTTCGTTGACGTGACCACGCGCCCAATCATCACTGCCGTATATCTCTGGCTGGAGGGGTGGCTTCTCCATTTAGAATAAAAGAGAACCTTGAGCGGCTTCGAAAGAAAAGTACTCTTGTATAGACTCGCGTATCCTTGCCTGCAGTAGTCGCGCATAGCGTGTCGGCCGGTCGCCACGACCGTCCGAATCGTACCTGCCAACTTCACGTCTGTCGCAAACGACCTCTGGAACAAATTCACATTAAACCGATTCTTGACTAAGGCTACACCTTCGTAGAGTTTCGTTCTAAGAACACCTTTTCAGGTGCGAGTGTGGGCAAAGAACGCTGCTAGACTGATCCAATGGCCATGCATATGATCTATCAGCAGTCAGCATAGATAAAAGCGTCAGCTTGTGTGTTCCTACTTCTGAACCAGCGCGACTACCATGTTGTTGCAGGCTGGCTCTTGCCAGGGAGCGCGTCCCGAGAGATCTCCTGACTGCTCCTCCGTGACGCGCCTCATCCCCACCCTACGCAAAAATTCACATTCCGTCGCCAAACACCCGTTTATAGCTCAACTGACCACGTCAAAGCCCAGCCTCATCATAGCCCATCGGTCCCAAAATTTAATCCATGCGTCGTGGACGAATAACGATCGAGATCCAAAGCCACGCTACACCGACCGACTGCCGAACATCGAAGCGCGTCGCAATAATGGGAATAATGCCCTATTTCCGGACGCTCTATCCAACGTGCAAACCACTCCGTCGGAAAGATCCCGCTTGAGCTCAATTCTTGATTTGCCAGACGACATGGAAACATGGGTGTGTGGGTCATACCCGCGCCGCTCGGACAATGGGGCCTGGATTCTTATATCGTCACTGCTGCCGACAATTTCTTCACCATTTTTCAAAGGGGCCTTGCGCTCTGTCACTAATATATCCAGGACCTTGTTTTGAAGCACTGACTCTCAGATGAAGTAGACATGGCACCGAGTCCGGAAATCGACCTCCCTCACCTGTCGGAACTGGGCTCAAGTGATGTCGACGGCCCGGGAATAAAGTCACCATCGAAAGAGGATGAAAGCCAGAATGGCAGCGTGGGCCCCGCATCCAACGACGTAAGCGTCAAAGAGATGGATCGCGACTCAGCAGGTCGTACAAGAACGCAAGATTCACACGGAGAAATCGTATGGCAATACCTTACATTCGAGACTGAGCTCCCACACCCGACGACCATTCATCCGACGCGACCAGGCCAAGATCCACCACCAGAACCACCAAACCTGTCAAAATACGTCAATCCATTCGAATGGTCGGAGACACGCAAGAACTTGACGATATGGGTCGCCTGCGTCATCACCGCGCTCACGGCATTCACGGCAGGCGCATATAGCCCCGGCGTAGGCCAAATGACGCAAGAATGGGGAATTAGTAACGTTGCCGCACTCGTGGGCATCACGACCTTCACAACAGGCTTCGCCATCGCGCCCATGGTACTAGCCCCCTTTTCCGAACTCAACGGCCGACGCCCCGTCTTCATCGCATCCGGTATCCTCTTCGTGATATGCCAGCTGTGCACGGGGCTCACGCAGTCATACGCGGGTATGCTCGTCGTGCGCTTCTTCGTGGGCGTCGGCGGCTCAACTTTCTCCACCATGGTCGGCGGCGTCGTATCTGACATATACCACGCGGAAGACCGCAACACACCCATGGCGCTCTTCAGCGGGGGCGCGCTGTTCGGCACGGGCTTCGGGCCACTGGTATGCGGCTTCGTAGCGCAGAACCTGAGCTGGCGCTGGATCTTCTACATGCAAGCCATTGCCGACGCGGTGCTCGTAGCAATCATCATCCTCGTGTTCAAGGAAACGCGCGGCTCCGTGCTATTATCGCGCAAAGCCAGTGCTCTGAACAAGTACTACGAAGCGCGCGAAGCAGCAGGATACTACACCCTCGACATGCCTGACCCGGAGAAACCCCACCTCGCAACAAGATCCCAGCGCATACGCTGGAAAGTTCAAGCGGACGAGGACCGCGCGTCCCTCACCAAAATGATAAGCCTGAGTCTCTACCGCCCCTTCCACCTACTCTTCACCGAGCCCGTCGTCTTCTGGTTCAGCCTTTGGGTCGCTTTCTCATGGGCTGTCTTGTACCTGACTCTCGCGGCTATACCGCTCGTCTTCCAATCCAACCATGGCTTCAGCTTGCAGCAAGCCAACGCCGTGTTTGCCGCAATGTGCATCGCGTCCATCCTCGCGTCCATCCTATCCATCTACCAAGAAAAACTCGCCCGCAAGCACGGCAAACTAGCAAACTCGCCAGAGGGACGGCTATACTTTGCGTGCGTGGAGAGCGCGTGCATGCCCATTGGCTTGTTCATGTTTGGCTGGACGAGTTTGAGTAGCGTGCATTGGATTGTGCCGAGTGTGGC
>Ga0265797_10007370_pt1 | contig 15106 bp, 12 predicted proteins | sample P2T30metagenome_FD_192433 | JGI IMG/M metagenome (GOLD analysis project Ga0265797, IMG submission 192433) | Plant litter microbial communities from East Loma Ridge, Irvine, California - P2 T30 | ecosystem: Environmental > Terrestrial > Plant litter > Unclassified | place: USA: California... | reverse complement strand
CACGCAATAAACAAAAGGTAATATCTACAGGGGTAATATGCTCTGAATACCCTTGTATCAACGGCGCAGTCGGTATATCGTTGGCAGGATGGTGGCACTGCCGTCCGCCAACTATGTATAAAGAGTACAAAGTAGCCCAAAGTCTACATCGTCACCAAACCCAACCAAGTCACTTCATCATCCTTCTCATTCTCATTCTCATTCTCATTCCTTCATCATGAAACTCATACAAACCAGTGTTTGGCTATCCTCCTTCCTCAGCATTGCTGCCCAGGAAGCATGCAATAGCACCTGTCAAGCTGTCTTCAAGGGAGCACTCGCAGGAGAGTCTGCATCATGGATTTCTAAAAACGTTACACTGGACGAATTCTACAGCACACCCGCCAACGCCAGCGGTGCCAAACCAGGAGCTCTACTCCGCTGGGAGTTTATCTCGCGCGCAGATTCAAATACAAAGTATACTGCACCGGCAGGCATGTCCATCGCACGTTTCATGTACATGACCGAGGATATGGACCGAAGCGCCATTCCAGCTACTGCCTTTGTACTGCTTCCCTACAAGAGGCCTGTTCCAGGCAAGCCGCTAAACACGCTGGTCAATCCTCATGGAACCGCTGGATTCATCCGGAACTGCGCACCGTCAAACCACAAAGACCTGTACCAGGAATGGAATGGTCCGTATGCTTTGGCGCATGCCGGGTACGCAGTCATTGCGCCCGACTACGCAGGCCAGGGATCAGACATTCCTCAGGGGTTCATGTACGAGGCAGGATACCTGCATGCAGCAGACGTGGCGTATGCACTGATCGCTGCACGCACGGCTCTCGGCTCCTTGTTGTCTGAAGAGTACGTTGTCGTCGGCCACAGTGAAGGCGGCATGTCGTCCTGGCGGACGAATGAGCGGCTAGCGATGCCTGGTCAGGAAGCGTTGCAAAAGGCAGGCAAGTTCCTAGGCTCGGTTGCAATCGCGCCTGCGCTCCGTCCTCTCGACCTCATGCCAGAATCCGTCCGACGAGCAAACGGAGGACCAATCGGTGGTGCAAATGCCATCTTCCTGTTACAGTCCCTTAACAAGCTCTACCCTAAGACTAAATTCTTGGAAACCTATCTCACCAAGCAAGTGCGCGATATGCTCCCTCTTCTCGACCAAGGCTGCATTGGCACCGGATCAGCGCTTTTCGCAAACTTCACCAGCGTACAGACATTTACAAACACCAGTTGGATTCAGCACCCAGACGCGGTCGATTGGCAGAAGCGCTACAATGGTGCTGGCCCCTATCCTCTGGCCGCACCGATGCTGGTGATCCAAGGCATAACAGACCCTTTGGTATACGCCAACAACACCGAAATCGACTTTAACCGAACATGCGCCGCCTACCCCAAGAGCAAGGTCTCCCTGAAGCTGTACCCAGAGTCCGATCACATGGTCATCAGGCAGACTGCACAGCAGGAGTACCTGGTTTGGATCAAGGAGCGCTTTGACCATGTCAAGGTGCAAGACGGATGCCACATGGAGACGGTGCAAACTATTTCCAATACCTTCAGGAACGTCGCAGCGTACTACTCGGGAAGCAACCGTCCTTAAATTTACCCTTGTAAATAGGTTACTTGGGGTTAGGTCAAGGTCTGGCTTATCTCACGTCAGACCTTAATCTAACTCTAATCCAACCCTACAACTCTGTATTTGTGATAGGTTGGGATAGATTTTGGTTTGTTTGTACATTGTTTTGTATTATTCTTGGTTTATAGTTGGATAGATTCTACAGTAAATATTATGATTCCTTCCTTACATTGCTATAATAATGCCGCGCGTTGTGAAAATTTGCTGTGAAGCACCGATACCACTTGCAACGTATTAATAGAGTGCTTGCAATATGCAGCTAAAATTGCAATAAGAATAGAAACACTCTGACTGGCTCACGGAGAGATGACTCACAGGATGACCGCGTTTCGCTAGCGCAATTCACTCCTCGAATGACAAAGCGGCCATGAGGGTAATCATACTAGACTACTTTCTAGGTCTCAGCCTTTGCGCAAAGATTCGTCTCTTCGAGTCTGTCATTTCATAGTGAGCACGTCTGCTCAATCAGAAAGATGATATCTGATACGCTCTGAGTAAAGCTGCGAGAGAACTTTCCAGCCATGGATGAACAGTCGCATCCTTGAGATTGGGGTATGTTAACATCTAGCCGAGTTGATAATGAGAAGTTGCATGAATGTACATTCTAGATCCTCTTATCTCACGACCCCGCCTTTTGTGCGACCTGAATGCCCTTGGGGCCAAGCCATCACCTACCGCGATTGGACAAACGTGTGGAAACTTCATTGGTTCTCTCAATGAGCTGTGTCGCACGGGGTTTAAAAGTGAGGTGTTCGGCTGTCGTCGCTGCTGCCTGGGCTCTTGAGATTATTCAATCTTGCCACTCTCATAAGGAATGGACGAAATCAACGATCCCTGGGGTTCATTGATTACCACACACCCGAAGTTGAAGAAGAAGAAGACGAAGAAGACAGCATGTACAAACAACCCATCGAGCGAGTGGGATGCCTTTGCACCTCAAACTGCTGTGAACGATGTGCCCGTGGTGGAAGCTATTCCCGAAGTCGCGGTCGAAGATGTTCCAGCAGCTGCATTTCCAACCTCTGATACTGCAGCACAACTGCATCCAATCTCGTAAGGCGCGCTCTGGGCTGTTGTATTTCCGATTTGCAAGCTGATCATCTCAGTCCGTATGCTGAAGCTCCTGTCACGCTCCACATTGGTGAGCAGCCGACAATCTACTACGTTCCGAGCCACCTTCTACAACGTGGGAAGATCCACCCATGCGGAGCAGATCCAGTACTCCTGCCCGAGATTGGGATCTCAACTGGACATACGCTAGTTCACTATCTGTACACTGAGAAATATGAGACGCTTGACGCGTCTGGTGGACTTGAGCAAGCGCTTCTATCGTATCTCATGGCCAAGAATTACGAAATCCTCGGCCTCGCCGAGCTTGCAATGCACGAGGTCAAGACTTTTTGCTCAGAAATGGATATTTTCGAGGTCATGGGATCTATCAAACCTCATTTCGCCAAGCTTGGCTCGGATGAAAGTCCGGTTCATTCGCTCCTGCACGAAAAGGCGATGATTACAATTGAAGCAAACCCCGCTGCATTCGCATCTGATGCATTTCTGACTCATCTGGACTGCAAGGAGTTCAGGGAGTTTATGCTCAGCTTTGTGTTGAAGCTTTACAGTGTGGAGGTCAGCACGCTGAGAAAAAGAGGCGAAGAAGTATCACAGATGCTCATGAAGAACAACGAACTGTTGGAGATTTCATCTGATTCGGAAGTCAAAACACAGCTGGAAACGACGGTGCAGCAGGAGGTCATGACACCCCTTGCTGATGAACACGAACCTGCCCTGCAAGAGTGTTGCGAGCAGGACGCTCTCGAGCCAGAAATTGTGTTAACCGACGACTTCAGTACTATCAGCTACTCATCATTGGAGTATTCAGCTCAGTATTCAGGGTCCTTGGGCGAATCTAAAGAACGACCCACTGAGAAGGCCAGTCCTGGAAAGCCACAGCCTCAACAAATATATCCCAGGAAAGCCCAGCCGGAAGAGGCCGAACCAGGGAAGGTTTATCATGAAGATCCCTGTCCTGAGCTTGAGCCCCGGCCCGAGGGACCCCCGATCCCTGAACCTTATGCTGAAGCGCCTTGGCTTGAGGCTGAGGCTGAAGTTGAGGTTGTGGCTGAGGCTGTGGCTGTGCCCGAGGCTGATGAGCCCGAGGAACCTCCGATCCCGCCTCCCCCTCCTGAAGAGCCGCTACAGGATGCACCACCAGCGGAACCTCTCACAGAGCCGGAGACTGACGAAGAGGATTTCAAAAAATTGAAAGAGCAGATAAGAAAAAATGTCAAATCAAAGACGGCTAGAAGGGAAATGGAGAAACTGGCACGAGCTACAATGATGAAAAAGCGGGAAGTTAGATAAGAGCCTTCAAACCAGGAAGCCGTTCGAGTTACCCGTGTATCAGAGTCAGTTTCTGCGGAAGAAGTCTTTCCCTATCAATCGTTGCACGCATTCGGAGGAGCCAAGATGTGGAAGTCGTGCAGACCATGTCGAGAATTTGTGGGGAGAATTGGTCAACAACTGACAGTGGCTGAATAGGACGCGTGGAGAGGTATTTTGGTCGTGGCGGTGATAGGCTGCCACTCAGAGCTTTTCTCTCCGCATAGATTATCAGGTTATCAAGACTGTGAGGAACAACGTTATTTCACACAAGCCTGAATGTCTTCATGAATGGGAAACTGGGTTACTTAGAGTGTTGCTTATTTCTTATTGTGCTACTAATGATGTGAAACGAACTTGAATACAGTGGGGATATCATCTTTTCATGCCTACGACTTAATGTAGGGAATGCCAGTCAACTTGAATGTCCGCTCATCCAGGACAGGCTTGTTCAGTGGCTCGAGACGGTTGTGTGGGTCTTCAGCACCGTCCCTCTTTGCGACATTTGAGCCCGTATGCTTAGCATTTGGCCAGTGAGTTGTACCGACCCATCGCTCGTACGCATCCTTCTTCCGGATGAGATCTTCTTGTGTAGCATCTGCGACCGGCATGTAGCAAGTGTATGTCGCAAACCTCGGTTGATGGGTCTTTGAGCTGAGGTTGTAATGGGGTGTGCGGCTGTCCCAGACCAAAAGGTCACCAGGCTCCGCACAGACCTTGACCCACTTGAGACCCTTTTCTTCGAGCCACTTCATGCCCCTCTCGGTGTAGCCAAACCACTCTGGTGTCCAAGCTGGGATGCGCGGCTCGTCCTTCATCGCAGCATGAAATTCCTCGGAAAGGAGGTGGCCACCAGGGCAGACAATTAGACCACCATCATCCGGACCATTGGGCAGGATGTTGACGAGACCTTGGAGGCATCGGAAGCCAGCCTTCTCTGGGTCTTGATCCTGGTGTGGCCACGGCTTGTTGGCAGGAAGATCTGTGCGGCTGGGGAAAGAGAAGTTGACGGCGTCGAAAGAGACGATAAGGTCTTCGTCGTTGTAAACCTTGGTGAAGGCGCCGACCACACCGGGCTCACCGCGGATATCCCAGACAAAGTCTTCGTGTGCTAGGCCATAGTGCATGCACATGCCCTTCTCGTTGATGAGCGGAAGCTTGTCCTTGTGTGCTGTTGAGAGATCGTTGCGATCGAACCCAAGATTACTGGGGATATTGTTAGTTCATGTTCATCTTGCCATGATACAATGTTTGTGGTAACTTACAAGCCCTCCAACCATGAATACATGCGGTCTGCATATTGGAGCGCCTTTGCTCTGGGAATGGCTCCCTTAACGACAGCGTAACCGTCACGTGCTAGTTCATCGCGCCAGTCACCGAACTTGGGGTCGGTTCCGTCAAGCTTCATGCGCTCGTCCCTGGCGCCGCTCAAAGTGAGCATGGGTGCCTTGGTTGTAGTTGAGATCATTGTGAAACAAGGGTATGTTGGAGGTGCGTGTTCAAAAGTGAGAGTGAGATTAAAGTAATGCAGATATTGGCGGCTACTTTTATCTGCCTTTCTTGCATATGTATGACCAGGGTCTTCTGCATGTAGTGCGGCAGAGTGTGCCAGCAATTCCCCACCCCCACAGATTCCGAAAGTCATCCGGACTGCCCACCTGATCCGATAGTGGCTCGGGTGGCCACCACGCTCCGACTGTCCCAGCCGCGTCAAGTTATGAGCGCTAGCTTAATCGCGGGCATGGTATGAGTAATCGTAAAGTGGAGGACATACTCGTGCTGCGCGACGCGTGTGTCGTTGCGCGAACATGTCTACTCTGATCAGACGTCCATCGAGGTTGCTATCTCGTCGAACATCATCCAGAACACCACTGATTTCACTCGCTGAAAACTCTCATCAAACCTCTCTTTTCCCGCTTCTTCTCAGCAGTGCTTAACCATCGTACGCCGTTACTCGACATCACAACATGTCATTGCCACCGCCCCTCCGAATCGTCATTGTTGGTGGAGGTATCGCAGGCCTGGCGGCCGCCATTGCTCTACGAGGCCCCAACCGCCAAATCATAATCCTCGAGCAATCGCGCTTGTGCAGCGAAATTGGTGCAACAATCTCCCTTCAACCAAATGCGACACGAATACTGCAGCAGGAGTGGGGTATTAGCGACCTGCTCGAGGGCGCTAACGGGACAGTCGATCATGGGTTTCGCATCTTCAACACAGAGGGTAGAATGGTGAATGAGATATCGCTACTCGCTAGAACACAGTATGGAGCAGATCGCATTGTCTGGCACCGACAAGATCTCCATTCACATCTCATGAAGGCTGTGGAAGACGAAAGAAGGGCTGGTCCGGTTCCTAGAGTGCGTACATCTTCGCGCGTTGTCGACTGCAACTGTAGCGCTGGCATTGTGACCTTGCAAAACGGGGAGACTTTGGAAGCTGATTTGGTCATCGGCGCCGATGGCATACACAGTGTTCTACGCCCGCTTGTGCTCGGTAAAGAGGTCGTTCCAAAACCTACGGGCTCCTCCTGCTACCGGCTCATGATGTCTTCGCAATCCCTCAAAGAGCAGGCTCCAGATTTCGCAGCACACATCAAACCCGAGGACCCCTACACCTCCATGGTCATGGCTCATGACTGTCGGCTCATCATGGGCCCAGCCCGGAACGGTGACCTGTATAGCGTGGTTGGGCTGGTACCGGACGACAAGATGCACGAGGATCCCGACAAGGCACAGTCGTGGGTAACCGAGGGCGACTCGCAAAAAATGCTCGAGACATTCAAAGACTTTCCAGAATGGACAAAGTCTATGATGAAGCAAGCGCAAAGCATTGGGCTTTGGCAGCTCCGCGACATCGATCCCCTTGACACGTGGGTCCGCGGGCGTGTCATCCTCATCGGAGACGCAGCTCATGCCATGTTACCGACCCAAGGCCAGGGCGCAAGCCAGACAATCGAAGATGCAGAAGCACTGGCCGCATATTTCAGCGACATGCCAGAACAGGTGACGGACGAGGAGATTTCTGCTAGGCTAGCCAAGGTCTTCGCAGCTCGATATGAGCGGGCGAGCCTGGTACAGAAGTTCAGTCGCGAGGCAGCGAAACCTGCGACGGAGAAGGGCAGCAATGAGATCAAGATGCGTCCAGACGAGTTCATGGATTACAACTGCTTGTACAAGGGTGCAGTCGAGTGGCAGAAGCAGCAAGCGATTGGCGCTAGCGTGTAGAGTCAGTTGATGAATAGATAGATGGTGAATAGATGGTCTGAAAGCTACCGAGATTCGCTGACATAAGCGCATTCCCCCACTTGCCGCATACCTACCGAGGAGATGCACTTTCGTCCCTTTGCATTCCCACATTTTCCGTCCAAACTCCATCCGTCACGCGACATGATTCTGGATCGCAGATTACACCCCAGGTCATGTCCCAATCCAACGACCAGTCATGGAAGCGTCAGCGCACTTCTGGGCCTGACCAGCTGCAATGCCAGATCTGCGGCCGCGCTTATGAGCGCGCCGACCACCTTACCCGACACTTAGATTCGCGTCCGTATCTCTCCCCGCATATCGGAGACATGGGTAGTGCTAATTACATCAAGACCGTAACCAAAGGTCTTTTCGATGCGAAGCATGCCCTGCTGCTTTCAATCGCAGGGATTTACTCGTGAGGCACCAAGCCAAGCATGCGAAAAGCCCCGTGGACAGTGAGAGCACTCGCAAGCAGAGAGCAGAGAGAGCGCATAGGGCGTGTACACCATGCGTGCAGTCCAAGGTAAAGTGTGAAGACAGCAGGCCTTGCCAGCGTTGCCAGAAAAAGGGCATCCCATGCAGCACAAACTCGGACAAACCGAGACATTTCCCCCCTGACACAGAACTAAATCGGGGCACCCAAAATACGTCTAACCCATCTCCACACCTACCTTACTCTCCGACTGGTGATTTTGACCCACTCCTGGGCATGCAGGAGCAGGGCCAACTAGCCACATTAAGTGTATCAGGCGCAAACGCTCAAGCAGTCGGAGACACATATGCAAATGCAAGTGCCATCAGGAACAATGTTGACATTTCAGCTTTCTTCGAACACATCATGGTTCCTGATCCCGTCTGGATGAGCGGCGTGGGCATGGAGCCTCCTCTAGACCTGACTACATGGATGCCGGATATGGATTGGCATGGCGACGATGATATCTTTGGCAGTGATTTCGCTCCCACCCTCGACCAGACATTTGAGAGTCATATGTCTTATCAAAATATTTCTCCGGTGCAAGGAAATAACGACACTGGAATTGCAGCCGTGGCTAGCCAGTTCGACGGCGTAGATGATGATGCCAGAAGACGGCATATCGCCTTTCAGCGGTCGCCATGGTATCGCTCTCACCATGAATATATTTCTTTCTCCCGTCACTAACCGTTGCTTAGGTTATGGGAACCTGAGCAAAATCATAACGATTTCAGCGGCCACGAGAATATTACCCTGGACGAACAGCACATAAATCTTGCCGCGTCACCTCATCAGCCACACGCTTCAGCCGTGATAATTCCCAACCGACTCTCTCTAGCTACTCGAGACCGCATCTTTCAACTTGTATCAAAGGCCGTACCGGCGCATATATCTTTCTCTTCTTTTCCATCGCCTAACACTCTCGATAAACTCATCAAGGTTGGCATATCCAAACGAGCAGAAAGCGATGCTTGGATTCATCCGTATACATTCAAGAGCGAGAACTTGCGGCCTGAATTCTTGACTGCCCTCGTATCAGCAGGGTGCTTATGTTTTGGCTTGCCAACGGTTAACAAGACTGGTCTTTTGTTACAACACATTGTTCAAGTATCCCTAAAGGAGCTTGTAAGAAATGTTCTACTACCTTGAGGTTCTGTTTAACAACTATACAGGTTGAAAAGGACGAGAGCGTGATGCGAGACCTGGAGTACCTTCAGGCTAGCATGCTATGGCTCGATATCGGAGCCTTCTGCGGATTCAGAAGGAAGATGATTATCGCAGAAAGCAATCTGCAAGCCCTCGTGACTGTACGCGTCCCTTTCCGTATATGAAATCGTCGTTAACACAAGCCAGGCTATTCGTCGCGATGGTGGATTCGATAATCGTCACGATTCTGTCATAACACCTACCGCTGCAGATGACGAGGGCGAACTTGACCGGAAATGGCGACACTGGGTCAGAGAAGAATCTTATAGGCGGTGCGCTTTGCTTCTATCCATACTTTGATTAGTACTCTTCTAACAACGCAGGCTTGTATATCATCTGTGGGAGCATGACATTGACATGACCATGATCAAACATCGGCAGCCTCTCATATCTTATGCCGAGATCACGTTGCCTCTTCCAGCCTCTAGATCTCTTTGGCTTGCTCCGTCTGCTGAGGCCTGGAGAGAGCGTTATATGCAAGCTGGAAGTACGACCACTAGTTGGTCACTACGAGAAATGCTACAGGACGATTCCGCAATTCTATGTCTAAATCAAGAGGTCGACACAAGCATCGCTCTTTCGGCATATCTCCATGGCATCGCAGCCCAGATATGGGAACACTGTCAGCAAGCTCGCCTTCTTCAAGGATGTAGTGATTCTTCATCGCAGCTTTGGTCACGGTCGCGCCAAGAGAAGCTGTGAGTAGACCTGAAGTAAAGCAAAGGCTCACTTACTCAATTCATGCAGATATCAATCTCTACGGCATGCAGCAACAACACTTGAATCATCGCCTGCCATTACTCAACTATTTCATGAGTTCTTGCAGATGTATCTACATGTTGACCTCGACACGATCGCGCGATTTGCGGGCAAATGTGGCGAAAGAGAGGCGCACCGCGCATACACCAATCTGCAGTTGTGGATATGTACAAAGGAATCGAGACTCGCAGTTTCACATGCTGGTCAGGTTATCCGTGCAGGCCGTGCAGTACCGCCATATCAACTTCGGGGACCCGACTCGTTCGCCATATACCACGCAATCATGGTGTTGTGGACATATAGTATGCTTATGCGCGACCGCGCCAACAAAACAGCCCCATGCACACCAACACCTGAACCGAGCTCTGGCGAGCAGTTGCTCTTTCTTGACGAGGCACCGTCACAGCAGCAACAACCGGCCGTGAACGCCTTCATATTCGCTGGCCGCGGCATATCGTGTCTTCGTATAATACCTACGGCTGCCGATGCGTCCAAGGAAGATGCAATTTGCGATCTAAGGAATCCTTCGCAGGTCATGCAATTAGGTGTGAGACTACTTGATAGTACGCATCCAGGCAGTAATCGAGATGATGGACCTCCACTACTCAGAGCGTTGTGTGGATTGATGGAAGATCTGGGAAAACTACGATAGAATGGCGGGAGCATCACGGCAAATAATCTCAAGGCTGCCGACAACAATGCCAACTAAACGGACTGTTGTCGGTACTCAGTATTCTTGGCGCCAATGTACCACTAGTAGCAACAAAACTTTCGCAGGCGTACGGATAATAATAGTGGGAAATATCAAACCCGAGGGAGAAATAGTATCGCGGGGTGTGTGGAGGCTAGTTGCGGAAGACTAAGCCTACTATTTCACATATCGCCGGAAACTGCGGGCAGCTAGGAGGTGTTCCAAGAAGGATTTTCTACGCGTCTTCCAGGGTAGGTTAGCGACAAGCTCAGCCTACTCCAGATCCCGTTTTCGGAAACTGTGGACGTGGAGTCCCCGCACGCTACCAGCCTTCGTGGACCCTGTTTTGTCAAGACGCCGACCGACTAAGACGAAATCATGACTTTACATCCATCTATTCCCCGCAAATTGTCTGCAGCTGTTTTGCCGGAATGTGGGGAAGTAGCGGCAACGGACTATCCAGCTGGCGCACGAGAACCACCTTTAAGACCAGGCCCGAAGGCGAATGTCAATGAATAGTGCATCCTCGAGAGATTCTCTCGCATCACTCATCAACATCAGTCCAGACGCCCGATTGGCATTCCACCATGTCCGAGCGACATTCGGAGATGAGCGCAACTCGGAAACTCGATGCTGAGATAAGCTACATCGAAGAAGTCAAGCAACCTGGACATGCGCCCGATAATCATGTCAAAGGCAATGCACTCCTCGTCGGCGGAGACGGCCAGGTGCGCAAAATCCCGGTGCCCTCCTCCGACCCCAACGACCCACTCAACCTTCGGCCGTGGGAGAAGAATGGCATCATTTTCTGCTGCTGTTGGTTTTCCATCATGGGCTTGTCTATTGCCGGTGGCTTAGGTGCTATCCTCAGCGTCTTTTTTGGAATGTATGGCAAAGAGGGATACAGTGCGGAGGATGTGGTTCTTCTCATCACCATGCCGACGCTGTGTATAGGACTGGGTAAATCTCCAAATTCAAGCATCTTCCCCTATGCAGATGTAAGCTGTAGCTAACACTTGGCTGGTACAGGCAACTACATCATCTTACCCATTGCCCTGGCGTATGGTCGGCGTCCTGTCTTCCTTACCTCCATGGTCGTGCTCTTCGCTGCCACCGTTGCGGCCGCATTACAAAACTCGTACAATGGCCACTTGGTCGCCCGAATCGTCCAGGGTCTTGCGACTGGCGCTTCGGAGTCCCTTCTCCCGCTCATGCTCACCGAGATTACGTTTCTGCACGAGCGCGGCCGCGTCTTCGGACTCTACTGGATGGTGCAAAATGCGCTCAGCTCCGGTGTCAACCTGGCGAGTTCGTATATCAACAAGGATCTCGGATGGCGATGGTACTACTGGGTTTTCGTTATTACACTTGCCATTGGCTTGGTCATAGCCGTGCTTTGTGGATTCGAGACGCAGTTTACACGTTCGCCAGCAAGTTTGGACGGTCTGCTCGTCTTCACAGATGAGTTTGGCGTGACAAAGATTGTGCCTGACGACGAAGCTCAGGATTACCTTGCGCGCATCAACCGTGAGGGTCTTGCACTGCCAGATGCACCGGCAAACCCCAACGATATCCCGCGGAAAACCTACGTCCAAAAACTTCGCCCCTGGTCACCGGTGCAGAAGAACCCGGTTCGCATCATGCTCATGACTTATATGCATATGTTGCAAAGCTTGAGCTCGCCTGGTATCATATACGCCATTCTCACCTCGTCTGTCACCTTGGGCTGCGCCGTCGGCATGTCTCTGACGTACAACGAGGTCTTCATGGTCAACTATGGCTGGAAGCCCGAGTCGGTTGGACTCATCAACATTGGTGGTATGATAGGCTCGGTTGTGGGCATGTTGTACTGCACCTTTCTCGGCGACAAGTTTGTCCTGTTTCTTGCGCGCCGGAACCGCGGTATTCACAAGCCAGAACATCAGCTCATCACGCTCATTCCGCCGGGCATCGTTGGCTTCACCATGCTCATCCTCTACGGCTGGACTGCCAAAGGCGGGCCTTCATGGTGGGCGCCGTACATGGCTTGGACCCTGTTCCAGTACACCTTCACAACCATCCTCATCGTCTCTACAACATTTGCTTCCGAAGCAGGAGCCGAGCATCCTGGACCTGCACTCGTTGTCGTGGTGGGAACGAAGAATATCGTTTCCTTTGGTGTGACATATGGCATCACGCCCATGGTAGCAGAGCACGGATACAAATGGGCTTACGGTGTGCTTTCGGGCATTTTCGCTGCCATCTTCCTGCTTGGCATTCCTGTTTACTACTTGAACCCCAAGTGGCGTGCGATGAAGAAGAAGAGGACGCAGTAAGATTGTATAGATTTATTCCTTTTTTTTTAATCTGATGATGATCATGAAGAATCTCTTTTGTTCTTCTCCTCTAAACTTGTTGTATCCTGTGAATTGATAAGTGATGTCGATGTTTGACAGCAGAATTTTCACAATGCGGTGTTGTGGTAACAGCAAAATATAAAAATGCGGTAGTCAGAGGTACTATGTCGTATCCGATGTACCCCAACGCCACTAGAACAAACATTCGTGTTTTGTGTGTGTGTGTGTGTGTGAGTACTTGTTGGATTCTACCGCGTTTCCCGTAACCTTTTCCTCGTGATAAGCGGAAATTGTTGCTAGTATCATATCGTTATCGACATTGCACTGGAGAAAGAAGTAAAAGAGAAAATGAAAAGCGAGTTAGTTCAACATCAAAAGAGGAGCAACAAGTAGACAAAAATCTGGGTTTTAAAACGAAGATTGGGATTTATATCCCTGCAATAAGGGGAGGGGAGGGAGGAACGTACGCAGGAAGTGCAGTGTGCCAGTCGTTGCCATAGGTACCGTAGTTGCACCATTGGTCTAGTGCGGTGAGGGGGACGGGGGGTTTGGATAGGTTATGTGGGTCCCGCTGTGCAGTTATGAGAGGTGAAGAAAGATACAAAGGGTTATAGTAAGTTGGCGCCGAGTGTGAAGTTTACGGTAAGAAAAAAAACAGAGCTGAAGTATCGATTCGAGAGAAGAAGAAAAAAGGTATCCCAAGTAAAAGATTTAATTGGCGGCAAACACTAAATTCCATTGTTTAGATTCTGATTGCTCAGAGAAGTCGAAATGGATGGGGAAAGGATGACACTTGGTTCAAGAACTTGTCCTTTTTTACGACGCATGACCATCCACGCTTTCTCGTGCTGCCAATTCATACTCCCCACCAACCCCTTCCTTCTTCAACGTCTCATTATCCAAGTCCTTGAAGATGCGATAAAAGACAAAGCCGGCCCCCGCAGCCGCCACCCCCAGCCCAGCATACAACCACTGTAAATGCGGATCCCTAGCCAACGGGGCCACAAGCATGCCCAACGCACTCCCGCCCGCACTGGTCAGCAGGAAAAGGCTCATGATGAAGCTCTTCATCGTCTCGGGGGCTTTTGCATAGGCAAATTCCAAGCCTGTGATGCTTGCTAGAATCTCGCTTAGGGCAATGAGCATGTATGCGGGCGTCTGCCACGCGACGTGGATCTTGTTGGGCGAGTATTTCCCTTCGCTGATTTTAGCTGCTGCGCACTGTGCGGGTGCGTAGTAGCAAGGCGGGGCATTGTAAATGTACATCTGCAAGACGGCGGCGTATAGCATGGCTGCGCTGGCCATGAGGAAGCCGAGCGAGATTCTCGTTATGGGGCCAAATGCGAGATGTAAGCGCGTGCGGATGAAGGGATAAATAAGACGATCCAGGAGTGGGATCAGCAAGATGATTGTAACAGGGTTGATGTTGGTTAGGATGTCGTTGGGCAGGCCGTGAAGTTCCATCTGGCCGGCCTGGGAGATGAAGTTGTTCATCATTTGCGAGAAGCAGACCCAGTAGATGGGGAAGAAGAGGAAGACTTTGCAGGCTTGGAGGGCGGTTCGCAGCTCGTCAATGAAGGCGTCGGACCATGTTATTCTAGACCGGAGGACACTGTGGTGCTGGGCCGATGCTTTGGCTGCGTCGAGGGAGAAGTTGTGGCGAGAGGCCATGTATAGGGCGTGGAAACAGTCGCCAATCACACCGCCCTGGGGGGGTTTGATGATGTACTGTTTTTTGCCGCGGACGAGAATTACATAGCCGACGCAGAACATGGCCAGAGGAAGTAGATAGGCGCTCCAGAAGCCGACGTGTAATTCGAGCATCGTTGTCGCGATTGCGGATATGGAACCCACGTTGATACACATGTAGAAGACCATGTAGATCCTCTGTACCGTAATCTCTGGGTCCACAATAACTCTTTTCCCGTTATCCATCGTCTTGACAAACGGCTTCGTGGAGCGGACCTGCTCTGCAATCAATGGCGACACATTGCTCTTTATGCCGCCCGTCCCAAGGCCAATCACCACCATTGCCAGAACCAGTCCTGGGAAGGCGGCACCCGCCTGAATAGCCCACGGCAAACTCGTAGCAAACAAAATCGCGATACCAGCCATGTAAACCAAGCTAAACCACTTGATTGTCGCATACTTGCCTAGATACTGGTCCGCAACCACGGCGCCCAACAGCGGCGTAAGATAGCACCAAAACTGGAAGAAATTCGTCATCGCTGTTGCGCCCTGCTGCTTCAAGCCAAGTGCTCCAGGCAATCCGTTGGCGTCATCGGCGCTATTTGCAATGTAGTTTTGGAAAGGGCCCGAAAGTCCGTAGTATGCGAAGCGCTCGCAGAGCTCAACAATGGCAACTAGAAATGCGCCGGGCGGAAGCGTGTCGGA
>Ga0265797_10007367_pt1 | contig 15106 bp, 17 predicted proteins | sample P2T30metagenome_FD_192433 | JGI IMG/M metagenome (GOLD analysis project Ga0265797, IMG submission 192433) | Plant litter microbial communities from East Loma Ridge, Irvine, California - P2 T30 | ecosystem: Environmental > Terrestrial > Plant litter > Unclassified | place: USA: California... | reverse complement strand
ACAACTCGTCGGATCGTGGCTGGTAGGACGTGAAGACTATCGCCATCAACGTAGAAAAGGGCGGCGCGGGCAAGACGACGATCGCCTGCCATCTGGCATGGATTCTAGCCGACGCCGGCCATCGCGTTCTGTTTCTCGATCTCGATCGCCAGTGCAACGCGACCGCGGCGCTGGCAGAGTTCGAGAGCCTTGGCACGTGCAAGCCTCTGTTCGAGCCACGCTACTCGCCGCCTGCTTCCGCGCCCCGCCTGTCGATCTACTCGAACCGCATGGGCGGCGAGTATGACGCGGATTACACGAAGGCGCTTGGAAATATCCGGACCAACTTCCCGCAGCTTGGTCCTGCGTTCGATTTCTGCGTCATCGACACGCCTCCCTCCTGGTCCTGGATCAATTTCGCGGCGCTGATGGTAGCGGACTCGCTGATAATACCCGTCGAGCTGGGGCCGTTCGGTCCGGCATCGACTAAGCAGGTGTCGGATTCGATCGCTACGGTAAACCAGCGCGGTCGAACAAAGCCGATCCATGTCGCCGGCCTTGTCGCCAACCGCGTGAAGGCCAACGATCGCGCGCAGATGGAAATGCTCGCGGCGATCCGGGAGAAGGTCGGAAAAAACCTGTTCACCAGCTACCTTCCCGATCGCGCGCACTACAGCCAGGCGCTTCAAGAGCGCGTGCCTGTGTGGCGCTTGAACAAGGACGTGCGAGGATCGCTGCCGGCGATGCGCGCTTTTCTCGAGGAAGCCATGACCCGGATCGGGAGCAACGGATAATGGACTTCGACAATTTCGACGTCTTCAGTGACAAGGCCGAGGTCGCAGACGCGGATCGCGTTCTGCTCCTCGATCCGGATCAGCTCTATCCCGATCCCGAGAACGTCCGGCGCGACATCGATCCGGCTACGATCAACGAGATGGCCAGGACGATCGAAGCGCGAGGTCAGCTCCAGCCTGTAACGGTCGCTCCGAAGGACGAGGAAGGACGTTATCGCATCCAGTTCGGCGAACGTCGCTGGCGCGCGTGCAAGCAGCTCGGCATCAAGGTTCGCGCGATCGTGGCCAAGGCGGATGATCCCGCGCAGATCCGCATCGACCAATTCATCGAGAACGATCAGCGCGAAAACCTGTCGACAGCCGACGTGGTCGCATTCGTCGCCAAGGAGGTTGCGTCCGGCCGCACGCTCGCAGATTTGGCGCGGCAGACAGGCCGGAACCGCACGCTCCTGACCCGGTATTATGGCCTCGCGAGTGCTCCCGACTACATCTCCGCGCTGCTGGCCGACATCTCGATGCGGAGCGCCGTTGCCCTTACCCAGGCAGCCAAGGTGGACGATGCAGCGACCCGAACATTCATCGTGAACACGGCGACCGAGGATATGACCGTGTTGGCGTGCGAACGGTTAGCGCGCGACGTGGGAGCGAAGAAGACGAGCGCACCGGTCGAAGCTCCTGCCCCCGCGGCTGTTGTGCAACCGGGCGCCGACGGCGAACTTGAAAAAGCCAGCGACGAGACCCCGGTCGATCCTCCCGCCCCATCAACCGACGAGATCAGGGACGAGCTTGCCGAGCGCGCTCAGGATGCGACACCGGTCCCGTTGACGGCGGTCTCTAGCGCGAGTGCCCCTGCCCGCCGGTCCGCAAAGGCAAAGGGTGGTAAGCAGAAGATCGAGCGGCCGACGATGGAGGTGGATGGTCAGCGTGCGATTGTCGTGGAAGCGCTACTCCACTTCGACGGCGAAGACACGCCCCGGATCGTGAGCTGGCGCTGATCGCCGGCCGTTGAACAGAGAGCGCCGATGGTGATCGTCGCTCGCATTCGCACACCTTCTTTCTTTCCGCGAAATCGCTTCATTCAAGACTGATTGAGTGTGCCACGTGGCACACTTGCGAGAAGGATTATGGTTGGGAATGTTCAATGGCAGGATAGGTATTGCTGTGCTTGCTGTATTACATTATCGCTTCGAAGCATGTCCGCAGCCTCGCAACCTGCATCCCCAACCAAGCCGACCGCGATGCTGACGGCGCGTGTCGATCGCGACCTGTTGGCCGCGTTCGATGCCGTTGCAGAGGGAAGGGGAGGGCGCAGCGCGCTCCTCCGGACTGTGCTTCAGCAGTCATTGAAGCAGGTGATCGACGCACCTCGGATTGCGCCTCGCGCAGACAGCGCCGGCAACCGTGTGACGCTCAGCTTCACTGATGCTGAGTTGGCGCTGCTCGACCGGCGAGCGGCCGATCGGGGTGTCGACCGTTCGCGTTGGATCAAAGCACTGGCGCGACGCCATCTCGGATTGAAGGGCAACGTCGACGACGGTTTGCGCGATGCGCTCGCCCCGATCCGGATGCAGCTTCAACGCATCGGACGAAACCTCAACCAGGCAATGAAGGCGGGTAACGCCTCTCTTATGGCGGACAGCGGCCTGCAGATCGAACGGGAGCTGCGGCGCATTGCCGACATGCGCGAGGAGATCACGGAACAGGTCGACGCGCTAGGCGGCGCGCTTCGTGGCGACGCCGCCTATTGGGAGGTCGCGGACTGATGCCCTTCGGCGAGCGCGAGGATGAGCTGTGGGAGGCGATGAAACCGCGGTTCAAGCCGCGCATCGTGGGCGATCCGAACGCGCGTTACGCCAAGAGCATCGTCAACAGCACAGGGGCATTCGCGCCCGGACACAACGTCGCACCGACAGCTTCCGCCGTTCGAGCCACTCTCGCGCGGGTTGTCCACCGCACGCCGGAGGTGCTGGTCAAGGTTACAGGGCGGAAAAAGGGTGCAAAGCATCTGGCCGCCCATCTCGATTATATCGGCCGCCACGGCGACATCGCAATCGAGACGCGGGACGGCGGGCGGATCATGTCGAAAGATGATGCGCATCAGATCGCGGACGAATGGTCCGACCCGCTTTATTGGCGGCAGGGGACATCGGTTTCGGCCGTCGCGATGGTGTTCTCAATGCCAGCAGGTACCAACCCCGACAAGGTAAGGGAGTCCGTCAGGGAAGCGGCCGAGCGCTTGATCGGCGACAATCACGACTACGTACTCGCTCTTCACACCGACACACCCAGGCCGCATGTTCATCTGACGGTTCAAGCCGAAGGCATGGACCGGAAACGCTTCGATCCTAGGCGGGAGGATCTGTTTCGATTCCGCGAGGTGTTCGCCGAAGCGCTGCGCAGCCGCGGCGTCGAGGCAGAGGCGACGCCGCGCTATACGCGTGGACAGGGAAGGGCGGGCACCAGCATGGCCCTGACGCAGTTGCGCGCGCGCATACGCAACGGTGCGTCCCACCAACCTACCGATGCCGATCTGCGGCAAGCGCGCGAGGCGATGCAAATCGCACTCGGCAAGGCTCAGCAGCCAGCGCTCGCTACTAAGACGCGGGCACGCTGGCAGGACACCAAACGGCGCTACGAGGCCGCGGCCGACCGCCTCGATCGCACCGGCAACCGCGAGGACCGCCAGCTCGCCGGCGACGTCCGGAAGTTCATCCAAGAGCGTGCTGGTATTGAAACGGTGCCGGACATGATGCTCCGCGATGCCACGAAGCGCGTCCGAGAAGCACAGGATCGATCGAGAACCGACCCGCAACTGGATCGAGGTGTGCCACGTGGCACACCTCCACCGCCAACTAGGCGGCGTTAGTTACTGATCACTCAACTATGCGATGCATCAGTTAAATCCAGGCTGGCAGAACAGACCACTCGCAGTTCTAAGCTGGCAGTGTCGCTTCTCGCCGCATGAAGGTCCAATCGATCAGAGCTTCGATCGATGGCCCGAGCGCAAGACCGATCTCACTCAGTGCGTATTCGACCCTGGGGGGAACCTGCGGATAGATCGTTCGGGTCACAATCCCGTCCTTCTCCAAATCCTTGAGCTGTTGAATTAGCATCTTCTGGTTCACCCCTTCGACACGTCGTTCGAGTTCGGAAAACCGCAGTGGTGCCTTTGCGGCAAAGAGCTGGAAAATGATCACCATCTTCCACTTTCCCTCGAGGACGCGGAGGGCCTCGCTCGTCGCCGCAGCCCAGACAAGCTGCTGCTGTGGGTCCTCGCATTGCCAGTCACGCTGCATAGGTCACTTACCTTTTTGTGGGTAACCCACCTTTCGGTAGGTTCTTGTCGATTATGGCACCTGACCATAGTTCCCGGTGCGAGGCAACGATCGCAGAGGAGCGACGCATGAAGATTGGCATTCTTGGAACAGGTCACATCGGCAAGACACTCGTCACGAGGTTGAGCGAGGCGGGCCATGAGGTGAAGGTGGCCAACTCTCGCGGGCCCGAGACGATCGATCCCGAGCTCCTGTCAGCCGGCGCCCGTGCCGTAACGACGGAGGATGCACTGACCGACGTCGAGGTTGTCATCCTCTCGATACCGCTTAACCGTATCGCCGAAATTACACCTTTGGTGGCACGTCTGCCTGACGAGACGGTCGTGATCGACACCTCAAACTATTACCCGTTCCGGGACTCCAAGATCTGGGCTATCGAAGACGGACAGGTGGAAAGTCTGTGGGTGGCTGAGCAACTTGGCCGTCCGATCGCAAAGGCCTGGAATGCGATCGGCTCCGCGTCGCTCGCCAAGAAGGGCAAGCCGGCAGGGACACCGGATCGGATCGCCATTCCCGTTGCAGCAAATCGTGAGCGCGATCGACAGATCACGATGGAGCTGGTCAGCGATACCGGCCTGGATGCCTTCGATGCCGGCTCGCTTGCGGACTCTTGGCGTCAGCAGGCCGGCGCTCCGGTCTATTGCACCGACCTAACCCTGGCCGAGATTCCCTCAGCTCTCGGCGCTGCAGAGAAGGACCGGCTTCCTAAGCGCCGGGACCTGGCGGTTGCGGTGATGCAGGAGCGCTTGGGTGACGGCACCACGAACCCTGACGAGGACTGGGGCGTCCGCCTCGTTCGCGCGATCAACATGTAACCGTCGCGCAAAACTGCGCCGCTCCAATCCATAGCCATCTATCTACCAGACGATCAGACCATGACTCGCGTTGTACGCTTTCACGAATACGGCCCCGCAGACGTGCTGCGCATCGATGACATTGAGGTTCCTACGCCTGCCGCCGATGAGGTGCAGATCGCGGTCCGAGCCATCGGCCTGAACCGCGCAGAGGTGATGTTCCGCAACGGCGCTTACCTGCAGGAAGCGGACTTCCCCTCGCGGCTCGGCTACGAGGCCGCAGGCACGGTCAAGACGATGGGCAGCGACGTGTCGGGCTTCGCGGAGGGCGACGCCGTCAGCGTCATCCCCACGCTCGATATGTCGCGCTGGTCCACCTACGGCGAGATCATCAACATCCCGGCGCGCTATGTCGTGAAGCATCCCATCGCCCTTTCATTCGAGAAGGCAGCCGCGTCCTGGATGCAGTATGTCACCGCCTGGGGTGCGCTCATCGATCAGGCGAAGGTCACCGCCAAGGACTTCGTGATTGTTTCAGCCGCATCCAGCAGCGTCGGCATCGCGGCGATCCAGGTGGCTCGCAGCGTCGGAGCAACGGTGATTGCGACCACCCGTACGAATGCCAAGGCGCAGGCGCTCACCGACGCCGGCGCGCATCATGTGATCCCCACCGCCGAAGGCGACTTGGCGGCGCGCGTGAAGGAGATCACCGGCGGCAAGGGTGCCCGCGTGGTATTCGATCCGATCGGCGGTCCTGCCATCGCCCAGTTTGCCGAAGTCATGGCTGTGGGCGGCATCTTACTGGAGTACGGGGCTCTCAGCCCGGACGACGGGCCGTTCCCGCAGTTCGCGGTGCTGGGCAAGAGTCTCACGATCAAGGGCTACCTCTACACCGAAATCGTCAGCGATGACGACGCGCTTGCTCGGGCGAAAGCCTTCATCACCGATGGTCTGGAAAGCGGCAAGCTAGACCCGCTGGTGTCGCGGACATTCCCGTTCGACCAAATCCGAGAAGCAACCCGATTTCTGGAATCCAACGAGCAGATCGGCAAGATCGTCGTAATTGTTTGAGTTTTGACGGGCGAGCGGCTCTTGGCCCTCTCCCGTTCAGATTGGGAAGGTGTGCCACGTGGCACACCTTCCCATCACCGGCCCCCGATCGAGCGCGACTTCTGGTAAATCACTTCCTGGGTCATATCGCGGACCTGCTGATCCTGCTTCTGCTTGACCTCGACGCCGGCGATCCGCTCGCCCCGATCGATCCGGGCGGCGACCTCCTCCTTGCGCTCTGCGACGAACTCACGCTGCTTGGTATGCTCACCTGGGAAGCGGTCGGCCGCCACGACCATCGCCAGTGCGACGTGGCTTTGCGCCTTACGCAGCTCGGGGTCTTTGGCATTTTGCACATCCGTCTGTCGACGAAATCGCTCGGCTAAATCGCGCCCGCGGTTGGGTTGCTCCTTGGCGTCGCGCACCTGGTTTGCAGTGCGAGCGGTCTGTGCCTTCGTCGGCATCGCGCCAGGTTGGCGAGCCTGTTCGCGTTCGGCCGCAGCCTTCGTCTTAGCGTCTGGCTGATAACCGTCGATCTTGAGCCCCTGCGCCGTAGCCGCAAGATACGCTGCCCGCTTAAATTCTTCGTCGCCATTGATCCGAAGCGACGTCCACCCATTCTCTTTGGCCAGACGGATCAGATCGGGCAGCGACTCTTTATCTTTGGCTTTGATGCGATCGGGGGTGATCGTCGCCATCGGCTCTTTGTCGTGTAGGCTCCGATAGAGCTTGTTGCCGACCCGTAAAAACCTCGAATCCAGATCGGACGGCACCTCCATCGTTCGACGGCGCCGATCGACTTCGACGCCGGCAGTGTCGGTTTTCTGATCCATTTCACCGCTCCTGTTCGATCACACCTACAAGTTCGTCGCCCCGTTCCTCGGTCGACACGTCGATGAGCATGTCGGGGAAATCCTGGATGATGACACTATCCATCGCGAATGACATCGGATCGGGGTCAGTGAGCTGGTCGAACGTCGGCTCGACGCAAACCGGCAGCTCCTCAGCGTCATCGATCCTCTGCGGGATCGGAGCCACCACCGGTGCCTGCGCCAGCCGGCTCCTGAATAGGGCATCCTCGAAATACCGAATTTTGTCGCCGTGAATGGGGGGGATGCCGCCCCTCAGCAGAAGCAGTTCGGTATCGGGGAATTGCATCAGCTCTTGCGGCAGCAGGAGGGCGCGGCGCTGATCCGACATGGATTTGGAGCGATTGGCGAGGATGCCGTTGATGGTCAGCGACTTCGTGACGGATTCATGACCGACATATCCGATCCGCTCGGATAACTCATTCGCGACACGCAGCTCCTTCGGCGTGAAGGCGACTTCTACCCCGCAATTGGCGACGATCTCGTTGGCGACATGCTCGCCATAAACTGCGCGGAGCTGCGACCTAGACTGGATCACTGGCAAAAGTCGAATGCCGTAGCCAGCAACGTAGGAGAAGGCGCTTGCGATCGTCTGCGCGCGGCCGATGCGTGCAAACTCGTCGAGGATGACGAGAACCTGTAGCGGGGTCTGCGTGCCCGGCAGCTCGCGCACGTTGAGGTCGATCAGCTGTTGAAACAGCAGATTGTAGAGCGGCGCGACGCGGTCCAACTCGTTGGGCGATACACCGAGATAGACCGACATAGGGGTGGTGCGTAGCTCGCGCAGATCGAAATCGCTCGTCTCCGTCGCCGCGTCGACCCGTGGGTTGAGCCACAGGCTCAGCTTGGAGGTGACGGTCTGGACGATGCCCGCGAATGTGTTGTCGGCGCCGGACGTGAAGTCGGCGAGGGCGTTGCGGCAACCTTGCGACAGATCGTGTCGCTCCTCAAGAACGCGGCGGAAGAACCCGCGCGTGTCGCCGGTCGTCATCAAGCGGTAGATCGAGCCGATGGTGAACGGCCGATCGGAAACGGCGAGATAGGCACCCACTCCGACGAAGGCAGTCCGTGCCGAGTCCGTCCAGAACGGCTCGCCGCGTTCGGGCGCGACGAACAGCATCGTCGCGATCTTCTGCAGCTCGATGATTACCGCTTCGGGATCGATGCGATCGATGTAGCCGAGCGGATTGTAGCGGGCGGTTCGGCCGTCCGGGTCCGTCGGGTTGAACAGGTAGACGGCTTGGCCGTGCTTCTCGCGAAAGCCGGCCGTCGCATCCCAATTCTCGCGCTTCACGTCGAGGACGACGACGGATTCCTGCCATGACAGCAGGTTGGGGATGACGATGCCAACGCCCTTGCCGGAACGGGTAGGGGCCTCGACGATGCAATGCTCGCTCCCCCCGAACGTAAGGAACTTGCCACCTTTCTTACCCAGGACGATGCCGTTCGCGGCACGGAAGCCGGCGCGACGGATCTCGCTCTCTCGAGCGAAGCGCGCCGCACCATGCAGGGGCGGTTTGAGTTTGGCGAACCACCAGATCGTGATCGCCGCGAGGAAGAGTCCGATCCCCATGCCGGCGCCGAAAGCCTTCTGCACGATAGGATCGTGCCGGTAGTACCAGAAGAACGCCGGCATCTTGAGCGGGTCGAACTTGGCACTGGGAAGCCCGAGATATATCCAGGCGATGACAGAGGCGATCAGGAACGCGACAACGAGCGCAACCGGAATACCGAAGGCGAAGAGTGCGCGCCGGTTAGGCTGCATGACGCCCTGCCGGATCATAGTAGATCTCCGTCATCCGGAACTTGCCGTCGACCTTCTTCATCTGGACCACGACGTCGACGAGGATTTGCAGGAGCGAGCGAATGTCGTCGCGGGCGAGGTCCGCACCGCCTTCACTCTCCTTCACCAGCAGCGTCAGTTGCTCGAATGCCAGCTCGGCCGAGTCCGCGTGTATGGTCGTGATCGATCCGGGATGGCCGCTGTTGACGTTGCGAAGGTAGAAAAAGGCGGTCCCGTCGCGCAGCTCCTGGAGCAGGATGCGATCGGGCCTCATGCGCAGTGCACTTTCCAGCAGCTCTTTCGCCGTTACCTTGGCGGTGCCGGTGCCATCCTTGCTATAGATCATGTGAACGACGTTCCTGTGAGGCACGACAAGCTCGCGCGTGTCCTCGATCGTCAGCAGCCGCTCATTCTCCGGAATGAGCTTGATGAGCCCCTTGGAAAACGTCGTCTTCCCCGAGCCGGTCGCGCCCGAGATCAGGATATTGAGCCGGCTTCGCACAGCCAGGTCGAAGAACTCGACGTGCTTTCCGGTGTTGAGCAGGCCTAGTAGCCGTTCCTCGACCGGACTGACCCTTTTGGTGGCGACCTTGGTTTCTGCGAATAGGCCGCTCGCCTCAAAATCCGCCATCGTCATCGTCTTCGTCGACGGTTTGCGCACCGTGATTGAGACGGTGCCGTCCGGTACTACGGGAGGAAGGACGAGCTGGACGCGCTCGCCGGTCGGGAAGACCGTTGAGCAAATCGGCGTCTCGCGCGTCACGTCCTGCGATGTGAACGCAGCGGCAGCGCGGGCCAGCCCGTTGAGAGCTTCGAGGGTAAGGTCCGGCTCCTCCTCCCAGGTCCATCCGCCATACCGTTCGACGCCGATGATCGAAGGTTCGTTGATGACGACTTCCGTCACGTCGTCTTCGTCGAGATAGCGGCGAAGCGGGCGCACGGCATGATCGAGGATCGCCGTGTTGCGGAAGCCTGGTGCGCTCACTTCAGACCGAGCCCGTAGACCTGGGAGAAATCGAAATCCTTGGCGACGGTGATCGCCAGCTCGGACCCTTGGTTGACCCGCACCACGGGGCGGATCGTTTGCGTATCTTGCAGGACGGACGAGGTAGTATCGCCGGGTGTGCGGAAGACGGTCGACCCGGCCGGGCTGACGGCCTGCCCTGCGATCTGTCCGCCTGTGTCGAGAACGCTGAACAGAAGGGCTGCCCCGAACCGCTGCCAGAAGAACCGATCGATTTTGCCGGTGATGCCCGCGCGGCCGAGGGAGCCGGACGCTGGTGAACCTATATCGATTGCGACACCCCGCGGCGTGACCGCCCGAGTCCACATCGCGAAGAGCCGACCCTGGCCGCGTTGCAAGCCACCCTGATATTCGCCGAATACGCGGGTGCCCTTCTCGAGCAACACGACCCGACCGTTGTCCGAATAGATGTCCCGAGGGATGATGCAGATGGTGTAGCCCGGCACGGTGCTGTCCATCGCCGTTTGCAGGACGCAGGGGATGATCGCGCCTGCGGTGACGAGATAGTTGCGGTTGCCGATCATGCGGGCCGTGGCTGTGCCGATTGCCGAGGTTTGTTTGAGCGTATCGAGGTTGGTCCGGGTTGCCGACGTGGCGCTACCGCCCTGCGGTGCCGCATCGCCACTGTCCCCGGTGCTGTCGCCGAGCGTGCGACCGCCAGTCGGGCTGCTCTGGTTGCCGTTGTAGGCGATCAGCGTCGATCGTCGGGCATTGTCGCTGAGTTGGCGGGCCTCATTCGCGCGCCGCTCGGCTTCAGACTGCGCGCGGGTTTGCTGGCCTGACGTTCCGGTCGATGGATACGGAGTGATCGGCTGCCCGTCGGGACCGATCGCTGGAACCTGCGTTCCGGTGAGCTGCACCGGGGCGTTCGGGTCGCGAGGTGCCGTGGCGAGCGTCGGTGCGATCACCGACTTGGGATCGTAAGGCGCCTCGACCGCAGGAGGCGCCTTCTTCACCTCCACTGCCTTGTTACTCCCGGTTCCAGTGACGACTGTCAGGGCCGCGAAGACGATTCCGCCGGCAAGCGCCGCGCCGACCAGCACCTTCTTGTTGTCCCATTGAGCAGCATTGAGTGACGGGATGCGGTTCGGGCGGTCGGCAGCGGGGGTGCGGTCAATCTCGCCCGCTTCCGGCGTGGCGTCGACGTCGAATCGTTTATCGCTCACGTCACTTCTCCGTCGTGCGCTCGACGACTTCGGATGCCGTGTCCGTCTTGGGATCGCGACCGTAGAAGCTCGGGCTTTCGTTGTAGATGCAGAGGACGACCTTGCCTCTGCGAAGGCGCATTTGCTTGTAGATGCCGTGGACGACCACGAACTCATCACGCACATCGAACGCGGCCGTCGCCTCGCTCCCGTCCGGATTGACGGTGAAGATCGCGGGGATCTCGCGCTGGTTCGGGAAGCGCAAAACTGTGAACTGACCGTTGTCGCTGATCTCCGACGGTTGAATGTCGGAGGAGCCTTCAACCTTGTAATCAAGGTTGCGCTTGCCCTCGAGGACGCCGAGGTCGAGCGCCACCTTGACCGCACCATTCTGCGCCGCGAGCGCAGCCGCGAGTTGCGCCTGTTGCGCGGCAAGAACCGCTTGCTGTGACTCATATTCGGGATAGCGTAGCCGGACCTTGAAGAACGTTCCCGTCGCGCGCGCACCGGCGACGGCGGTCAGCTCGAAGGTGTAGTTGCGCTTCGTGCCCTGAAACTCCGTCACGACGATGAGGTTCGTCACCCCGGCCCGTTCGCGGGGCTTCACGAACAGCGAATTGTCCGCCGGTGCGACCTCCCATGACACCGTGTCGCCCATCGCGACGAACTTGATGATCTCGCCAGGGGCGAACTCGATCTGCGTCGCGGTACGAAAGCCGCTGCGGATTTTGATGACGTTGCCGTCGTTATAGTTGACCTCGCGGATGCGCTGATCCGGTCCAAGCTGGCGCGGCGTCTGTTCGGCAAGGGCCGTCATGGGCACGAGCGCTCCCAGCGCTGCGGCCACAAGCAGGATGCTCTTCATCGTGTCGGCACCTCCGCATCGGCTCGGTAGGACTTCACCTGAAAACCGAGCGGGTTGGCGTAGCGTCCAGATTCCGTTTCCGGTTTGGACAGCACATCGAAAGTGATGGTCGCGATGGCCGGCGTCTCGATCACCTGTTGGTCACGTTCGAGGCGCTTCACGAAACGAACCTGCGCAACGTTCGGCGATATGAAGGCGACCGAACGGATCGCGACGAAGACCGCGTCGTTCGCGGTGAGCTGATTTTGCGGAGAGTCCGGATTGTCCTTCTTGTAGAAGGCCGTCCAACGCGCCTGTTCCTCTGGCGTCGAGAGCGCCAGCACCTTGCGGAAGAACTCCTCCCGTGCCTGCGGAATCCACCCCTCCCGCGCCCGGACGTAATCGGCGAGGAAGTATTTCCGGATCGCCTCGTCATAGGTGATCGACTTATCGCCGCGCAGCTCTTGGGTGACGTCGGTAGCACCCGTCGATCGATCGACGGTGACGACGTAGGGCACGACCGTCTTCAACGGCGTGAGCGCCAACACCGCGACAGCGCATATCGCCGCAAACGCGATAGCCACGAACGCGACGATCCAGGCGACGCGCCGCGAGCGCGCAGCGTTGACGAACCTGTCACGATCCCAGCCTTCCGCTTCCGCGAAATAGCTTTTGAGGTCTTCGTCGTTGTCTTTGACGCCGATCGCCATTGTCAGCAGCTCGCATAAGAGGTCGGGAGGGCCGCGCTTGCGCTCGGCGACGCTCCGATCGCCGGCACCCGCTTGTTGCTGGACGTCGGCCCTTGTGGGCTCGGCGTCGGGCTGGCGGGGGGGAAGAGATTGGTGGTCGGCGAGGGTGCCGAGGGGGCTGGTGCGGCTCCGTGCGGGCCAGGTGTGCCACGTGGCACACCTCCGCTGCTCGCCGACGCCACAGGCGTCAGCCCCCTATCAGGAATGCTCGGAAGGACCGTTCCGTAGGGGTTTGCCGGTCGCAGATGCTTGCCGGTGCAGCGAGGGAGCTTATTTTCCTTCGCTGCGGCCACTGGCAGGGTCGGGGTCATCGCGACGCCGGCAACGATGGCCAGGAAGGTTGCGAACTTCATGCCGATGCTCCTAGTAATTGGTTCGGGTTAGTGACCCGCCACGAGCGCCACCCCCGCCGTTACCGGACCCGCTGCTGCGGCTGCGCCGGAAGCGGTCCATTGCGCGCTGCGGCGCGCCCGACCATGCGCGGCCAGCCATTGGCGCGATGTTGCCGGTTGCCGCATTGGCGAACTGCGTCGCCAGCGATGCGCCGCCTCCGCCCAACCCAGCCGCCATGCTCGGAATTTGCAGAAAGAAGAAAAACCCTAGCGCGTAGAAACCAAGGGCCTTCACCGATGCCAAGATGAGGGAATCGTCGGTGGTGATTGCATTAATGAACGTATTGGCAGCGTTGGCGATGAAGACGGTCACCAGTAGCGCGAAGGCAACGAGGATAACGTAATTCACCACGCTCCCGAGCCATTGAAAGAAGAACGACCGCGTTGAGTTGAAGAGGAGTGCCGCGACGAAGAGCGGCCCCACCGCTGCGAGCAATGCCAATGCAAATAGAGCAAATGCGCAAATCGAAAAACCGATTGCCGAACCAAGAAGCGCCGTTAGCATGATAATAACTGCAATTATCTCGCTAGCGATTATCTCATCCCAATTATTTGGAATACCAAGCAGGTTCTTTCCTGCCATCTGCGTGTGTATATAGATTATTTGATCGATTTTAGCGATGGCGCGAGCCGATGTCTTCAGAATACCATCGAAAAAGCCACCAAGGCCGTTCACGTCCGTCGCGCCAACGGCGTTTGCAACCTCACGCGGTAGGCCATTCATCGCAAGAAGGCCGACGGAAGCACCATAAAGTGTGGTTACGGCAAAGACGAGCGCGGCCAACTTCAACCCACGGTAGACGAACTCGCGGAAGGGGTACTCAACGGCGCCACGCAAAATAGCGAAACCAAGAAGTATGATATAGATCGTCACTCCGACCCGCAGGGGCCCAGATATCCAGCTAACAATCCCCGCATAGGTCGCGATAACGCCCGCCAAAGCGCCGTTCAAAAGATTGAACATCTGCGTATAGATGTTGAAACCCATTGACCGCTCCCAAGACGTTCTGGCGTTTAGTTGCCGGCCTCTTTAAGCAATTTATCCTGTTCGGTTTTACGGACTAGGATGCCTTTAGCAGCGTCGACGTTATTGCAGTTGCTCACCACCACAGATGGCCAAGATAAAGGCGGTCGTTGTGACCCCTTCCACGCAGTGCAGATGTCATCCATCTTCGCCAGCTCGCTGGCGTTCTGGACATAGTAATCCGTCGTTTGCAGCGGAAAGTCTGAACGTAGATCGCCGGCGTGGGATGATGATCCATCTGAACCGCAAGCGGCAAGAGCAAGACACGCCATTATCAGTAGGCGAGAAGTGATCATGGGTTGGCTCCTGCTTCCTTGAGGAGCTTGCTCGTTTCACCTTGTTGAAACGCGAGGTAACGTTGGTAATCCGCCTCGGCTTTTGCGCGCCGCTGGATATCCACCGCCTGCAACGCCATCTGATCGTTCATCATCTGAGCCTGCTCGAGCTGGAGCCTAGCCGACATATCGGCCCGCTCGGATGCCGTGGTGGCGGTCGCCAAGCGGCTACGCAGCTCCTCCAGACCCCGCCGCCTGCTGGTGACGGAATCGCCGACGTTACCAGCCAGACCGGTCGTCACGGCTGCCTCGCGCGCACCCTGCTCCGCGGCCGATCTGCTCGCATCGCTCGCATCCGCCGGGACACGACCCATCAGGTCTTTATAGACATCGTTAGCCTTGCCACGCAGGCCGCCCACGACATCAAGGTTCCCGCTTGTGAAGCCGTCGAGGTTCGAGGACGATACGTTGCTGGCCCGCAGCGCGTCCGTCTTCAATTTATTGGCGATGCTGCTGATGTTGGACGCATCGTTGACGCTCTGATAAAGCTGCTTCGCCTGCGCGATCTGTTGCAGGCCCTGATCGACCTGCGTCTTGGCTGCTAGAACCTGCTGCCGCGCCTGATCGAGCTGCTGCAACTGTTGAGCGAAAGCCCGCGGATCGAACACGATCCCGCCGAGCTGCGCGTGCGCGGCACTCGCACTCAACAGGGCGATTCCAACCAACAGGCGGGCGGTCATTCTCGCGCTACGCATGTTCCTTCTCCTCCTTCAGCTTGGGCGTCGACGTTGGTGGAAGATCGGCAGCCAGGCCGCCGGAGCGGGGCCGAACTCGGCAGCGGTCTCGACGGCGATCGGCGTCGTCTCGGCACGACCGGACAACACCGCCAGCTCGTCATCGAGGCCGGTCAGGTCCAATTCGACCACGACACTGTCATGGCCCTGCTTCACGAGAAATTTGCGGGACTCCGGCGACAGCTCTTCGCGGATGAGCTGGTATTCGGCGTCCGTCAGAGAGAACCCTTCGACGTAATCGCGCCGCGATCCCTT
>Ga0265797_10007366_pt1 | contig 15106 bp, 13 predicted proteins | sample P2T30metagenome_FD_192433 | JGI IMG/M metagenome (GOLD analysis project Ga0265797, IMG submission 192433) | Plant litter microbial communities from East Loma Ridge, Irvine, California - P2 T30 | ecosystem: Environmental > Terrestrial > Plant litter > Unclassified | place: USA: California... | reverse complement strand
GGTTTAGCTCGGGTTAAACCAAGGGTTGACTAAGGCGAGGGAAGAAGTGGTTAGCATAATGAATACTGTTTGTTATAATCACTAACTTCGACACATGAGTTAAGCACGAGGCTCCTATCTAAGGAAAGTATCCGTTCTATATACTAAGGAGACTCGTCCGTTCCTACACTATGCTCTATAGACATAGAGCAGCAGAGCATACAGAGCAACAGAGCAACAGAGCAGTCTGTAGCAGAGCAGTTTGCAGGTCACATGACCCGTGCTCCGTTGTCACGTGTCAGCCCGCTGCGGCTGACTGTTACGCCTGCGCCCGAAGCGCAGTCGTATCTCTGGTCGTTATCACAGCAAGGCACTGATCGCGACTCTGGAGGGCCACTCTAGCAACGTCTCCTTTACTTATTACCACCCCGAACTGCCTGTCATTATCTCCGGATCCGAGGACGGAACGATCAAGATTTGGCACGCCAACACCTACCGTCTGGAGCAGACACTCAGCTATGGCCTTGAGCGCGCATGGTGTGTTTCATATCAGCGCGGCAGGCAGGGTATTGCAATAGGTTTCGATGACGGTGCGGTGGTTGTGAAGATGGGTCGTGAGGAGCCTGCTGTGAGCATGGACGGCTCAGGAAAGGTCATCTGGGCGCGCCACTCCGAAATTTTGACCACAGTCATCAAGGGTGGAGACAAGACACTGAAAGACGGCGAGGCTATTACACTTGCAGTTAAGGACCTTGGCTCCACTGAACTTTACCCTCAGACTCTCCTCCACAGCCCGAACGGACGCTTCGTTGCAGTCTGTGGTGACGGCGAGTACATTATTTACACTGCGCTCATTCTTCGTAACCAAGCATTCGGTGCTGCTCTGGACTTTGCCTGGGCATCGAAAGAGAACGACAAGGACTACGCAATCAGAGAATCACAATACAGCGTGAAGATCTTCCGCAACTTCAAGCCTAAGGGCGGCGACGGTACTGTCAACATTGGCTTCACTGCGGAGGGTCTTTCTGGTGGTAACTTGCTCGGTGTTAAGGGTCAAGGCGGCATTGGCTTCTTCGACTGGGAGACCGGTAAGCTTGTACGCAGAATCGAAGTTGAGCCCAAGAGTGTCTTCTGATCAGAGTCTGGTGAACTTGTTTGTCTGGCCTGCGAGGAGACTTTCTACGTGCTGCGATACTCGAGAGAGCAATACATTGCGGCTCTTCAAGCCGGTACATTATTCGAGGATGGTGCCGAGGAGGCTTTCGAAGTCGTGTGCGAGATCAACGAGAGGCATGTTTGGATCCCGCTGGGAATTGACTTCACGAGCGTTACTAACAAGGAAACAGCGTCCGAACTGGTTAATGGGTTGGCGACTGCTTTGTCTACACGAACGTCCCCAATCGCCTCAACTACATTGTCGGCGATCAAGTCTACACCATCTCCCACTTCGATCAACCTACATACGTGCTCGGATACCTGCCTAGGGATGGCCGCATCTATGTCTGCGACAAGGACGTCGCCGTCGCTTCATTCGCCCTATCTCTTGGTGTCATTGAATACCAGACCTTGGTTCTCCGCGGCGACCTCGATGCAGCCAACGAGATGTTGCCCGACATCCCTGAGGATCAGAAGAACAAGATCGCTCGTTTCCTCGAAGGCCAAGGTTATAAGGACCAAGCACTCGAGATCGCCACTGACTCTGAGCACCGTTTCGAACTCGCCCTCGGCCTTGGTCAGCTACAAATTGCTTTGCAGCTCGCCCGTGAGGCCGACGTCGAGCACAAGTGGAAGATTGTCGGCGATGCTGCTCTTACTTCGTGGAACCTTGCGCTAGCAGTAGAATGCTTCAAGCATGCCCGCGATCTTTCTTCGCTCCTCTTGCTCTACACTTCGTCCGCAGACGCTTCCGGTCTGCGCGAACTGGCCGCCTCAACTAAAGAAGCAGGTCTGCACAACATTTCGTTCACCGCGCTGTGACAACTTAGCGACGTTGACGGCTGCATTGACCTCCTACTCGACACCCACCGTGTCGCCGAAGCCGTTCTCTTCGCACAAACCTACAAGCCATCACGCTGTCCCGAGGTCGTTGCTCAGTGGAAGAAAGAGCTCGAGGCCGATGGCAAAGGCAAAGTCGCCCGCCTGCTCGACGTGCCTGGTGAAGACGACATGTTCCCGGAGTGGGTCTGCTCTGAAGGTACGTCGTGTCTCCAAGCAACGACAGATGCTTGTGGCGATGTTCGTAACGCTTCAGCGACTGTTTTTTGACGGTGAATCGAGCTGGCGGCTCAGTCTTCATCATAGACACTTCCTCGATTCCACCAATTTGGTGGCCAAATGCCAAACTACAAATTCATTCCAACGCAGTCTGAACGCCAGTCCAAGACACAGACAATATCATAGCGGCACACACAAATCGATCTGAGTTCTTCACCAGCTTAGCAGAGCCCGATTTCTCGCCCCCGTCAAATAATTCGGCTTATCGGACAGACTTTGATCCGCTCAGATCGTCGAGATCGCACATACTCTTTTTGAAACCAAGCGACCTCTTTACCTCTACGAAAGGGGTACGAAGTCTTTCGACACTCTTCGAATGAATGTCATCTCATTCCAAAGTACAGTACTAAGACGATGTTTTTGCAGTACCCTGTACCTCCCAATTTGACAATATCGTTTGTAATTTGTATGGGGAACCCTAACCCCAGCCCCCAAGCCGTACGGTATATATTTTGCTTTTCAGACGGTAGATTGTTTGACGTTCCCGAAGTCGAAAACTCACCAAACTCGCTCAAAGTATAAAGAAAAGTGTAATGACCAGTGTGAAGATACTATTCAGACTATTAAAAGTCTATACCTGGGTCTAACGTGCTTTTTAGAACCTCTGGGACGACGTGAAGTTGCCGGCTTGAGACCGCCCGCAGCCTCAGGCTTTCACCAACGCCGACGACATTGTGAGAATCACGCCACTCCATGCAGAGCATACAGCTAGGTCGACTGTTGGTGCGACGTCGAGGGATCCGTAGTGGCATCTTTATCAGATTGACAGCAAGCTTCCATACCTGCCAGTGTGCTCGTGGCTGCAGAACAACATTGAATCAAGCAAGATAAGAGCAACTCGCGTTGCGCCATGCTTCCTCTTGGTCCAGATCGTCGGCGTTAGTTAAAAATGAAGTTCAAGCGGGACCGCACGCAAACCGAGCAGCTACAGCGCATAGCAGGTAAATGTTTGTCGCGAGTAGTCACGAATGAAACAATTTGTCTTCGTTTGGCAGATTTGAAGCAACCACTCCACAGAGAGCGCAAGTCCTCACAAGATGGTTGTTATGAGTTAGCTGCACTCGCGACAAAGCTAATGAGCCCTAGACAACAGCTTGATCGATTGCTGGCCATCAATCAATTAATCAAGTTATCAATTGAAGAACTTACTGTGCACACCTCTGACTGTACGCACCTCCCCAACTTAAGCATTAACATCGGCACCCTCCTCGAGCAGCAGCTTCACGATCTCCCTGTGACCTTCAGAGGATGCAGCTTGGAGTGCGTTACCATGCCTGCCTCCCTGATCATTGACATTGGCATCCTTGTCGAGCAGCAGCCGAACGATCTCTGGGAGACCTCGAAACGACGCAGCTTGGAGAGCATTGCCGTACGCACCTCCCTGAGCTTTAATATTCGCACCCCGCTCAAGTAGCATCTCCACAATCATTTTGTCACCTCTAAATGATGCAGCTTGGAGTGCGTTGCCGTATTTGCCTCCATCGGCATTGATATTGGCACCCTTTTCAAGCAGTAGCTTCGCGATCTCTCTGTGACCTTCAGAAGATGCAGCTTGGAGCGCGTTGCCGTACTTGCCTCCCTGATCATTGACATTGGCATCCTTGTCGAGCAGCAGCCGAACGATCTCTGGGACACCTCGAAACGACGCAGCTTGGAGTGCATTGCCGTACTCGCCCCCATCAGCGTCGATATTGGCGTCCTTCTCTAGCAGCAGCTCCACGATCTCCATGACACCTGTGAAAGATGCAGCTTGGAGAGCGTTGCCATACTCCCCACCATCAGTGTCGACATTGGCGCCCTTCTCCAGTAGTAGCTTCACGATCTCTGTGTGGCCCCCAGATGATGCAGCTTGGAGTGCGCTGCCGTATCTGCCCCCTTCAGCGTTGATATTGGCATCCTTGTCGAGCAGCAGCCGAACGATCTGTATATGACCTCCAAATGATGCAGCTTGGAGTACGTTGCCGTACGCGCCTCCCGGAGCATTGATATTTGCACCCTTTTCTAGCAGCAGCTTCACCATCTCTGTGTGACCTCTCACTGACGCAGCTTGGAGTGCATTGCCGTACCTGCCCCCTTGTTCATTGATATCGACACCCTCTTCTAGTAGCAGCTTCACGAGCTCTATGCGACCTCTCAATGATGCAGCATGGAGTGCATCGCCGCGGCTACCTCCGCTGGTGTTCATGTCCGTATCCTTCTCTGGCAACAGCTTGACTATCCCTGCGTCGGCCCCAGACGATGCCGCCTAAAGCGCTGTATTTGCCTACTTGTCACGGAGGGGCGTCGGGACGTAGGTATAGATAGGAACAAGAAAACATTGTGTTGACTACAACCAGCCTACTCTAGTATTCCCCCAGGAAACGCGTCGACTTTCCCGCTTCGCGCACGGCCCGGCCTTTGTTGCACGCGAGAAACGCGTCGACTTTCCCTACCCCACAACAAACCGCGCACCGCGTTGTTGCGCAAGGTAAACGCGTCGCATTTCTTACTTATAGAGCTGAACTGGTCTCTCAAAAGCTTGTCAACTTTCGACCTTGTCTCACATTGGATATGACCTCGCTAGACGATGGCTAACAACGCGCACTTACAGAGCAGTCATGCATGGAACTTCATGAGCGACAACGATGTCGCACGGAAGTTGGAGAAGCTTGGGCTCATCATGAACCACCCCGAACCTACTCTGATCTGCAGCCGATGCAAATATGCGTTGCAACCAAGCGGTGTCCGGGTATCTAGACATTTGGCAGAGAGACACAACGTGCCAGCATCTGACCGTACAGAGCTGGTGACCTACGTCGACTCCCTTCGCTTGCCCAATCCAAACTTGCTCAATGGACGAAATGATGGTAGCGAGCCTCATCCGTATCTTCTCGTTAGCAGGGGCGCTGCATGCAATCACTGCAGCTTCCATTCCCAAAGCATGAAGCTTGTCAACAACACATTAAGCGCAATCACTTGAACTCGGATCGCAACCCGCACTAGCTTAGGGACAGCGTCCGCAACCATGTGAACCTGCAAAGCTGGACATAGAATGGGAGTCGAACGTACTGGACCGTCCACGTCGGAGCAGACTTGGCTGCTTATGCCTCCGACAGCACGACAAACCACTCTCCGCGTCGAACGAGATGGCTCGAGGCTCTACACGAAGAGGAGAGAGACCGGATTAAGCAAGATAATAAGAGATATAATTTTTTGGATACCGGAATGTACGATGAAGCGTTTGTTAGAGATTGGATTCGCCGCACGGGCTGGACGACAATATTTTCAGGCGTTAATCGCATGCTCCTCGTTCGGCTTGCAGAAGCACCAGCTGCGGATAGGTCACTACTTATATACGGAGTGTTCGATGGTGAACGTCTGTAGAGTAGTGCCGAGGATGAACGACGCATCCGAACGATAGGCGTCGCAATGGACCACTTCTTCGACAGATGCGAGGACACAGTCTGCCATACGGGCCACTCAATACGATGTTGGGTGCGAAGTCATCTTGCAGATCGCCCCTACAAAGCCCCCTTCTAGCTGCCCTTTCGCCCTGATACTCGATCTCGATATCGCGGGTTATGGAGAAGACTGCTATACTTCTGCTTTCGACTCTATCGCTTGGAATCCACGGTACGACGAAACATCCTACGCTACGAGTTAACCGAGGAGCAACGGATTGCCCTAGATGAGGTGTGGAGAAATCCCTGCTAGGCTGCCAGGCCGCCGGGTAGATACTACAATGACGATCTGGAAGGAGAAGCCGAACTAGAATTGTCGACAAGATGCTCTTCCATGACCTCTAAGTTACGAGCTCACGGAGCGCCAAGTCCGCGATTTTGTCGGCAAGCGTTGATGACTTAGCGTGGCTGGGGCACCGGAAAACCGAAATAGGGCCCGCGAGTTCGTACAAGGCGTTCGAAGAAACTGCGCGGACTGCTAATGAGCTTATGGAAGATGACGGATTCATCGATCTTGGTCTAGACGACTAGCCAGTGTGCGAGGCCTCTGACGACCCACTTGAGTGTTTGTCGACACGTGCCATCAAGATTGCAAAAGACGGAACGGGAGAGAAAATCGCGTCGAGTTGTGACCGAAATATGGATGACACAGTGCAGGAAAAGATAGCTGACATCGTGGGAAATCTATCATATTCTTTGTGTTGCGAAGAATTTGTGGATGGTTAGTCAAGCACGACGATGCTCGTATACTTCTGTGCTATGCTCGGAATCTCAAACGATGGATCCACGTTCGACCGTCCGCGGAACTACACACCCAAACTCTCAGCCCTGATTCACTCAGCCCGGTTGGTTTGTCTCGAGGCAGCACTTCCCCGGCATCGTCACTCCCACGTCGGCTGGGACGCTCGACCTCGCACTAGCCAGCTTGAGAAGCTGAACCATGTGCGAGAGCGATTTATGTGCCTTAGGTCACAAGCGCTACTAGGCGAGCTTTTGAGCCTATGTAGCTATAGGCGCGCTTTTAGCCGCACTGACGGGCCTAGTTTCAGAGTCAGGTGGAGCGATGACGGGGAAACAGTATCTTAGGCAGATGGGAAGATTTGCTTGAGCGAATTTCGACTTTTCGCCTAACGCTCTATAGATTCTGCAGGTGCACTTCTCCGTGAGATGATGTATGGTTTGCGTCCAACTCTTGATCTAAGCCGTCTCCATGACGACATGTCGGTCACAAAGCAAGGGTACTCTTTCGTGCAAGATTCGCGTAACGACTTGGCGACGAAATATCTTGAGCTTTCGTCATAAGCTTGCCTAGACTCCGAGAATGGTCTCATGTCCGGGGAAAGCTGGAACTTAAAAGCCGTTCGCCACTACCTCGATCAAGATCACGAGCTACTGAAACAGCTTAGCTTGATCGTGTACCTAAGCGGAGGCTAAGCTCCTCGCTCTACAGAGCTGTTCAGTATCGAATGCGAGAATGGCCCGGCTACCTCGCGCGGCTTATACATACACGACGGCGCCCTTTGTTACGTCACGCGCTATTCAAAGAGTCGCCGGACAACTAATAAGGAATTTCAAGTCGCCCGTTACCTTCCGTTATACGCAAGCTAGGTTCTCGTGACATATCTTGTGTATGTCCGGCCCTTTATAGCTATGCTACGCAGAATCTGTGTTAGCTAGCGTGAAGCTAGTCGCCTTCTATTCCGCTGTCCCTATCGCTCAGACACCCTATAGAAAGCCGACGTGTTGACAAAGGCCCTTAGGGTCCATACCTAAGACATATGCAAGACCGAGATTGGAATACAGGTCTATAGGCAACTCTCTATAGCGATCACGGAGAAGCATGTGAAGCAAATCAGTCGACCTTTCCATTTAAACGACGATAGGTTAGCACAGGCCGATATAGAAGTAGCATTCGCATGGCAGAGCGGCCATAGGCCAAACCAGCGAGGTACTTCATACGGTATAGACGGTGCATTCCCGGATTCCCTCTAACCAGCACTCCTCAGAGTTTACCGATGGACATCGGATCAGTGGTATCGATTCATCGATCTCAAGGATCCAACGCGATCGCAAGAGGCTCGTCAGGCATATATAGCGTAGCCTAGCAAGAATGGCAGTTCTGGAACACAACAACCTAAGCGAAAGGCGGCGTTAACCGATAGGGAGATCGTTGATATGCCGCAGAAAAGACATTTTCCTTAGAATCGCTTAGGTGAGCTCTCGCAGAGTCCAAACCCCGGACCTAGTCTCCTTCGTAAGGACATCGAGAAACTGTACCTTCGTGGAAGCTACGCAAGCGCACTACGTTACCTCCGATCACTCTCTAGAACATTGCTCTCTACTGTCCGGGCAGTTCACATAGAAAGTGGCCTACTTATAGCAGATAATGACGATAACAGATCTTATTTTGACGAGTTGTGGGCCCACTTAGCCACTCATATCACACTACGTTCTGTCAGCATCGTCGTACTAGATGACATGATTGCGTCAGCTAAAAAGAACTAAGGCCAGTATAAGTGGTTCATATGGAAAGTGCACGAACGTTCGGCGCAAGCGTTCCTTAATGGTCGACCGAATGAGCTTAGATTTGTTCATAACGGGGAACACCCAGACGAAGAAACTAGCGTCTATAAGTAGTTCAATGTCGAGAAATACATCGAAAAAATGCTTATGCCGGATAATAAAGTATTGTATAGGGTTAGGGTTAGGGGTTCATTGACTGTTATATAGGCCGGTCTACCTTTATACCTGATCCAGTGCGCGCTGAAATGAGTTAAGCCTTGTTTCCTAAGCAGTAAAGCAAGGTCTTTCAGAGGGGAGATCTCTCCGACGAACGACGCTCCTCTAAAGAGGTCCACGAGAGGGGTTCCGCGATGCTTAGGCAAAAGGGGTGCCACCTCCACACCGATCCTGTTTCCCGATGATTTCCGTAGATAAATAAACTCTATCCTATATTCCCGCTAAGGCAGATAGAGCGTCTACCGGTTAGAACAGCCCGATTTCCAAAAGAAGGAGACGCAAACACAATCGTCCTCCCAATTCCACCGTGACCAGCCTAGGCGACCCGAGAGGTGTGTATCTCTAACAAGGGCTAGACGTTTTAACCCGAACGTCATTAACGGGGTGTGTTTTCCGCTATTCCGCTCCCCTTGTTTCTCAGCTCTAGAAGAGAGGGTGCAAAGCGTTGACCGATCACATACGGTAGAGGACATAATGTCTCCTGCGCGGTTTCAGACGGGGTATCCAACATCAGCCCGATCGTCTAGGAGAGTCCGCTTCCCGCGACGCCGCGAACGACGCCTTTCACTGCTCTATAGAGGTACTAGTTGTTCCATGACTAATGGACGACCGCCGGATCGAGAGCGAGCAAGATCCGATAGACGGAGGGTTCCGGGTAGATATTGAATCGACCGGTCACGAAGGCCTTAATCCGTGTAAGTTTCACGTCCCTTCCAGACGTGATCTCTTTAAGCGTCAGACCAAAGATGAGGACGGTTTAACGTCCCACCTACCCCCCATCGTTTGTTTGTTTGTTTGATTCAATCAGGCTATTCACGGTGACCGTATGAGCCGTCCCTAGAGAGTGACCTTACTTATAAAAGAAATTCGCTACCTTCGCTCATAAATAAGAGTGATCTATCCCTATAGTTGCCTACTTAGCCTCCGGCTGATAGGTTAACCTACCTATCTTTTCTAGAAACCGGATAGTAGCTTTCACTACCTCGATATCCGACTTCTATTTCTCTTTAGGACTATCTAAAAGCTGTCCCGTCCTTATATCCTTTCTCGAACCCTACCCTCCTAGGAGGTAGGATACGTTACCTAACCTCGCGCCTACGGTCTCGCGTAACTCTCTACGCTCGTCCGTCCACCTCGGACACGAGAGGATGAGATGTCTAATCGTCTCCTCGCCGCTTCCATAACTGCATTTTGCCTCGTCTACTACTCCTATTCGGGAGAGGTATTGATTTAACCTGTAATGCCCTATCCTGGCTTAGATAAGAATGGCCGCCTGATCCGAGGTAAGCGACCTATATAGACGTAAGGTATGCTTCCCCGGTAAGGCTTGATCTATCTTCCACGTGTATTGCCCCGGTAGTCTCGTAGTGTCGAACGGGGTCGGATTTTCACTCCTATCCCGATTTATCAATCGGATAACGCCTACTACCTCTCGCACCCTCTCTCGTGCTTGAGCTATAGGCTTACCCTCTTGACTCGACGCCTCCCGAGCTGCATCGTTCGCTTCTTCGTTCCCTACTATGCCTTCGTGACCCGGAGACCATTTGAATCTGACGTCTATCCCTTTTCTGCTTAGAGCATCGATGCTCTCTGCGATCTTCTCTAGGAGCGCCCGTCCGGTCCGAGCGTTATTACCTGCTTAGATAGCTCGGAGAGCCACGCTCGGAGGATTAACCTCGCTCCTAGCCTTTAAACTTTTTCGAGTATATAGGTTAGCTTAACGACGCCTGACTTCCCTAGTCCGTACCACGCCGATATAGCGTAGTCGATTATCGGTAGAACGCAGCTACGGAAGAGCTATCTCATCTAAGCCGGTCTAGTACCTTTGATTGCTTATAGTGCGAAGTAGGCTCTCGTCCCCTTTATGATAGCTCGTAAGAGGTGTTCGTCTATAGCGAGTTTCTTATCGAAAGTAACGCCTAGGACTTTAACACTCTCCTAAGGTAGTATCGTCGCGTCTCCGAACTAGAGTGCTCGGGTATCGTCCTTATCTATCCTTTTAGTAAAGTGGATAAAGCTAGTTTTATTAGCTTCGAATGTCGCTCTACTCTATCTCGCCTATCGTTCGGCGTAAGGTATGATCTCCCTCTAGATTTTTACCGTAGTCTCGCTTTCGTCTGCTCCTACCACCTAGGCGTTAAAGTCGTCTACGAATCCGATCGCTCCTCCCCTCCTATCGATCTTCTTTTCGACTAGGTTAGCGTTATAGAAGACGTATAGTAGTAGCGATAGTAGCGAACCCTACGGGATACTAGCATATTCAATCTCCGATACCTCCGACTCGTATTCACCGACTGTTACCTAAGTATGTCTATTCGAAACGAAGTCTCCGATCCATTCGACTAGTTATTAGCTTCGGGACTCCTCTTTCTACTAGCCGCTGCGTTAGTACGTTCGTATACACTCCGTTAAAGGCACCTTTAACGTCGAATGATACTAGCGAAAGGATCTTTCCTCCTCTCTACGCCTAGTAGATCCTCTCTACTAGGACGTTTAGTACCTGTTCTGCTGACCTACTAGGCCCTACGCCGAAGTGGTTGTCTAGAAGTAGGCTATACTTCTCTACTATATATAGCAGACGGGCTGCGACAACTGCTTCGAGACCCTTACTTATTGTCGGAAGAAGTAAGATCGGGCGGAAGGCTTTCGGCACCGTATAGTCTCCTTTTCCTAGTTTCCTTAGGGTCACGATTCTCGTAGTCTTCTACTACTTAGGCGTATGTCGTAGTTCGAGTAAGGTAGAGTATAGCCAGAATACGTAGTTACGTACTACCGGCTATAGTTCTTTCCAAACCCGGAAGCTGATTCCGTCTGGTCCTAGGGCTTTGTCAGAGCTACTCCAATCCAAAAATGTCGAATCCAATGCGTACGCGTTGGATTCAGCCCCCATACAAATTTCGTTAGGGTTACGCCAGCCCGGGGCCCATTGGATTCAGGCCCGTTGGATTCATTTAGAGTAGCACCGATTTCGCCCAAATTTTAATATGTTGTAGTATGCAGCAAGGCAAGTAGGTTTTGTGTTGTAAGCACCGCCGTAAGTGTGGTAGTCGTCGAGTTATCGTCGTCGACATCGAGGCAAACACAGTCGTAAGGCGTAGGGATTAGACAAGCGCGCTAATAAGAAGCAACACAACAACAGAGGTGCAGAGTAAGAGAGATCAGCATTGTTACAGAACGAACGATTTTCCCAAGGACAGGAAACACGATTGGAATATATATACCGGAGCAGGAGATGCTAAGGCGGAGGGCAGATGATTACCACCAGTTCATTCGACATCCGCGACCAGCATAGCGACGCCAAAAGACCAAACCGCCCGTATACCGCGCCCGTGATAAACAATGGCGAGCAACCATTTTCAGCATTTGAGCGAGTGGCAGGTAATCGTATGCAAGGAATGTCGGTACGGAGTTTGGCTAAGGCAGGTAGTAGGCCATCTAACGAACAAGCAGCATAGCATACCCAGAAAGCAAGCCGTAGAGGTGTCGGATGAGATTGATCAGTGGCACGGTATTGCACGATTTCCTAGAGAATTCGAGATACCCAGATACATCGAAGAAGCCATCGATGGTATGCCCGTATATACGGATGGTATGAAATGCGAATTAGACAGAGGCCAATGTGCGTACGTTTGCCGTAACACCAATGTCATCAAAGAACATTGGCGGAAGACGCATGGATATTCGGTCGGTCAGAAGCGAGGCGGGTCAGGCATATTGAAGAAAGAAGACATAGACCGTCAAATGTTACGGAATTGCCGACAAGTACGATGCTAGCGGTTTTTCGTACAAAAGGAGCATTCGCAGTATTTCGAAGTGCGATCCAGCGAAGAGCAAAGAGAAGAAAGCATCAAACAAAGCGAAGATGGAGAGATTTGGTCACAGGCGTGGGAGCAGGCATCGCAGCATTACGACAGAATCCGATCAGACGACACGATACGACCGGGTGAGATAGACGAAGTCAACCTATGGTTAAGACGAACAGGATGGATCCCGTATTTAGAGGATTGCGATCGTATGGACATTTTGCGATGTGTACGAGAGCCGATAGTCGACGAAGAGATAGCCGAAGGCGAGAACGAAGCGAACGACAACGAGCGAGCCGCAGCAGCGATTTGGGAGGCGATAGGCGAGTTAGCGTTAGCTAGCTAGGACACGGTATCCCGCAGCGGGGTCATGTTACGGTTCGAGGCGATCCGCATAGAAGCGTACTAAAACATTTACCGTCCGTTGGAACCATATCAAAATCAGGACGACATCAGGAGGCAAGGTCGATATTGGCAGCAGATCGTGACGTTTTTCGTACGCACGAGACGAGATCATTCATGGAAGAGCCCGTCGTACAAGTTCAATTGCAGGCAGGACCGGGCGTTTGAGCGAATGATGGTAGTAGCAAGATCGACGGTGAACAGAGCAGACGAATCGAGTGACACCGAGAGCGATAGTACGGATACCGATAGCAGAGCAGAAGGCGAGGAGGGAAAACCGGCGACGACCGAGATTTAGGAAGCGTGTTTATCGTTTTGCATCGAGTTGTTAAACCAGACGATTCACAACCGCGAGTACGACATAGCGTTGGTTTGCGGATTAGCAGCGTTAGGCGTCAACCCAAGCGGTCGAGGATTTCGAGGTGCCGATACGTATCCGTCGATTTTATCGGCGGTGATTAAGGTAGCCCATTTCATGATCGTGCAGCAAGCCGAACGATTAGCACAGCTAACGGCAGGCGAGCACGAGGAGTTCAGCGCAGGTCGCAGCCCGTGTGAGTTCGAAGATAGCGGGTACGAGAGTGAAAGGACACAAACCGATAGTGGCGAAGGCAGACGGAAAAGTGGCAAGAGCAGTTTTGAATGGGTGCGGAAGATGATGGATGGATTTATGGTACGGGGGTGTGGCAGCCCGATGCAGTGGATGTTGGATTTACGGGGGTACGGGATGAAGATCGATTTCAACACAACATTAGTGGGCCACGTCAATTAGCGAGACGGCGACATATTAGAGTACAAAGCAGTAAAGTTCAACATAGCGGAGTTTCGAGGCATGGTCGGGTAAGCATAGTAAGCCACCCGTTAAGCATTGTTAGAGGATTTGATGTTCGCGACCGATAGACAAGGCATCCCGGCCGTGCCATAGCAGCATTTGTACGACGACCTAAGCAACGACGAGGCAGGCTGGAGTTTCATTCGCGATCAGCGGTCCCGGTTGCCGGCCGACGGTCAGAGTTAGTTATACGAGAGAATCGGAAGTCGACCGGATTTACGCTAGCGATTCATTCGGGCAGGCACGGCGAGCGGAATTGATCGTGAACGGATGCGAGATTGGTTACGGCAGGTTGCAGCATACCGCGGCAAGTTGTTGGTATTGATGCACATGATAGGAGGCCAGCCAGCGCGTGGCCCGGAAATATTGAGCGTCCGGCACCGCAATACCGTTCAAGGTGGCTATCGCAATTTGTTCATCGAAGACGGGATGATCGTATTTGTGACCAGGTACCACAAAGGGTACGAAGTCAAAGGCGACGTCAAGATCATCCACCGATATTTGCCGCGAGAGGTGGGCGAATTGGTGGTATGGTATTTATGGTTAGTTTTGCCGTTCGTCCAGCGGATGCAAGCGATGGTATGGCAACAAGAAACCATATCGGATCATTTGTGGCCGGCAGACGCGGACGGTCGAAAGTGGACGACAGAGCGCATGAAGCACGAGTTACAGCGGGTGAGCGAGGCAGGTTTAGGCTAGTCGATCAACGTGGCAGGATACCGCCAGATCGCTATTGCGATTAGCAGGCGATGGATTCGAAAGGGGATGGAAAACGGAGCGGATGAGGACAACGACGGCGATTGGTTGCAGGACGACCCGTCGGGCGACGTGGCAGATGAGCAGGCGACCCATTCCCCACACATCGCCGGAGCCGTATACGCAAGGGACACACAGGAGTTAGCAGGTGCGACGGCGAGCCGACGACAGCAGTTTCGTGCAATCAGCGTCGATTGGCATCGGTTTTTGGGGTTCGGGTCTACCGAGCAGGCGAAGAAGGAAGGATTGAAGCGCAAACGTTGCCCGTTCGAGGATGAGGCCGAAGAAGCAAGGACAGAACGATAAGTGGCGTTACGGCGTATGGATACCGTCGCCGAGTTGCAGTGGATGATGCGTAAGAAAGTGACAATGCGCAGCGTGCAGGGCGATGCAATGCGTGCGATTCAGCAAGGCGAGAGCCCGATCGTCGTCGTCATGCCGACAGGATCGGGAGAGAGCGTGTTGTTCATGTTACCGGCGTTCGTGCAAGTCGGCGGAGTGACGATCGTAGTCGTGCCGTTGAAAGCATTGCGTGCAGACATGGTAGTTCGATGCCGCGAGGCAAACATCCGTTGCATGGTATGGGAACACGGACACGTAGTAGACGGGGCGTCGATTGTGTTGGTAACACCAGAGAAGGCGGTATCGCTAGCATTTGGTACGTTCATTAGTCGCATTAGACAGACGCAACGATTAGACCGGGTCGTCATCGACGAGTGTTATGTCGTTTTGAACGACCGATGGGATTTCCGATAAGAGTTGCAACAGTTAGGCAAATTGGCGTTCGCAGAGACGCAGATGTTGTTATTAACCGCGACATTACCGCCGACCGAAGAGCAAACGTTATTCGACAGGATGTATTGGCGGCGAGCAGAGGTGCG
>Ga0265797_10007364_pt1 | contig 15112 bp, 18 predicted proteins | sample P2T30metagenome_FD_192433 | JGI IMG/M metagenome (GOLD analysis project Ga0265797, IMG submission 192433) | Plant litter microbial communities from East Loma Ridge, Irvine, California - P2 T30 | ecosystem: Environmental > Terrestrial > Plant litter > Unclassified | place: USA: California... | reverse complement strand
GACACCGTTAACATCCATCTTGCCACTGAGGACAAAGTTCTTGCATTCCTCCGAGCCAAGGTTGGGGAGGGCGGATCGGACTTTACCGATATCTTTTCGAAGCTTCTTACCGAGGGTAGGCCAGTCGGCGGACGCCTTGTACTTGATGCCAACCTCGGCTTCATCCGAGGTGTATCGTACATTGACGACGTTGAGCTCAGCGGTAACGTATGACTCGAGTGATTTGACATCTTGAAGGTACTCGGGGTCGTGGTGGAACAAGACGAGCTCCTTGAGTGGGACCTTGATGGGTAATGTCTTTCGATCACGAATGATTCGGCCAAGGTCAATGACTGCCTTGAGTCGCTGGACTTGTCGCTCAATGACGGGGTCAAAGTACTCGGCTCGGACAGTGGGGAAAGAGAGGAAGTGGACGGATCGAACATCGGCGTCGTCCTTGGGTTTGGGTGATGTGGCCCGTAGAGACTGGTAGACCATCTCGGCGGTGAAAGGGGTGAAGGATGACTAAAGTCAGTTGAGAACGGTACGAGAGGGGCATAACTCACCAGAGTGAGAGATAGAGTGAACAAAGCCTCGTACAAGGTGTTGAGGGCGGCACGAGTGTCCTCTTCTCCTCCTGATCCCTTGAGTCGTGTTCGGTTGAATCGGATATACCAATTTGTCAAATCGGCGATCAAGTTCAGCAGTCTTGGAATGACAGTGTATAGTCGGTACGCTTATATCAGCAAATGTCCACTTGCCAGACACTAAATACTCACCAGCCATCTCGGTGTCGACGTGCTGAATAAGAGTTTGACAAGAAGCCAAGATCCACCTATCCATGACATTCTTACTCTTGGGGGCGTCATGGTCATTGACAAACTTCTTGCCGGAGGCTCGCTCGTACAACTCGACTTGACCGAGGTAGAAGTTGAGCGAATTGATCCATTTCAACAAGACGTTGGTCAAGATCTCTCGAACACCTTCTTCTCTGAATCGGAGGTTATCACCTCGGACAACGGGGGAGTTGACAAGGAATAATCGAACAGCGTCGGCTCCGTACTTGCTGACGACCTCCATGGGGTCGGGGTAATTCTTGAGCTTCTTACTCATCTTCTTCCCATCCCTGGATTGATATCAGCATTGAGCAATTCAGAAACTGACAGTGACTCACGCAGCGAGAACGAGACCAGTGACGATCAAGTTCTTCCATGGAGCAGTGTTGAACAGATGTGTACCAAGTACAAGAAGGGTGTAGAACCAACCTCGAGTTTGATCGATACCCTCGGCGATGAAATCAGCCGGGTAAGATTTGTTGAATCGATCAAGGTTCTCGAAGGGGTAGTGAGACTGGGCATAAGGCATACTGCCCGATTCGAACCAACAGTCGAAGACTTCCTCGATCCTCTTCAAATCGCCCTTGCCCTGCTGCGAAGGGATGGTGATACTGTCGATGCTTTCTCGGTGGAGATCGGTGATATCGTCTCGACCGGATAGTTTCTTGAGTTGCTCGATGGAACTGATGCAAACGACTTCCTTCATGTCCTCGCTCGCCCAGAGAGGGATAGGGGTACCCCAGTATCGGTTTCGAGAGATGTTCCAATCACGAGCGTTCTTGAGCCATTGACCGAATCGACCTTCTCCGACGTGTTGTGGAACCCTAAAGATCAGCTACATCTACCATCAAGACAGGGAATATACGTACCATCTGGTCTTTTCGTTGTTGGCGACGAGCTGGTCGCTGAGATGAGCTACCCTGACGAACCAAGAAGGAATAGCTCGGTAGATGAGCGGAGTTCCGGATCTGACAATCAGTTTCCAGACCAATCAAGTGCAGACCGACTGACCTCCAGCAGAATGGGTAACTATGGGTGATATCACCCTTCACAATGAGTCGTCCCTTCTTCTGCAAATCTCTGATGATCTGACTGTCGGCCTCCTTAACGTTGATACCCTGGTATTCTGGCACTTCGGAGGTGAATCGACCAGCCTCATCAATAGGACAAGGAGGAATCTCATCTTTGGTGATGATCTCGTGAGCGAGACAGACTCGGTTATCGTCTTCTCCCCATGCTGGAGCCTGGTGTACAATACCGGTACCAGCCTCTTCCGAGACGTAGTCGTCAGATAAGACTCGGAATGCTCGGTCCTCGTACTAATTGTCAGCTCCGTGATGAGCCCCATGTTAGAGGAGCTCACCTGCTCAGTGAAGTAGTCGAACATTGGAATATATCTCCATCCAACCATATCTTTACCCTGGAAACTCCCAACCTTCTTGAACTTGGGCTCCTTCTTGGGGTCTGGCTTCTTGCCCCCGGCATACTCCTTGTAGACTGTGCCAAGCAATTTCTCGAGCAGAATGAAGTTTTGACCTTTTTCAAAGTCGTGAATCTTGATGTAGGTGAAGTTGGCATTGACACACAGTGCCAAGTTGGAAGTAAGAGTGTATGGTGTCGTTGTCCAGGCGAGCAGGGAAGTGGATGGGTCGTCAACGAGTGGGAAAGAGACAGTGACTAATCATCAGCTATGGCTATCGGTGCTCAAGGGACAGCTACTTACCGGCGGGATCTCTCGTATCTCTGTAATCGTCACCAGCCTCAAAGTTACTTAGAGGAGTAGTACATCCCATAGAGTAGGGCATGACCTTGAATCCCCTATAAACCTGTTCCTTCTCCCACAACTGTCCAAACACCCACCAGACAGACTCCATGAAAGTAGGCTGAAGGGTCTTGTATCCAGTCTCGAAATCGATCCATCGTCCCATCCTCTCGACTGTGTCTTTCCACTCTCCAGCATATCGCATGACGATACTTCGGCAAGCGGCATTGTATTTATCGATACCGAGATCCATGACGTCCTGCTTCCCTTTGATACCGAGGGATTTGTCGATCTCGTGCTCGACAGGTAGACCATGGGTATCCCATCCGAACCGTCGCTCGACATGGTGGCCGGTAGAGTGGGCATGACGGGTTACGATATCCTGATTGATCAGCTTTCACCGTGACGAATGGAAGGGGAAGCTAACCTTGATGGTACCAGCTAGCAAGTGACCGTAATGGGGCTTTCCGGTAGCGAAAGGTGGTCCATCATAGAAACTGTATTCTGGCTTGCCTTCCGATAGCTTCTGGGAAGTCTTGAAGGCATCAATCTCTCGCCAGAAATCGAGGACATGCTGCTCGGAAGAGGGGAAGTGGATGGGGGCGGTGGCTACACTGTCAGTCATTGCTACGCTCGTCCCCGACTCACGATCGTGAGGTGTGTATGGCATCTTTGCTTATACTGAGTGACGAGAGAGGAGGTCGGAGAGTAGTCGGCTGACTAAATATAGTAGAGTCGAGTCGAAAACGCTTTGACTCGCACAACCACTTTTGAATTGCTCCTTTTGCTCCTTGAGGGAGAGTACGTCTGTTCTATACCCTGTGATGAAGGGAGGGTATCGCAGTAACTAGGTACTGCTTAGTATGAGAGAGAGTGATGAGGATACAACTACTTTTCCTTTGACTTGACTGGAACAGGTGTAAGACTGAATTTGGGATAAACTTTAAATATTGTCCCCGTTTAGATAACAACCAAGATTTCAAGATTTCAAGTACACCAACTCATCACAAAGTAGCGATATCAAAGACCAAGATGGCCTCACCAGCAGGCCCAAGCCAATCATCGCGAGGGGCGACTCGTAAAGGTAGTCTACAGCGAAGCGAGTCGAAAAGAAATCGAAGACATCGAAAACGATTGAAGAATAAAGCTCAAAAGACCGGGAGTGGAGGCGTGATCGATATGACGGAAAGTACAGATGACAGCGACGATGATGAGGGGGATATTGAGATCGCATCGAAGCATTTAGATGGTCTTGTAGGATCGAAAGGTCGACTGGAGACTCCCAAACGCCCGAATCGAGCTCCCCCGAAAGAGGTCAAGGGGACCGTGGCTCAAGCTCAAGCTGGTCCGAGCAACTCTGGGTCTATAAAGGGGAAAGAGAAGGCTAAGGTTCCAACTACACCAGCTCCTGTACAAGAGCAAGAGGAGAAGAATGAGGTTGTCTCGAGCTTCAAACCCATGTCCAGGTCGATCATGTCAGGATGGAAATTATCGGTTTCGCGATCCCCTTCTCCACCTACCAAGAGGGCTCGAACGGATTCGCCTGGGGTCGAGATCTTCGTCGATGAGAAGCCTGATCCGGCGGTAGCAGCACAAGCGGGAACGGGAGATGAGCACTTTCAAGCTCCTGATCTATTTTCGACATCGTTGATACCACGGAAGAAGACTCAGCGGAAATTGAGGGATGAGGATCAGAAACAGGCGGAAGAGGGTGTCAAGGAGGACACCAAGCCTGACTCGAGTGGAGAGGAGAGAGCACTATTATTGCCGGAGCACATCACCCTTGAATCTGCAGAGGAACGGAAGGAAGAGGATCTCGAAGAGGGAAACAAGTCACTGCAGGACGTAGAGGGATTACATATTCTCGATGATAGCAAGGCCAAGGTGAGTCACTCCTCGTTCTCGGTGGGCCAAGGCTGGATGTGCAGGGCGTACAGAGATACTTCGATCCAGAAGCTGGAACGGATGATACTTCGAAGTTTCTCGCGTCGGCGGATCAGAGTCGGATATGCATGAACTGCAAGCGGCCAGGACATAATCAGCGAGACTGTCCCCATGTCATCGTAAGTCGTCTTCCCCAGACTTTGACATGAAGGATGTTACTGACAATCAGTGTCCGACTTGCGGTAAAGAGGATGAGCACGAACGTCGTGATTGCCCTTATAATTTAATATGCTTTAGATGTGGACTTGCGGGTCACAAGATTCAGGTAAGTTTCCCGATTGTTTCTATATCAGGGCTGATATTCAGGACTGCAGTAAACCACGAACGAAAGGTGGTGCATGCGATAAATGCGGAGCTAGCGATCATACCGCTATTGTGAGTGGTCTGCTGTTCAAGTAATCGTCAGAGACTAACTCGCAGGTTTGCCCAACGATATGGAGAATGTATTCGTACTACTCTGAAGACGAACGTCGTGCGGTTCAAGAACATCATGCCGCTGCAAAAGGCTGGGCCAAAGAAGCAGTCGGCGGTAGGGAACATGAGAGGTGGTGCTACAACTGTGCACAGGTACGTCCACCATTTTCCGACTAGTGCTGATATCGTAGGAAGGACACTTCGGAGATGATTGTCCCAGAAGTCGTGGTTCTCTTGCTCGATTCACTGCTTCTGCATTCAGCAAGCTCTCACAATCTCGGGGTCCGTTCGCCGCTTCCAACTCCATACTCTCTACACGCACATCGGCGCAACCGATACATCAAAGATGGGATGCAAGTGACGATGACGATGATAAACTGCCTGGACAGGTCACCCCCTTCGCAGGTCTAGGAGCTGGTCGAAAGACGATCGAAAAGCGGAGAAGGGCAGCTATGGACCAAGAGCGCCAATTTGGAGGAAGTGAACCCAGGCATCCGAAACGCAAAGAGGGCAATGGTGTAGGAGGTGGGAATGGTTTACCATTCGGTCATCGACAATTCATGACTCCTTCCGGAGGATCTGGATCTGGGTCTAACGGATCTCCAGCGCTTCGAAAAGCAAAGAATACCCCTTCGAGCGCAAAGATTCAATTTGGGAAACTATCAATGCCGGGAGAAGGTAATGACGATACACCAAAACGAGGATCTGCCTCGACGACACTGGTAAATAGAGCGCTTAGACAATCAATGATGAACTCTCCCAAGTCGCCAACTGTCAATTTGAACGGGAATGGAAATGGCAATGGCAGCATATCGAGCCCATTGGCGTCCACACCAGGAAGTACATCGAAGAAGAGGAGACAGAGAAAGAAAGCGGGCGAGAAGGAGGAAGGCGAAATCGAGGAAATCGCATTCAGAAAGAGCGGGCTAGGGGGTGGGAAAGTCGAGGGATGGGGCAGGGAATTAGATGAGGAAGAGAGGAAAGCCAAGAAGGTCGGCAAATTGGAGAAAAAGAGGGCCAACGAGGAAAAGCCTGCGGCAGGTGGAGGTTTGAGCATCAAAGGAAGGAGTCAGCAGGCTGTTGCTCCTGGTCAGAAGTATCACGGTAGCTATTGATTGGCATGCACCCAGGAGCTAGGAGTGGACCACCAGATCGAGACGATAAGTGACTCTCGGTTACGGAGAGTCCCAGTCATAGAGTGAAACGCTGGCCCACAAGTCGAATCAATGCAAACGCAGACGAGAAGATGAAACGTGAATACATGAATCAACTAGCTATTATACTAATAATATACCTAGTCGGTACAACAACAGACTTGGGGGTACAACTACCAAGTTGGGCGTCGTGGGGCGAATGTCGAATGTCGAATGAATCGGAGAAATACAAAACGGTACTGTGTTAAGAGACTAAAGAGATCAAACTAATAGAATTGAGAGAAAGCGAAGAAGGAAAGATGAAAGCCGGTAAAACCCCCGGAAATCGATGATGATGTGTATGCAGGAATTTTTGATCGTTTCTATGATACATTTCAAGTCGTTGATGTCGTATGCGATGCGATGCGGGGACGAAGGCGAGCCGGATTTACTGCGGCATTGGAATGACCGTTACTAGAGCATGATGCTTGGACAGCTCTTGCACGCAGCTCTGCTTCTCGTCGAAAAGGTTCCAGCCAACCTGGCGGGCAAGGGGGCGGGGGAAGACCCTCGAGTGGACGAATGTACTTGGCGATCGAGTACGATAACTTCGGAGCGACCTTTGGGGGTTCAGTACTCGCAATACCTCCTATAGCTTCGGCAGCTTTCATATAAGCAGCTTCCTGCGATGGGGTCAATGTGATGACGGGCTTGGGCTTGAGTTTCGGATGCGTCGTTGCATGTGTCATTGACAAGAATGCTCGAGCGGGTCGCACCGATTTATCATTCTTGAGGCCGGTCAGTGCCGCATTTAATCGATAACGATATGACAGGCCTGGATTTTCATCCCCACATTCCGACTCTTCGTCATCGGTATCAGGATAGAATAGCTCTTCGTAGTCCGCGTTGGTCAACTTGATGTCCGGGTAGAGATCGGGATGGACGATGGCAAGGATCTTGGCGTACCATGCGCTATCAGATTCTTCCTGAAGTTTCTGCCGAGCTCGGATGAGTACACCTCGCCTTTTCTCGAATTCGATTCTGCGAAAACGACCATTCTCCACATGATCTACTTATAAGCATAGTACGCGATGACAGGAGGTGGAAGGAAGGTAGACAAGACAAGGTGTACAGCGATGAGACAAGGTGGAAAATACCACTTACATCCACGTTTGCAGTATGAGGGAATCTCATCGTTAAAAGTTGGTTTAGCGAATTGGGTGCAATAAGTTTTATCGACGTTGATCTATAAATTGTAAGCAATACTCGAGACCGCATTGAAACATGACGTACGGCGCAACAAGTGTGCTGAATTGATCAGCATCGTTCAAACAAGGTGAAGAAGAGAACTCACCCATTTACAATATATTGAACCCTTAAAGTTGAATGCCGGATACAGGCAGTGGATGTCGGCACACTGACCGTCAGTAAAGCCAGAGAGGCTGCGAAGTTGTACCCACCTCATCCAGCGGCTTATCCCTTTGCTTTTCTCCAGGAAGCTTCGCTCTTCCCGGTAGCGGCGGTTGAACTGGACCCTTGGCTTTTTGAGTCGGTGGAGCTGGTCGTGGAGGGGGTGGTCTTTCAGGAGGAGGTCGATATGGAGCGCGACCAACACGAGCTGGGATCGTTATCGACGAGGGACTGAGTCCGGGACATGACCCATCGGGAGAGAAAACTGAAGGGAGCGTTTTCAGCTGATCCGCTTTCGGCTTTGCTGATGGATACGGTCTACATGATGGTATTGGAGGGTTCTCATCAAGGTATCTCTTGTTGCGTCGTTGGAAGGGTCCAGCTCTTGTAATTGTATTCAATCCTTGCGCTGGTCTGATTTTTGGGAACCACGATGCGGCAGTCGTTGGAGCTGTTGATTGAGAGCGATTGGCAGTACTTGATGTCGATGTTCGCGTGGCAGTGGTTGTCGTTTGAGACTTCGTCGATGCGGGAGCCGCAAAGATCGAGTGTTCCCTTAAGGAAGCGGTCAAGAGCGATGTGCCATCTCCAGGAACAGGGTAACGTGATCGTGTAGCTGCTGGAGCAGGCGCAGTAGCTGGAACCACCGATGCTGGCGGTGCGAATGGATCGGCGGTATCATCTTCCTGACCTGAAGTGGAAGTTCCAGTAGAGGCAGTGACGCAAGAGATCGAGAACTTGATTTTGGATTTGACCACTGCATTACGTTGGCGAGACGTTTGATCGGCTACATTGAGATCACGAGAGACAAGATGATGTTCGAAGACCACGGCTCCATTGCGTGGAAGCTGGTTGCGGTCGGACGCGACGTTCTTGGTGACTTGTTGTGCTCGTCGAGATTGTCGAGGTTGTCGAGTCTGTCGCTCTTGCTGCTCTCGTGTTCCCTGTTGCTCCTGTGGATCCTCCTGCTCCTGTGCCTGCTGCTGCTCCTGCTGCTCTTGACGCTTCTGTGATTCTTGTGGTTCCTGAGGCGCTGGAACTGGTGAAGCTGGAGGTTTGGGTTTCCTCTTGATCCGGACCAAGAGCTCCTCTTCCAGCGGAGGATGATTGGCGCTGACAACGCGGTTGTAGTTGACTTGTGGTTGAGATAAACGCGGTGGTGTGATGCGTGGTTGAGCTAGACGAGGACGAGGAGCCGGGCGGGCATTATTGCGAAGCATGATGGCGGCGGATATGAAAGGTATGAATGCCCTGGTTACCGTAAGTAAAGTCCTGATCGAAGCAACCTGAAAGGATCCCCTCTCAATCGCGAGACACGCCAGGGTTCACTAAGAGACCCGGAATGTGGGGGATGTGAGGATTATGTTGACTCACTAGTAAACTAGGTATGGGGAATGTGGGGGTTGTTGAAAGGAGTAAGAACTCGTGATTGTGCTCGGATGTAGAAGTACAAAGGAAGAAGATACTGATGGCGGTGTAGTAGAAGATACGGAAAGGAAAGGAATGATCTCAAGATCGGAAACGGGTGTTTGTGGATTCGACGTGGTACAACCAGTCTGTTTGATAATGACGTCTCGTGTTTAATTGCCAGTGCCTTTCTCGTGGTTTCTACTCGTGAATCGTGTTGAGATTGGCCGGTTTAGGAAAGGGATCGAGATTGAGTTGGGGTGCGGGGTCGTGATGGAGATAGGAAAAGCGATCTACCCGTGGGGAAGTTGAGTATAATTGAGATCCAACAATTAAGATGGGATCCAAGAAAGAATGTAGGTAACTTGACTGTAGTTATCTTTTATTAATACAACTGTCGATCAGTCACTACATCATCATAGCGTCAGTCAGCTGTCTCATCTCAATTACCACCCTCTCCCCTCCTTCAACTCCTTTGGCAATCAACACACATCCACCGTGCACATCAAATTTAAAACAATGCCTCGCCCCAATTAAATCGATGTTTGTACTGCGCTGTACACTTCCTTTGGCGCCTATCCCTTTTAACGAGTTATCCTTTGAGTGCCATTACGTCTGAAGAGGGCATGTCCGGCGGTGAAAAGTGGTTCGGGCCGTACTCGTGGAGTAGGATTTTGTGGGGAGATCAGAAGGTCCGTGTACTCGTGACCCTCCTTTGGTTTCAGCCCCATATCAAGGGGGGAAATGATTTTTCGCATAGCAACGTGGAGCGGTTTGAAGATAAGGTATGTCTTCACGATGCCTATAGCATGTTTGAAGAGAGAGCATGGACAGCTCACGACCAGGTTGCGCTGACCACTTATAGGTCTTTTCCTATGGCTTCGCACTCACCAGACCGTTATCATCGGATATAACCGTGACAAGAGGGACCAACCGCTTTCATCGTCGTTACCGCCCCGTACCTCAATCAGGTGTCTCATACTGTATAAGCATCCCAAAGGAAGGGGAAATCCAAAGCGAAAGGGATTCGAGTTCGGAATAAAGTTCGGGGTGAAAGGATATTCGGGGTTGTTTCACATCAGGGTGTGAGCTTCAATTACGATAGTGGAGTAATGGTGTAGCGTTACATTGGATCCTTTGGGCTTGTATACTAGGGTGAAATGTCGAGATAAGACAAGGATAACCAGGAGTATTGTTCATATGAAACTGGAACTAGGGATCGATGCCGCTCCGCTCCGAATACCGGTTGAAGCCTGTTTGTAAGTAAGCAATTCTGAGAATCGCTATCTTAGTCTCTTGACCTGGTTTCAGACCCTCGAATGCTATGACCAGACTCGAGGAGGGATATACAGGCACAAGCGTCATGTCAAGCGTCTAATTCAGATTCCAGAGTCGGCATTCCGATATTCGAGATTCGATATAGATACTAAAGTCATGGGGCGATATCATGTCGACATGGTTGACCAAGAACAAGAGCGGACCTCTTGTCAATCGTCTTGACTACAGCCCTCGTCGACGGCGACTGCGTTCTTTATCGCTCATTTGTCCATTCGACCCGTACTGACACGGCAGGAAACCGGAAATTTACCGGTTCGGATGTACGGCTCGGATTGTCTCGGGCAGTGACGTCAATAATCAAGTCGCTCATGTTCATTTTCTATTTGGGACTGCTCTACCCATATATAACTTGCCGTAGCTGATACATATGGCATATGATGGTCTCGTAAACAGAGCAAGTAGTCCATGATCCGGGACCGGGATAGGAACCGGCATCATTGTAGATAGGGTAAGGAGGATACTCCGTTAAATAGGGTAATGCAAGTTGCATCGACACCCAGCTGCTGTCGCCCAGGGCTGCACATCTACTCTCCCGTCCCGACGGATAGCAATCGGTGGACCGGTCGACACATCCCGATCTCTGCCAATAACAAGACATGAAATGGTTATACATGCTGATAAGATCTATCTTATTCTCTTCCCTGCCCTAGTCGCCTCCCCACCACAAGTTGTCCAATTCAACAAATGCAGGTCCTTCCAATCCCCTAGCAGTCATACTATTCGTAATTCTCTCCTGATCGAAAGCCAACCATCCCTTCTCAACGACTTTATTGCCACTCTTGTTCTTCCCATCATCACCAAGTACAGCCGAAAACGACATGCCCACTGGATCCGCTTGAAGTCCAAGTCCGGAAGTACCATTCAAAATCCCAAGAATCTCGGCCAAGCGACGAACGAGAACTCCGTAGGGATTGACACGGTACTCGGTCCCGTGTTGTGATAAATTGTGCACAAGACGAGTGATTACCGATACTGCCCCTGGGACGTGGCGTAGTGTAGAACGTGTTGACAGTGGAGCGGTGAATGCGAGAGAATAGAGAGATAAGGCAAGACATTCCACTTGACCTAGGTAATCTTCTGATGTGCGCAAATGATCGAATTGACTCGTTTGGACGGGAAGAAGCTTGATCATTGATTCGAATAAAGTGACATGCAGGTCTGAAGGCAGTTTTGATAAGATTTCCCGATTGGAATCGGACCAAGACAATTTACAAAATGCCTCGACGGCTCGATTGACGGAATGAAGTGGTGTAGGCGGTGAAGAGGACGGTGGACCATATATTGATTCGGCCTGCAAAGTGAATCCAGATACTAGGAATGACGAAATGACCCTAATAATCTGTTCAACCGATGCGGGAGAGGCTTGCTTCAGATCGATAGATGCTCCAAGATTTGATAATATCGTCACGACATCTCGTCTCACCCTGGCCAATTCATAAAGCGAGTACGGCTTGTGTGTTGACGAAGATCCCTGATCATATGGTAATCGACACAAACGCCCGTCGGTAACGCGTGCTAGAGTTTCGAAAACCTCGGGGTACCGACTCATCAATTGCCAATTTTCTGGCAAGATTGAGAAATTCCGCAGAAGATTCAAGCATGACAAGACGACATCCGTTTGTCCGCCTGTATTATCTTTTCGTTCTTCCAAGCCGAAATCCATATCTCGTCCAAGCTGTTGAAGCTCACCGAAAGACATTTCGTTCAAATGACATTTCCTTGGTGCAGAAGCCGACCAAGCTGTATATCCGTCTTCACCGAATGCCGAGTCGGACAGTAATTCGAGCAGTTCCCGATATAGTTCCGGGACAGGCGCAAGTGGTAAACCATGAATATTCTCCTCCGGAACACCCATTGACAACATCGACAGGACCGTCAACCCATATCCCAATTCACGGGGTATACGCGATCGGATGCCCATGATGATAGCTTCCATATCGACAGTTTCAAGCTCGTGGATTGATCTAGCCGGATGTCCGATATTGTTCTTGGGAAAAGTGGAGCTGACGGCCCTTTCATCCCATCCAGCAAGGTGAGTCATAGGTAAATGCAGCGGCCTATATTCGACCTTGTACCGTTTCCGTTTCGGTGTAGGTGGCCGCTCGATCGTCTCGCCAGGAGCAGGAGCAGGCGTGACTGGACGAGAGGTCTCGGCTGATCCAGCTCCACTTTTGCGTTTGGTATATTTACGTTTAGCCGGAGGTGCATTCAAGGGTCCTGGCGTGGAGGCAGTAGCGCCTACAGGAACATTCGATTGTTCGATCTTGATCGGTGGGGGAAGAGGTCTAGTACTTGTCGACTGGTTCGCGTCGGATGGGCCCGCTACCGGAAGCGAAGGGGGGACCTGCTGCGAAGGACCGGCGGAGGGAGTGTCCGCTTGATTCGTTGAGATTGCTTTTGGCGTAGGAGCGGAGACCGATGCCGGAGATGGTGCCGCCATAGCTGCTGGAGTCGGCGCACCAGTCGAAGCAGGTGATGGAGCTGTCTGAATCCCAGAGTGTGGCGGAGGCGGAGGCGGACGGATATTTTGCTGCTTGACATTACGCTGTTTCATTGCTAATTGCGATTGTTGCATATGTTGTTCGAAACCAGAAAGCCAAAGAAGATACGCCCTCATCAAGAATTGGATTGGGTCTGTTGTGAGTTCAGTGACAGGTTCAATTTGGTCTGCGGGCTGGGGTAGGTTGATGGGTGTTGGTAATGGATTGGGGATTTTTCGAGTGCGCAAGAAACCTTGCCAGAATGGTGAGTCGGAAGATAATTTTGATACCTGTTGTCAACGTCACCAGTGGATGCATACATACCTTATCCATACCTCCAACTCTGAGGACAGCCATAAACAGCTCGACGACTTCGACCCATGTATCTCCCATTTTGATTGCTCCATCTCGTTCTCCATTAACGATCTCGGGCGGTATTTTGAGGTTTCGCTGTTTGTTGAACGAAATGAGGGATGTCAAGAATTGTCGCCGCTGGTCGACCAGATTATGCGGTGGTCGAGGTGCATTCAGTGGTGGACGCACAGGACTTCCCATAGCTCCTGGTATTTGGTTGGCCGATGGAGGTGTCGACACAGAAGGAGGCGGGAGATTACTGGGTGCACCAGCTGTAGTAGAGGCGCTTGGTGTAGGTGGTAGAGGTGAGGCATTGGACTTTGCAGAGGATGGTGGTGGACCTAATCCGATTTGACTAGTGTCGGTAGATGATGGTCGCCTTGGTATCGTAGCCGCCGGACTTTGGTTTACTTGGCTGTCCATCTGGAGGGAAGCCTGGTTTGGGCCTGGCGAGGGGTTCGAGCCATTCGTCAGACCTGGTGAAGGAGCTGGTGGAGATTGTCCGGTTCCAGTAGCGCTACCCAGTCTATTCCGCGTAGCAGCCGCATGTGATGATTGTAATGCCTGTAGCTGTACGTCAGCTGCGGCTCGGTAGCGGTGTCCATCGCGAAGCAGCTTACCTGCTTCATGAGAGCTTCTCTAGTTGCTCCCTGAGCACCATTCATAATCCCCCCAGCACCCGTCTGAGCCAATTGACTCCAGTCCGGCGGCGGTACACTCGGCCTTCGTTCCGGTAACTGCCCTTGCTGGGGATTCTGAAATTGCTGTTCATGCTGAGATTGTTGTTGCATATTTTGCTGGGCCATCTGTTGGGCTAGAGCTATACGCGCTTGGAGTGCGGCCTGGTCGAAATTGCCGTTACCATTGACGCTGTCGGCTGGGTTTGCTGGTACATTGGACGGTCCGGCGTTGTTGTTGCCATTGGTATGTTCCGAGGTACCATTGGGAACGTTCATATTTGGAGGTAGTGTGAGATTGAAGGGGACAGGAGCGGGAGAGTATGATTGGGCACCGAAGTTGTCCTGCTGGGGTCTATGGGGTTGACTCATGTCGAATCCATGTCTGATCGTCAGCGATACTACTCTATACCATAGTTGGGAAACTCATACGGGGTGGACCACCTCCACTTGATCCAGTCTCGGCCAAAGTGGGGACAAAGACGGGCACGTCCAAAAAAGAATACGCGTCAGGCCTTCGACCAAACACGTCAAAGCCAAGCCCAAGCCGATCAAAAGGGTGAACCCCTGATAAATAAACTGTATTCCTTTATTATCCTAATCCTAATCGAGGATAATCAAGATCCCCGAGTGCGATAATAATCAAGGTCAGGTCGCGTACAAACTACAGATTACAAGATTCGGTCGGGGCTTTCGGACTTCGGCGGCAAAGAGTCGTTTGATGTTTTCGATTGATTTTGATTCTGGACCTGGATTATCGAGAGGGACGACGCGGTCGGTGGGTTATGAGAATTAATCGGCTGTTCGGTTATCGCTATTTGGAAGCTATAGAAGGCTTAGGACTGGTGAACGTGGATGCTTGTTCCGGTAAAAAGAGCCGGGGAGTAGGTGAATAGGCTGCAAGGGAGTGGGCTCGTTAGGACCTAGGACGTGACAAAGGGGGGTCTCCCTTTCCCAACACGGGCTGACCAAAGAGCGGAACTATATTATACTCAAAGTGGTAATCCACATGTTAGGCGTGTGCACGGTAAAGTGGAGGTTACTAACACCTATTTAGGCCCGGTGGCTCAGAACAGCTGAATAAGCTCGCCTAATGAGGTAATTTCCAGTGGGACAAGAACACTAAGAGATCTGCCTCTTCTCGGCCCTCTCGGGCTAGACATAGAACTGACTGGATCAACTTTTGCTTTGTACTGTACTCCATATCATCATCTCAGGTCAATATCACGCACCGCCTTTCGAGCACCACATCATCCCATAAGATCGGGACATTGATTTACAACACTTCCGTAGCGCGTATTGAAGTAGTCCGACATCGACTGTCAGCTGCACCGTCAGCAGGATCTATTACGTGTGAAACAAAGCCTCGCATCTACTC
>Ga0265797_10007363_pt1 | contig 15112 bp, 15 predicted proteins | sample P2T30metagenome_FD_192433 | JGI IMG/M metagenome (GOLD analysis project Ga0265797, IMG submission 192433) | Plant litter microbial communities from East Loma Ridge, Irvine, California - P2 T30 | ecosystem: Environmental > Terrestrial > Plant litter > Unclassified | place: USA: California... | reverse complement strand
GCCCCAGCAATGCGATCATGACATGGCCACCCCCCAACCCCGGCGGCGTAAACCTCCAGTTCATCGCCGAAGCGCAACAAATCATAAACAGCCACAACCAGCACCACGCGCACCAGCCCTCGTTCACCCACGCTACCGGCGGCCACGCACCCATTACCAATGACGAAATCGAATCAGAAGCCGCTTTCAACGCCCAGTTCACTGGACCCCCCACCACGTTAGACTACGATACACTCACCGGTGCTGGTTCCAGCAGCGGCGGGTACGGCGCGCACCGTCTACATGGGCAATCACCACAAACAGGAGGAAGTAGTGCTGGTAAGGCGGAGGCTCCCAGTAAATCCACGCTAGAAACACGGAAGAGCATACAGGCACGGGGCAAGAATTGGAATTCCTTCTCTGGCGAAGCGCAGGGGAGGGTGTGGGAGGAGAGGCAGAAGAGGGATGAGGCGGTCAGTATATTGGAGAGCGAGGAGATGCTCATGTGGATTGCGGGGGTGAGGAATGAGGTATGTGCCGCGAATGATCACACAAGTTGGAGAGGAGATCGGTTGCTAATTCGTGGTGGATACAGAGTGTACCACAAACGCGCGCGTTTTACCGTAACATCGTCCTCGGTCTCACACAACCGCCTGCGGATTGGAACGACGAGTGGGAGGTACAAAGTACTGGAAATGGAGCCGCAGAGGGGCAGGGTATGGCGGGGAGTGGGAGTCCGGCGAGAAGTGGAAAGGGCAAGGAGAGGGATATTGCGAAGATGAGGAAGAGGGTTAGTTCGGGGCAAGGACCTGCTTGAACGGAAGCTCGCATGTTCATCGTGAGATTCTTTGGCGTTACTTTGGATTTAAGGCGGATCGCGTTATACCCCAGCTTTTTTGTTCAGTTCACATGAGGGAAGTTTGTAATGGCAAGACGTACGACATTACTATTTTGCGTTGCGTAACTATTGCTTCCTTCCGTCTTATTCTCATTTGTATTCCAAGATCATACATGGCCTTCGCCAAACGCCGTGTCTTTCTTAGGTGCAGAAGTCCAAGCCTTTGCCAGCCCAGGCCAGACCGAACCCAGAGAACGATTGATACCTTTTCACCAAAGGTCGCGGGGAATGCCAATGTCAAAGCTCATCTGTTCCCCCAAATTCCAACCTCATCTCTGAACGACATCTGCCAAACCGAAAATCGTACATCTCACATACCCTCCTCCATACCGACATTCCTCCACCAAGGCTTACCATCCTCGCCACTAGCCTTATCAGCAAACATATCTGCCGCATCGCCCACCTGTCTCCTCTCACTAATCTCCCTGCTGACCTGACCCGACAGCTTGAGCTTCATTGCCTTGCTCGCCAGGAAAGGGTTATACTTTCGCGAACCGTTACCTTGCGCCATTCCTCGGGATGACCGGATGAGTTCGCTCGACGTCCATCCGCCCCTCATGACGGGTAATTGCTATTGCAGAGGTTCTGAGGAGGAGGAGAGGCGGTTGAGGTGGAGGTAGACGTCTGTGCCGTAGCTATAACCGATGTCGTTAGCGAAAAGATAATCTTGGGGTGTGAGGGGGGAGGCTTACCCTTCCATGGAAATCAACTTCAAATCTCCTCCAAAGTAGCGTGCGTATAGCCTTGATATGGGTAACCCGTAACCGAATCCAGCCATGGGTGCTTTGAAATCGCTCTTGTTGAAGTCGGGGTCCAGGCTCGGTGTTTGGTCGACGGTCGTGTACATGTATGTCCATACCAGCGGGATCGATGATCTGGGAATACCACCTCCTTCGTCCGAGATCTTAATTGTGATGTCCTCCTTGCCCTCTGCAACAATGACCTTGGTTACGGGGAACTCTTGTTTGTCCTGTCCATGTCTTTCCACCACAGCACGCAGCGAGTTCTTGAGAGTCTCGAAGAGCATGTGCGACAAGTGTCCTGGCACGTACATGAAGCTGATATCCGGGTTGCACACGAGCTGGACCTTCGGTGCATCGAATAGTCCGTAGTGGTCCTCGCAGACGAAGCGCGCATTCTCAATAGCCTCCTGAGCCAGTTCTTGAACATTGGTCTTTGTGCAGATTATACCGACGTAGTTGGGATCGTTTCGCGAGCGTTGGTCTGTGAGGGCGATGTGCTGGCCGATGAGCATACGGATACCGATACGCGACATATAGAAACGGTCGAGGAAGGCTTGGATGTTGTGGTCGATCTGCATCCTTTGCCTCTTGCGCTTCCATTCGAGAATGCCTTGTGCGACTGTCGTAACGACGCTGTCGTGCCGCCTCTTGATCTTCTCCAATGTGTCTGCAAACTTGGTGTTGTATGCGCCCAGCTCTGGCGGCCATTCCTGTCCGTCGTCTGCCGCGGCATAGTATCTCCGGCTCGCGCCTTTCACTTCTTTTGTGATCGTGCCGCCGTTTCCGTTTCCATTGCCGTTGCCGTTCCCGTTCGTCGTCGGCGCGGACCGGTATTGTCCTGTTTTGATGCTGGGGTTCTGCGTCGGCTTGCTCATCAGGTTCTTATCGCCGGCTTTCTTCGCTGGTTTGAGGAGTCGCTCCTTGACCTCACTCGAGAGGGTCGGCCGGGGCAGTTCGACGAGTTCCTGTCAGATGAGTCAACGCGCTCCAGCGAGAACCTTAGCAATACACACTTCGAATGACTGCGCATACCAGTCGCGCACTCTTTGGATCGATGGCATCTCATTGAGGCCATCTGGAAGTTCGTTGAGCTCTTCCACGCGGTGGGCTAACCGTATGGGCAGTTCTTCAGAAAGGAATTGTGACGCGCGGAAGAGGGTTCCCGTAGATGGCTTCTCTCCAAATTGTACCATTTGCCGTAAGGAGACACCTGGTGGCATGTCAGACGAATACTGTAAGTGACCATGCGTGCTGCATACCGGTTGCTGGAAAGTTGCTGTAGTGCTATCCAAATGTTAGCTACGACCGCGACTGTGCGACAGGCTTGCCCACCTTGATGGTGTCCATCAGCCTCTCGCTCCGTTTCCACGACATGATGCCAATTGTACAGGCCGAAACGGCCTTTGTCGCTGCGTATTCGCCAAAGTGGTGCTGGTGATGGTGGTGTTCACTGTCGAGCTACCCGAAGCACAGTTCCCGCCCCACTATGACGCTAATTGGTCTCGCTGCTACAGGCCGAGGTAACGGCGCGTCTGGATGCTGGGGAGCGATTTGAGAAAGGGAAGAGTGAAGTGGAAGAGAGACGCATGTGCTCGTGTGCCCTATGACACAGACTAGATGGCTGATGTACACGGAGTCTTCCGGCGATGACACCACTGCGACGAGCACCTGCGCTTCCCCCACACTTGACCTGCTTTCACGTGGAGAAGATGTGGAAAAGGCGCCACGAAGCCTCACGCTTTAACTACTGGCATCCCGCAGCTGACGAGACACAATGTGTCTAGCTTTTTGAGTCCCTGTTGCTTTTACTACCCACGCTGTCTAGCGAAACGAGTTGTTGACATTGCAAGTCTTCCGCAAGCATCCATGAGCTCCAGCCACACGATCCTCGGTTAGCTGTCGGAGAAAGCACCGGTAGAGCGCATGTTCCTGGCTGCATGTTCCTCAGGTCCGAGGGTGCAAGGTGCTCGCTGCTCGCGTGAGTCGCTCCCTAGAGGCTAGCACTAGACTATTCTTCTAGTCTGTACATTTTGTGGAAATGCCGCTCAACGTGTCAGAAAATTTGCGATGTATGCAATTGGCTCATCATCAGCTAGATGTATGTCGTCTTAGATACGAAATCGATGCTTGACCAATTCTGCCGTCTTTGGAAGCAAATCGTAATGAATCACTGGGGGCTGCACGATGTTTGCGACTTGTTCACGGAAGATGATGAGCGTGTTGAATGATCGGTAGAGGAGATTTGGTATTCCGAAAGTGCAACTAAGTCCAAACAGGCTCTATGCCGCACCAAAGTCGAAAAGCGCCTTGAAATGATACACCTAACATAATCTACATGAAGGGGTATTGCGGTCTAACTGCGCTCACCGCCTCCGTCGTTCGTCTATCATCGATGATGGTACAATCCAAACAGTTTTTGGGTCGAAAAGGTATTATAGAAAGGTCATGGCGTGTCGATAGGATGGTATAAACGCTCGAGAGGTGATACGCTTATTTAGTCTCGTTCTGGAGGAAGGTGATCAAGTCGTTGCGGTCCTTGGGCTTCTTGAGACCACCGAAAGCCATCTTGGTTCCGGGAATGTACTTCTTGGGGTTCTCGAGGTACTCGAACTGTGCTTCGTCAGCATGCATGCCCACCACATAAGCGTCTTCTTGGGATATAACGTACGAGAGTCTCGTTGCCCCACTCGACACCCTTCTGCTTGTTGGCGTCGGTGTATGAGAAACCCTCAACCTGGCCGGACTTGCGGCCGAAGAGACCGTGTAGGTTGGGGCCGATCTTGTTGCCCTCGCCCTCCTTCAGGGTGTGGCACTGAGCGCAGCGGGTCTGGAGGTTCGTTAGACTACGTTCGGGAGGCGTGGACGATGGCGTTGAGGCCGGTTCGGTGTGTTCGTACCTTGAAGAGGTTGGCACCCTTCTTAGCATCGCCTGAACAAAGTGTTAGTTGTATGTAGTGACAAAATTTCTTTGCCCAGCCAAACAATCCGCCACCGTCCGCCCTTTGTCGCAAAGCTGCCACCTTGCGCTCACCGCTTCTTGAGTTGTCAATTATTCGGTCGGGACACCGGGAATAATTGATTCCTCATAGGAGTCGGATATCGGAATGCGCGCAGGCTCAATGGGTTGCAGACGATGGTCGACAGAGTGACAGAAGGCCGATGACGTCTAACCGGTGTCAAGAAAACGTACCCTGCTCGAAACCCATTTTGAAGATGTGGTGGTGGTTGGGGTAAGGTTAAGTGTTGGTGGAGGTGGAGTGGTGAAAGTTAATGTAACTCTAGTCGTGACTGAGAGGTTGTGAGAGAGAAAAGATGGCCAAGTAGGAGTTGAGAGGCTTGAGAGAGTTTTAAGAATCTTGCCGTTAGCCGCGACGAAATGACGGGCCCAGGGCCCTGACGCGAGCACGGGTCACGGGACTAGCCAATCAGGCGACAGGTATAACTCAGTAGCAAAAAGTGCTCGGGTGGAACCGGTCCGGGATGGCAAACAGGAATCGCGATCAAATGGCGGTGCACTCGCCGCATCTGGTCTCTGTTCCTCAGCCAACTTGCCGTCGCTGCTTTCACGCCACGCCGTCCATTGCGACTCCTGACTCCCTAGGCTATCTCGCAACTTACTCGGCAATCTCGCATGAAGCTTGTGGGATAATGCCGTCACCAAGTGCTGCCGTCAATCATCGTGAAGAATTTCGCTCTTCTTTCCTCCGGTGGTAGAATAAGCAGCGTCTGGCCTATTTGGTTGCCCTGCAGGACGCTTCTTCCCTGCTTTCCCTGGCCCGAATTCGATATGTGAAGCCTGTACAAGGGTCCGCAAATCGATGTGACATGCCCACTAACCCGCGCACCTCCACGCACCTGGTTCCCTAACATGACGGGCCAGGGTCATGAATAACGTTCTCTGTTATCTGCACAGCAGCCCATTACTATTTCAAGCGCCGGCCAGGATCGACACTATTCTGCCCTCTTTGCAAACAGCCTTCTAGTGTTGGTCAGTCGCACTTCAGCCCCAGCTCGACGGTTGACATCATCGTGCCCCGCCACACCTCGACCGACCGGATGGACCAGATTCCGGGCATTCTATACGCTGATGAGGACTTTACCACATGGCTGATACTCGGCGCCAGCAGAGGCATAGGGCTAGAGTTTGTCAGACAGCTGTTAACTAAGAATGAGCGCATCATCGCTACTGTACGGGAGCCTTGGGCCGGTCATGCCAGCGGTCTGTGGGGACAAGCGGGGAGCGATCATGGCCGATGCCAAATGTACACATGCGACATATTGTCAGAGCAAAGCATAGAGGTGTGTGCTGTTGACGATTGCGTTGTCATTCCAGAGGGGAACTAACTGGTCATCCGCAGAAATTCGTTGCGCAACTGGCCATGATACCGAACCTGAAGATAGACTACGTCGTACTAAACGCAGGAGTGCTAAGATACCCAAACGTAAGTCCGACATTGTCCACAGCATGCAAGGGAGCCGCACTAACCGATGTAGAGGGCCACTGAGCTGTGAGTCTTCCTTTACCGTTGCCGTTACGCCTTGCTGGTTATGGCTAAAGCGTGCATTTCCAATAAACGACAATCAATCTGAAGTGGCTGAAGTACTGGAAATTAACTTTTTCTAGGTCTTTCGACGAGTTCGCCTTCCATTTGCATACCAACACCATTGGGCCCATCATCACAGCACAGAAGTTGCTGAAAACAAACATACCAATTGGCACCATTGTCTTCATGTCCAGCGACTCGGGCTCGCAAGGTAACTTCCGGGAGATGGAGGACGGGTTCGCTGCATATGCTGCGTCAAAAGCTGCACTCAATATGGCAGTAAGGCACATGGCCGCCGAGTTGAAGAGAAAAGATGATGATACCATCATCTTGTGCATGCACCCGGGAGAAGTCGCAACAGACATGGCTAACGTTCAGCTACCGTGGGAAGTCCAGGGCATAATCACACCAGAAGAGTCGGTGATGAAGATGATCGAAGTGATCAAGAGCAAAGGCATACAGCACAGCGGCACTTTCTGGACTTATGAGAATAAGGTCAGTATCGTACACTTCACTCGCTGATCAATCACTGACATTGACCTAGCCGTACATCTGGTGACAACTGAAGATATTCGTAACGCTTACGACTCTCATACTCTTTGCAAAATCTCCGCTAAGCAGTACCTATACCCACATACTAGAATGTATATGCATTGTTGTTTCACGATCTTTGCTACCGTTCCCGTTCGGATGAATCTCTCATGCCCGTCGCCGTAGTCCAATTCCATCCACCACAGCCTCCATCAAGCAATCTCGCCGACCATCCGACGAACTTCGTCCGTGTCCCAATCCAGCCTCTCAGAACCAGCAGGTAAGCTATAGTCGACCAGAACCCGCACCGGCCTGATTGGTTTCGCTTTTTCCTTCTCCATCCGGCGACTCTTCTGCGCGCGCCGTGCCGCCTCCATGACATGTTGTATCTTCCTATCGGACTCTCCGGCCACATACTTGCTGGCCATGTACGCCTGAGACTCTGATGCTGAGAGGCCAATCACACCAGTCTGTGTGACAACGCTATCTTCGCGCTTTTGTCGCTTCCGATGGTGCAAGTCTTTGTCTTCGTCACGCTCACTCTCAATGATGATAAGAGTCGGGGACGAAGACATGGTAGGTGGGGAAGACGTGGTCTTGTTGTTGGGCGCGGCACTGGCTTTCAGATACCTCCAGAACGAAGGGCAGCCGCATACACCGTCTTGTTCTGGGTTTCGGGGACACTTGCGTTTTGCCATTTTGGTGTCGGTATGTATTAGGTTGTGCCAAGTGTGAGCTCACACGGAAGCTGTGTTGTTATTGCGATCGGGATTGGTAAGGATAGAAGATGGAGACGAAGACGTGGACTTATATTTGATGAGGCTATGGTCAGTGGAGGTTGTCTGTGCATGTACAACGGCGGTGACTTTACGCAACAACTTGAGGGTGAGTGAACCTCTTACTGTACTAGAGCTAAATAAGAAGGTGAGGCATGGCAGAAGTAACCGATACCCTCACCTGGGTATATTCGTCGAACCTCGAGTCTAATAACAGAGCCCTTAACCCATCATATCAATATCATACAAACCCTCTACAATAACATCTACCACAATCTCCCAACAACCCTAACCGCAATCTTGACAGCAACCAACGTCCCCACCGCCAAAACTCCCACTCCAATCCCCAACGCCTTCAAATTCCTCATCTCATTGCTCAACGCCACTTTCTTTCTCTCTCCAATATTCCCCAAATGCGTCAACGTATCATATTGCGGCACATACTTGAAGTCAAACGACGTTTCCGTCCCCGCCAACCCCCACTTCGCCTTCACTATCAGCGTCCAAAAGATCTCTTTCGCGCGGTCGATCCTCCTGCGATCTGCATTGGGGAACAGGCGGTATGTGTAGCAGTAAAAGATGAAGAAGAGACATTGGCCCGCCATGAGGGACCAGTAGTACGCGGAAACGCGTTTCAAGCCCAGGCGGTCGCAGAGGGCGTTACCGTTTAGCCAGCGGGCACTGGCGGTTAGCATGTCTGCTGACGAGAAGGTCGGGGGCTCCTCTTTAAGCGCGTAGATGATATTATTGGCCATCGTTTTGGACATTTCAGAGGGGTCGACCTCGTGGTAGAGGAGCGATTCCATGATGGCTTTGGCTTTGGTTGGGGTGGCTAGCCATTCGTCGGGTGTGCCCATTAGGTAGCCGATGTAGCGCCATAGAGCTAGGTAGTCGTCGATTTCTTGTTTGCGGAGGAAGATGCCTTGGCGGGGGAAGCTGAGGTAGATCAAGGTTGATGAGAAAGTTCCGATTGTGGCTATTTGGTCCAGGTCATTGATTGGTATTCCCCATTCTTCCACGTTGAAGTAGCTTGGGCGTTCGTTTGCGAGTTTCATAATGCGCTGCCGGACCGCGGCGTGTAGGAAGCGGACGCGTATCGATGAGGCGAAACCTTCTCCACCTGGTTTAAGTCCATCCAGTGTCCGTGTGCATTGAAGGATGTGCTGTGTAGTTTCAAAGAGTCTGCCTCTTGCGACCTTTGTGCTGAAGCCTCCAGTTCTTGCTAATGTCTCGACTACTCGCGCAGCGCCCATGCCACCCAAGAGTGACTGAAAAGTGAGACCAGTCAAGGCGGGCCCGCCATAGCGATAGAACACATCCTGTCCTCTGGCGATCTGGTCCCAATCCACCCAATCCGGTACGGTGTGTACCTCGTGCCACAGTTCCGCAAGCTTAGGATCGGAGTTGTGATTTTCTTCCAGCAAGGCGTAAAGATCCCTCTTGGGTACCGGCAATGGCTCTTTTTTCTCTTCTTCGGTGCCCGGAACTGATGATAGCGCGGCGCGGTTGCTATCGTTCCTTGGCAGAGCACCCTTGTGCGGTGGCGAGATGGCGTTCAAACGATCAAGACATTCCTCTGCTAGTACATCGTACGAAAACTTCATAGGCTTCATTTGCTCCGGTGTAAGATGTTCAGGCGTCCATTCGAATCGGTATCCCCAGCAACTGATAGCGGTTAGTGTGCGCCATCCATTGTCTTCCGCTTCTGGACGTACTCTTTAGTGTTGGCGGTTCGCCTCTGGAACACATTTGGCATAGCCATATTCAAATGAATGAGAGCGAAATGCAGATAAACGACGTCGATACCGTCAAGCACTCAGATATTCGACAAGAGATAATCATTACACGATGTACGGCGAAGATGGTCCGTCATATGATACCGAGGCCCTAGCGCGCATGGGTATGAGGGGATCCACTTCCATTTTTGCCGCGATCGCCCCGCGATCGATCTTGCGAGGAAACTGCCACGGAAGAGTTCGCTGTCGAGATAGCGTGAAGATGCAGGAGGCACTGACGCATGTTCGTTGATGTCACCACTCCGTCGCGTACTAGTGCGTAACAGATTTCGAAGCCGCAAGAGCGAGCCGGTTCCGACGTAGCGTCACACCTAGTGCTAGGTTAAACAGAACGCACCCTTCATACCAACGAATGCTACAAGTACATTGTTCGTGATAGCCACCGTGCCTCCGACATGCATCTTAGAATGTGAGTAGTGGGAGCCTCTCCACAACCCAGTACGTGTAATACAGTGCCGCGACTTGCTTTGACGGCGTACCCAGCGTACTCTTGCTCACGATGGCCATGCCGAAATCGCCAAACCAAAAGAGGCCGCAGCTGAGCAGGACCGCCGCAACACCAAATGTCGCACAATTCTTGAACTTGTACATAATGCATATCAAGATGCCGAGCAAGGTTTTCAATCCAGTCAAGCCAATCCACACAAGTAGAACGATAAAGATGGCAGTACCGAAAAGGCTTCCGACATCGCCATCGCCTTCTTCGACTGTGGAGTGGGTGTCAGTCCACCTTGCACACGGATGAAATCAGCGCAACTTACAGGGAAACTCGTAAAAGGCATATATGGAGAAGCACGACACCACTACGAGAGGGATCCCCCAAAAGGATGTCGAATTACTCCAACCAGGATGTCCAATGCACATGCGATGTATGTGGATGATATCTATCAGAGCATGAAGTACGATCTGCATCCCCGCAAGTATCAGCAAGGGCCGAGAGCCCTTTGTCCGTGCCATCGTAACTCCAGAAAGGATGATCGAGATGAGCGATGATAGTGTGACTACCGCGATGTTCCAGCGTTCCTTTTCCAGCGCCATCCATGGAAGCAAAGGCCTTCTGCCGAAGAAGTGACAGAGGATTACGTAGAAGGTCAGGCCATGGGAGACCGCGCCGAGGACACCATAGGGTATGCCGTAAACTTCGATGTGCTCTCTGAGGTTCTTCGCGTTTGTGGTAATGAGGTCGCGTGGCTCGGGGCTCGATATACGAAGGTCGGTCGGAAATGCGTCTGCTGCGAATGTAAGATAGGATCCGATAAGTGCCATCGTGAAGAGTTGGCGAAGTGGTATGGTCATCTTGGAAACTGTTGATTGCTTGCTGTGGGGAAACAATGAGAGTTTAGGGCAGGATAATTTATAAGTAACAGCCAGAGAACAGGAGGAAGTAAGTACATATTTGAGCTGCTATTGTGCTCTCTATGATGTGCCGTATGAGATGGTCGCCGAATTGACATCCCTCAATAGAACGACTTCCACCGAAGGCGCACCGCAACCTGCGCAGCGTTCTACATTTGGGCATGAAGTTAAGGATGTTGTAGCACACCGTTTACATTAGCGAAAGCCTTCCGTTGCTTGGGAGTAATTTCCGACCAATGGAAAAAGCCATTCGAGTCAGCCGCAGTTTGCAGCCTTGTGACAGCTACCGTCACTTGTTCAGCAGCCGCCATGATGCCGCTCGGTATGTCTGCGGAGACTTTTTCGATATCGTGTGTAAATGGGGTGAAGCTGAAAAAGGTTCGAATTGACGAGAACTGGTCGCAGGAAGCGAGGTGTTGTCTTGGCTTTGGGGGCTGAAGCAGTACCACGATGAGGCTGTTGTTCGGTTTATGGGAAGTAGGAGAGGCTGGAAGTTGCTTGAAGAGGTAGGATCTCGAGAGAGCATAGACAGTAACAGAGGATGACGAAAACGGTGAATTTAATGAATAGGAGCAGTGAGAGACTGGCTCAAGCTGTTCGTATAATGCGCCAGGCAAGGAAGGACCGAAGATACAAAGGGATCAGATCGTTGGGATGGTCGCATGAGCTCTTGCAAGCGCTGCTGTTAGCGCCAATTAGTATTGGTTGTATCGCGTTCTGACTTCCCAAAGATGTCGGCTACGAGCCTTGAGGATGTTGTCATGCGATAAGATGAGGCTCCTGCTTTCTCAGTAGCGGCGACATGAGCGGATCATTATTTCATGAAAACACATACAACCCTTTATTTCGGTAGTGTTGTCGCCTTGACGTATTGAATGTTCCGTATCCAAGTCTATGACTGCGATGTAAGTATTAGAGCGCATGTTAGTCGCCCGCCTGTGGCAAGAGGTGTAGGTCCGTGCGATAGCCTCAGGAACTTCGGAAGGAAAGCACTATCGATACCCAAACACCAACAACCATGAGTTGCCACAATTGCGCCAGAACGACGCTGACCCTGTTCATCCGCTCCTTCGTAAACACCGAGCAAGTCCACGCTGCTCGACGACCGCTACTCCGTCCGCAACAATCGCGGTTCTCGATCGATGCGCGCCGACTACGCAAAGTAGGGCCTATAATACCCATCGCGGAACCACAAACAGCGGAACCGAAACAAGCCGAGATAGAAGATGCTCTCACGGGAGAGTTCGGGCGAGAACGAAGGCGCGAGCGCCCAGCATGGGCTGTACAAAAAGAAGCGCTGAAAGAGAAGCTGGGAGGCGAGGCATGGAGCCCGCGCAAGAAGTTGTCGCCCGACACTATGGAAGGCATACGACATCTACACAGCACACAACCCGATAAATTTACCACACCCGTCCTCGCGCAACACTTCAAAGTCTCGCCCGAAGCCATTCGCCGCATACTGAAGAGCAAGTGGCAACCTTCCGACGCGGAATACGAGGCCAGGATGGAGAGATGGAATAAACGCGGAGAGAGGATATGGTCCAACTTGGTAGAGATGGGTGTCAAGCCGCCGAAGAAGTGGAGAGAGATGGGTGTTGGTCGGGCTGAGAATGGAGAGGCGCCCAGGTGGAAGTCAAGAGATCGGAATCAGGTGGACGTTCGGGATAGCGTTCACGACGACTTCAAAGACTATATTCCTGACGAGGAGCTTATACCGACCGTGGGCAAGTCGGGTAGGTCAAAACCGACGACTAGTCGCGTACCACTTTTCGAGAGGCTTTGAATGGTGGAATTCGGCATATATGGTATCTAAGCGGAAGACTGTACACCATACAGGAAACAGCGAGTGAAATTTAAATCATGACTTTGCGAGGCAATTCTGTTCGAGTATCTTAATACTTGCGTACGCACGTCCAGTTGGCTACGTAGCCGCATACTACAGGCCTGGCGCACTGAGATAGCCACTCCCGGGCATCAAGATCGTATTCTGAGCATGCTTATGATGTAGCTCTGAGCCATCGTATACACCGCAGCGCGGGCAGAAGTATTCCATATCAAAATCCAGGGTATTGCTTCCCTACAGCTATACGTTCTCTATAATACTTTCTGCCAGACTATTCGCTAGGCTCATAAACGGTCAGCCCCGGGGCCGTCATCAGTTGATTCGGTTCAAAGCACACCGGTACAGCAACCGCATAGTGCACGTACCACATCGACCACGCTAGTGGTATGAGAGGAGTCCTCAGAGGACTGTCATTGCACCAAACCTCGGGAGCACGCACCACCTCGACCAGGCTATGTAGTGGTGCTGCAGATCTCTCTGCGCATTGTTAATCGTCAAGCCACCACACTGCGCACAGGACCATCTCTTCAACGACCATAAGAGCTCTTGAAGTCCGCTTCTGTCAATCATGCGCAAGACAAGTTTCGCGACACTCCTACCTCACGCTATCAGTCATGTCTCAAGCGTACAAGTACCTATTCTTTCCTCTCTGTGTAGTAACCGGCACGTCTGCTTTACCAACAGTGCATAGAGCGGAAACCGATACTATACCCAGGCCCTCGAGTCAATGGTCCAACGAAGCCATCTTTACCTTGCTTGGTGTTTGCGTAGCCGTGGTCGGCATCCTGATTGGCCTTCTCGCTTCGCGCAAGTTGCGGCAGTGGCTGTGCAAGCCATTTAGATGTAAGTGACCCCACCCCTGCTTCGGCTTCTGGTGAGCTCCGTGGCTGACATACGCGTGCCTCACAAAGACTTCTCCAAGAGGAGACGGATGGAACGATTACAAACACGAGTAGACGCCAGACGACAGTTCCAGGAACAATACAATGAATACCTCAGATTCAACGACTTTCTTGAGATGCGAGGAGAGCCTTCGGGGGTTAGTCGACCTTGATGAAAGCAGAAGGCGAGCTACTCGGTGCGTTGGATGTTATAGTGATGGAAAGCAGGCCCATTTCTTCTTTTAAACTTCATAATTTTCTCATCCTGTCTTACGCAATATATCCTTCTTATACCCACTCACGTATATTGAACACTATCTTCATCAACTATACTATCCATCTTCACAAAACTACTGCTACATCCACCATACTCATCTACTCTGTCATATCCAGCACAACACGACCCTGCAGCTTGCCCGCATGCATCTCATTGAAGACATCGGTGAGCTTATCCATCTTCTCTGTTCTGAAATGCGTCTTAACAATACCCCTGGCGGCAAACTCCATCGTCTCAATCGCCTCTTTCCGCGATCCTACAGCCGATCCAACAATCTGCAGCGCTTTGGCGACCATAACACCAGGGTTCGCGCTCTTGATGGGTACGACATCACCCTCGGGGATACCGACACAGACCACGCGGCCGCCGAAACGAAGCAGATCTACTGATTGAGCGTAGGCCATGTTGTTCGCTGTGCAGACGACGACAGAGTGAGCACCGAGACCGTTTGTAAGTGCTTGAACAGCTTCGACCATATTCTCTGTTCCATCCACGGGGATGAAGTGTTCAGCGCCGCTTTCCATAACGATGTCTTTCTTGGAAGAGTGGTCGATGCCGATGACGCGGTGGCCGATTCCCCTGGCACTGAACTGCACGGCTAAGTGACCTAGTCCGCCTCCTGCACCTGATATTACGACCCAAGCACCTGACTCGGCATTGGTTTTACGAAGCGCAGAGTAGACAGTTACACCGGCACAGAGGAGCGGTGCAGCGGCAGCGGAATCGAGGTCGTTGGGGATGGGCGTGACGTAGTTTGCGGGAGAGAGGACGTATTGTTGAAAGGTCCCTGGTGTGTAGTATCCTGATACTTTCTGTTTACACGAATTAGTGTTGACAGTCCAAAAGTTGGTCGTATGTATAGGGAAAACTTACTCCTGAGAAACACGAAGCGTCCATACCCGCCCTGCAAGCCTCACACGCCTCGCAAATACCCGCCATCCACTTGATACCCACACGATCCCCCATCTTGACTGCCGAGTTCTCTGTTCCTGGTCCCATCTTTACGATCTTGCCTACACCCTCGTGACCGCCTACTTGGCCTGCCTGTGTGGGGAACGGCAATGTTTTCCAGGAGTTCATCATCACACCTAAATCCGAATGGCAAACACCAGAATGTGTGAGGTTGATCAAGACTTCGCCGGCGCCGGGCTCGGGCATATCGAGGTCGACGATTTTGGTGGAGATTGAGCCGGGCGCATCGTAGATGGCGGCTTTGTATTTGGAGGGGAGTGACATGTTGGGTGGTTTATGTGGTGTACTGCTCGATGTAGAGACTATGCGGACGAGATGATCCAGGGAGAGGAGGAAGAGCAGCCGAGATGAGTAGATTGAAGTCGAAGTGAGGCAGAATGACAGATACGTCCATACATATACCCTTCCCCGCACCACCCAAGCTCCATAACGCGTCGAGCTACCCACACTGACTCTCCCCTAGCTAACAACCGTATCTCTACCCCACACCAGCCCCGTCCAACACAATAGATACGT